>Ga0256404_1006521_pt1 | contig 19230 bp, 15 predicted proteins | sample RumenRJG_01DNA_FD_185990 | JGI IMG/M metagenome (GOLD analysis project Ga0256404, IMG submission 185990) | Bovine rumen microbial communities from Lethbridge, Alberta, Canada - RJG_01 | ecosystem: Host-associated > Mammals > Digestive system > Stomach > Rumen | place: Canada: Alberta | collected...
TATAGAACTCTTCGTATCCTTTACCGAATGAACGAATATCCATGTAGTAACAGGTTACTTCAGTGTCAGGTTCGTGGTCAATACATAATTGAGCGTTTTTCATGGAGTACATACAACATACTCTGGAACAGTAAGGTTTACCGATTTGCTCATCTCTGGAACCGACACAGTGGATGAATGCAACACGTTTAGGTTCAATACCATCTGAAGGTTTGATAACGTGTCCACCAGTAGGACCTGATGCGTTAATCATTCTTTCAATTTCCATTGCAGTAATTACGTTAGTGTAACGGCCGTATCCGTATTGGTAGATTCCGGATGGGTCGAATGGGTCGTAACCGATTGCTGCGATAATAGTACCAACTTCTAATTCAATTTTAGAAGGTTTTTGGTTGTGATCGATTGCATCTGGACCACATGCTTGTACACATAAGTTACATTCGATACAGTAGTCTTTATCAATAGTTGCACATAATGGTACAGCTTGAGGGAATGGAATGTAAGCAGCTTTTACCATACCTACACCTTCGTCGTAGTAGTTAGGTATTTCGATAGGACAAGCTTCTTGACATGCTCCACATCCAGTACATAAATCTTCATCTACATATCTTGCTTTTTTCTCTACAGTTACTTTGAAGTTTCCAATATATCCGTCTACTTCAGTTACTTCTGCATAAGAAATTAATTCGATGTTTTCATGTTTGGAACAGTCTACCATTTTAGGTGCTAAAATACACATTGAACAGTCGAGAGTAGGGAATGTTTTATCTAATTGTCCCATTCTTCCACCGATGGTTGGGTTTCTTTCTACCATGTAGGTTTTGAATCCCATATCACCTAAATCTAAAGCGGTTTGGATACCAGCTACTCCACCACCAATAACTAATGCTTTGTTATCTACAGGCACTTTGGTAGCTTCTAATGGTTCAAGTAATCTTGCTTTTGCAACAGCCATACGAGTTAAGTCTTTAGCTTTTTCAGTTGCTTCTTCAGGTTGGTTCATGTGTACCCAGGAGTCTTGTTCTCTTAAGTTAGCAAATTCAAATAAGAATTTGTTTAATCCTGCTTCTTCTACACATCTACGGAAAGTAGGTTCGTGAAGACGAGGGGAACAAGCTGCTACAACAACTCTGTTTAAGTTTTTCTCTTTGATGTCCTCTTGGATCATAGCTTGACCAGGGTCGGAACACATGTATTTGTAATCGGTTGCGTGAACTACGCCAGGTAAAGTCTTAGCGTATTCAGCTACGGAAGGACAGTCTACTACTCCACCGACGTTAACACCACAGTGACAGACGTAAACACCTATCCTTAATTCTTCATTATTATCTCTTATTTCTTCTGCCATAATTTTCACCTTGTACAAGTGTGCGAAATTATCTAACATAGAGTTAGATATTAAATATGTAGTATGAACACATTTATAAAGCTTTCTGAAAACATATTGGAGTAAAGTATATATATGATGAGATAAAATATCTCTTAAAATCAAAGGATTAAAAAAACAAAGCTTTTAAAAAGCTTATTTAATATATAAAAAAATCTCATCAATAATTTTTAGGAATACAAAAATTTAAATTATTAAAAATATAGCAAAAATTAGCTATAACAACATCAGAATTACGGGTAAAGTAATAAGCGAAATTACAGTGTTTATCAGTATGCAGTCTGAAGTTAATTCATAGTCCAATTTATAAGTAATAGCCAACACTAAAGATAACATTCCTGAAGGCATTGCAGCTTCAATGATAGGAATCTTGAATTGCAAGTCCAAAAGACCCAAGTGAGAAACAATAAAAAATGCAATCAACGGAAAGATTAAAAGTTTCATGATTGAAGTAAAGATAATCATGTTTTTAGAACGTTTGATTCCACCAAAATCAATAGAAATACCTAATGATAGCATAATTAACGGTATTGTACCATTACCAAGATAATTAACAGTATTTTCCAATACAGGGCCGATAGAAATATGGGTTATATTTAATAAAATTCCAAGGATAATGGCCCATAAAGGCGGGAAAAATGCAATTTTTTTAACAGCAGTCTTTGGAGATCCTCCAAATTTTAAAACCAATGCAAAAGATAAAATTAAAAATATGACACTTGTTGCCATATCACAAAATATAGCCCTTAAAAATCCTTCGCTTCCATAAACTCCAATACTAATAGGATATCCCATAAATCCAGTATTAGCAATCATAATTGTTACCAAAACACTCCAAAGCATTTTATCTGAAAGATTGAATCTCTTTAAAATGAAATATGAAATGATTCCAGTTACAAAAGATGATGCCAAAATAACAAAAGGAAGAATTCCTAAAGAGGATATCATTGATAAATCTGCAGTATAAAGTGCAGAAAAAATCATGCTTGGAAGCATAATGTAAATCACTATATTATTTAAAGTATCAACATTATCAACAGATAAAAAATCAATGCGCTTGAGGATATAACCTAAAGCAATCATTATAATGATAGATAAAATAGTAATTTGTATAGCGTCCATTATTAAAAGTAGATATTTATATTATTTAAAATTAAAGGAAAAAGAAAAATAGAAGAAGATATTTAATCAACAATACCTTCATTAGTAATTTTGAATACACATTCACCTTCAGGTAAATGAGGGCTGTCGACTAAACGAGCAATTCTTTTACCTGCAAGTCCTTTTTTAAGCCAAATCCTATAAGTAGAAGCATGTCCTAAAACATGTCCACCAATAGCTTTAGTAGGACTTCCAAAGAATGAATCCGGTTTAGCCTGAACCTGATTTGTAATAAATACTGCAACATTATATGTGTTAGCAATTTGTTGAAGTGAATGTAAATGTTGATTTAATTTTTGTTGTCTTACAGCTAAAGATTCCCTACCAACATATTCCGCTCTGAAGTGAGCCATTAATGAATCCACAATAACCAATTTAACATTGGTACCATTTTGAATTAATTCATTAATCTTATCTACCATCAATATTTGGTGTGAAGAATTGAAAGCCCGTGCAACATGAATCCTTTGTAAAACATCTTCTAAATCCAATTCAAAACCATTAGCAATTTGTTTAATCCTTTCTGGACGGAATGTATTTTCAGTATCAACAAAAACACAATCTCCATCAAGACCACCCAATTCTTCAGGCAATTGAACAGTTACAGCTAATTCATGAGAGATTTGACTTTTACCTGATCCGAATTCACCAAATACTTCGGTGATAGCTTGAGTTTCTATACCACCAGCAATTAAATCATTGAACCCTTTACTTCCTACAGAAATGTGGCCCACATCTTTTCTTCTTTCATCAACTTCCAATGCAGTTTCAAAACCTATGTCTTCAGCTTTACGTGCAGCTTCAATAACTTTTTCTGCAACACCTTCACCAATTTCTGCTTTAACTGATAATTCTTTAGGAGTAGCGGTTGCTAATCTCATCATATCTGCGAAACCTGCATCTCTTAATTTTTCTGCTGTCTTTTCACCGACACTTGGTAAATCTTCTAATTCCACCATAATAATCCATCCTTATTTTATTTAGTAATATTTTTGTAAAATTTTTCTTGGGTTGAGTTTTCTAACTTCATTATATTCATCATAGCTAACATTTGCAATAATTTCTACAGTGAGACCTTCTAAGTCTTCAATTCTTCCATCTAAAGCTCCAGGATCATCAGTAACTATATTGATAATTTCTTCCCTAGGCATTTCTAATAAATCTTCAACTAAATTATCAAAGAATGTAACACCTATATCACCAGTATCATCAACTAAAGTTGTTGGAATCATAAGAGTGGTTCTTGGTTCATCAAATGTTTCACCACAGAAATCACACATTGTTTCTCCATCAAGTTCAACATCACCAATAGTATTAGAACAATGCGGACATTTTCTGAGAAGTAATCTTTCAGAGACAATATCCTGAAGAGTTCCGGTAACACGAACGTTAACATCATTATCTTCTATTGCTTCAATTTCTTTTGGAACATAAATTGCTTCTTTGAGTTCATCAAATGAAGGTAAGTTCATTAACTCTTCATCGCTTGGTTTAACAATAGCAGTAGATTCAGCAATATTTAAAGTCAATTGGTCATTATATAAATCTATCCTAGGATTTTGAATTTTAATAGCTTCTCCTTCATCAAATTCTCTTTTAGCATTTTCTCCCCACAATGATACTCTGATAGCTTGAGAATTATCAGCAATTTCTATATTTCTTAGTAAGTATTTACTACCGTCATCTCTTTCTAATTCACGAACATCAAATACCTCAAAGATTCTTCCAACAACATAAATATTTTCATCATATTCGTCTAAATCTGAAATTTCACGATATTCATAAATCATTTTTTCTAATGTCTCGAATGATGGTAAAAATTTAGCTTGATCTTCTGATAAACTAATAACTCTTGAAGATGAGCCAATGTTTAAACTAATTGAATCCATGCTAAATCTTACTCTTGCATTTTCAAGCAGATATGCATTTCCAACATCCAAATCAACATTGGTTTTGTCATCCCATAATGATAATTGAATTACTTCAGTACCATCAGAAAATGATGCTGAACGAACTTTACCTTGAGAACCATCGGATGGTCTTTCAAAAGTCCTTATATCGCCGACAGACATTATCCTACCCATTACATCAACATCAATATTCTCTTCATCACCCAATACAACTTGTTCGATTTGCATTGGCTGTAATTTCTCTTTGATATTGTTGAAAATTAATTCATCATCTTCTGATAAGTTTTTAGGATTGACAGATATTTGAGTTGAGAAATTTGTATTAATAGAATGACCCTCTTCAGTATATTCATCATAGACAACAGTTCCACCAATTAATTTTACAATATCTCCTTTTTTAATTTCAATATCTGCACTTTCTCCCCATAAAGTGACCCTAATGGACCCAGTATCATCTGTAATATTGAAATTTCTTAATTGGCCTTCACTTTTATCAGATTTTCTAATGAATTTTCTGATATCCTGCAACTTAGTTACAACACCAATTATTGAAATATCACTGTCTCCGTCATCCAAATCACCGATTTTTGAAACCTCATGCTCAAATTCTGGAACATCAAAGTCCCCTTTAATTATTCTTCCATCCCAATGACTTAAAGATTTTTCATCGTTTCTTTCTCTTACTTGAGCTTGAAGAATTTTTACGGTATCGCCATCGTTTAATTCAAGAGATTGAATTAAATCAACATTATTATTCCATAAAGTATATGAGATTGTTCCAGATGCATCCTGAAGTTCCAATGATGCAACTTTTCCATCCTTACCATTCTTATTATATGTTCTAACAGGAGGAATTCTAGTAATTCTTGCAATAACATTTACTGTTGTATTGGCCTGAACATCTTTGATTGGAGTAATTTCTTCAGTATATGTTGGATAATCTGAAGGATCAGCATCAACTGCTTTTTCAAAAACAGATCTAGGTCTCATTGAAGCTTCAAGACCAGAATAACCATCTTTAATATCAACTCCACCAACATGGACAATATCTCCTTCAGAAATATTTTTTAAATGTTTGATGTTTTCTGTCCATAGGACAACACGAATTTTTCCTGTTTTATCTTCAACATCAACATTACACACTTTTCCAGAGTTTCCTTTACGTGTTTTAAATGATCTTGGATTGCTGATTGTTTTAACAACACCAGTGAAAGATTTGTCTTTATCACCATCTTCCAGTAATCCAATATTGTCGCTGGAATATTCTTCCCTTTCGGTTAAAATTTCGTTTTCGCTTTCAACATATCTGCCAACAATTTGATCAGCGAAAGTTTCTTCATTCATAAAAGATACATCTGAATTTTCTTTTTTGAGTTTATTCATTTCATCCAAAAATTCATCTTCACTCATATAATCTTTAATCTGATTATATTTTTCTAAAAGTTCGTTAGTCATTACAACTTTTTCAAATGAAGAATCTGCATCATCAATAGAATCTTCAGATTTTGAAATATCAGCTGCACCAATATGATTCTTAACAACTTCTTTTGCAATGTCTACCTCATCCATAAAAGGCAAATCTTCAAAATTTGGACGAATTTGCTCTATTTCATTTAAAAATTCTTCTTCAGAGAGTATATCTTTGACTTTATTGTATTGTTCTAAAATTTCTTTTTCCATACCAAACCCCTCATAAGAAAGTTAATTATTATTTTGTATTTTACTATAATATAAGTAATGTGGGAGAGCATTTGACAAGTAATATTTTATAGAAAAATTACTTAAAATGCATTAAATTTTAAATAAATAAATATAAAAGTGATGATTCTTAATATGCATTAGGATTTTTCTTTACAACGGTTTTAATCATTATACCTAAATCCAAACCCATGTGCCAGTTTTCTACATATTCTATATCAAATTCTATACGTTTTTTGATTGAAGTATCTCCCCTACAACCATGGATTTGAGCCCAACCAGTAATACCTGGCCTAACCTGATGCTTAACCATATATTTAGGAATTTCTTTTCTGAATTCATCAACAAAATATGGCCTTTCAGGTCTTGGACCTACAACACTCATTTCACCTTTCAATACATTGAAAAATTGAGGCAACTCATCGATACTTGTCTTTCTTATAATGTCCCCAACCTTAGTTTTTCTAGGATCATCTTTTGTAGTCCATTCTGATTTCTCATCGCTAGGGCTTTGAACCCTCATGCTTCTAAATTTATACATATTAAAAGGTTCACCATGATAGCCTATTCTTTCCTGCTTGAAAATAATGGGCCCCGGAGAAGTCAGCTTAATTGCAATAGCTGTGATAATCATTATTGGAGAGGTTATAATTATAGCTATAATAGCAATAATATAATCAGAAAGATATTTTATAGTTTTATTAAATGCATCATCCAAAGGAACATACCTTATATTAATAATCGGAATATCTTCAATCATGTCAACTGATGGCTGAGCAGGAAAATACCTTATATAATCAGGAATGATTTCAGCTTTTATTCCCACGCGTTCACAGCTTTCCACCAACTCATTGATTTTATAATAGTATTTTAATGGAATAGCTAAAACGACACGGTCAAAATTATTGTTTTCCAAAATTTCATCCAAGTCTTTAAATGATCCAATAATTTTGCTTCCTTCAATTTCCATTCCGACATGATTACTTCTTCCCAAAAATCCACTAATGTCAAAACCCAAATAAGGATTATTTCTAATTTTACGTGCAAAAGTAAAAGCCAAATCATTATCCCCAACAATAAGAATATGTTTAAGGTTTTTATTGTCCGTGCGTATTTTTTTAAGAAAGCTTCTGATTATGAATCTTTCTATTATACCAAATACAGTACCGATGACCCCCAAAAGGAACAACATGATTCTTGAGAAATTAGGTTGATTTAAAATAAATAAAATAGCAACTAAAACTACAAAAGCTACAATATTCACTTTAATAATTTGATTAGCTTCAGAAAAAATCGTTCTATAAGTTCTACGCGGTTTATATAATCCAAATGAGAAATAAAGGATAATATAAACAGGAATGACAACAAATATCAGAAAGAACAAATAACTTTGGATAGGCAAATGCCCTCCAATAGGTCCAAAAATTGTTGTTTTAAAACGCATCCACCATGAAATAGCTAAAGATAATGATATAACAAGCATATCTATTAAAACCATTGCATAATTTAGCCACTTTTGATTTTCTCTTATCATACATTAACCACGAAAATTAGTTAATATATTATATGAATTTTATTTAATATTTAATTTTTCTTTTTAAATATATTTAAAAAAAGTTTTAAAATGCACAATATAAAAATTCCAAAATAAACAAATAAATTAGTAAAAATATTCGATTCGCAAGATAGATGCTTTTTATAATAGACATACATTGCACGATAGAATTCATAAATTAGCTTTGGTCTTTGTTTTTTGCTACTGGCCCCTTTTAAATGAGTAATCTTATCTTTTCCATAATAAATTATTTTCCATCCTGCCTGTTTAATCCTATAACAGAAGTCTATATCTTCACCATACATAAAAAAGGTCTCATCTAAAAGGCCTATATCGTCCAATACTTTCTTACGGGTAAATATAAATGCCCCAGTCAAGCAATCGATTTCATAAACACCATCATCATCCAAATCATCCAAATTATAATCATCAGCAACACTATTGGTTGGAATATGAAACAATCTGAAAAATGAATTTTTTACATTTGGAAAACTTCTTTTACATGCCTTATCTAAAGTATTATCCTCCAAAAGAACCTGACATCCACAGGCTCCCACATCAGAGTTATTCTCCATATAATGATAAATATTTTCTAATGTATTTTTCCAGACAATAGTGTCTGAATTTAAAAGCAGTACGTATTTAGAATCAACAATCCTTAATGCCTGGTTGTTGCCTGCTGCAAAACCATTGTTGTGTTCTGACGCAATAAATTTAACCCTCCCATCAAAATATTTCCTCAGTTTTGATAAACTGTCGTCCTTGGATGCATTATCCACAATAATGATTTCCACATCAAAGGGATAGGAATAATCTAAAATTGAATTAACAGTATTTTTAGTTAATTCAAAGGTTCCGTAATTTACTATAACAACAGACAAATCCATATTAATTCACTTTTTTAAAAATTTTAATGTGTTTATGATTAGTTTGTATTCCAACCTGAAATAATTTTTTAAATTTGATTTTTTAAAATTAACCTTATTTACTTTGGATTTAGTGTTTAATCCTTCTTTAAGACCTTTTAAATAAGTTGGACCGAATCCTTTCCTTAAAAAGAATAGATATTTTATTAAAAATCCAAAAAATAGAAATATAAAATTTATTATCTTTAATGGGATAGGAAGATTCTTATAAACTGTCCATACATTATTTCTAGCGGCTATTTTTACCTTAAACTCATTATATCTGCTGCCACTTGTTGCACTTCCAATATGATAAACGATAGCATCAGGATCCAATAGATTCCTATAGCCATAAATTTGTGAACGGATAGCCAAATCAACATCTTCCATATATGCAAAATAATTATCGTCAAATAATCCAATTTCATCAAAAACACATTTTTTATATAATGCCGCTCCTGCACAGCTAGAAAATATTTCATTTACCTGAGAATAATTATCCGAATCCTGATTTTCACCAATCTTTTTAGTCCACCCAAGAAGGTTGTATTCATCTCCTGCATCATCAATAAGCTTTTTATTATCATCCTGAAGCATTTTCGCCTGTACCGAAAAAACGTTTTCATCCCGAATTAGGTCCACCATCGATTTGATTGAATCCTTTCGAATTTCAGTATCATTGTTTAAAGAAAAAACATAATCATATTTGGCTTTTGAGATTCCCTGATTGACTGCAGGGGCAAATCCTAAATTTTCATCATTTTTTATAACAACAACAGGAAAATTAAAAGAGTTATTTTGAATATAATCCAAACTGGAATCAGTGGATCCATTATCAATAATGATTACTTCCCCAATGAATTCACTATCATGATTAAGTGACTTGAAATAATTTTCTAAGAATTTAACACCATTATAATTAGGTGTGACAACTGAAACTTTCATATTATCTAAATTGAATTTTTGAATTTTTTCCACAATATATAATATAGTTTAGGATTTAATAAAAATAACTTAATTTTAATGGTGAATTTTTTATCGCCTTTAAACTTGGAGAGCTTTTTAAACAAATCCAACTCGTTCATTTTTTTTATTACTTCACCATAATCATAATCATTGTAAAAAAAGTAGTTCATATTGCCAAAAATAGCTCTTGGAATTCTTGATGTATAAATTAATTCCGCCAAATCGCTACGATTTTGATTTTTAAAAAATAAAGCCAAATCCTCCAAGACCGGAATGTAATCGAAACGTTTAAGTTTTGAAGTACTTATTAATGAATCATGATGCTGAATATAATAATATGTTATTTCATTGGAAATTTTTATTGAATTGCCGTAGCTTAAAGCCCTTATTGCAAAATCTGTGTCTTCACCATAAGTGACATCCTCACGGAATTTAAGATTATGTTTTTTAATTATATCCGTTTTATAAGACAACTGTACGAAATTGAAAGGAACTTTCATCTCCAGCTCCAGTCTGATGAAATCATTAGCATCGATTTCTTCAAATTTATAATAATGGATGTTAGATAAATTATCGTTTTCTTTTTTTACCATCTGAGTTAAACTAAAGTCATAGCCTTCATTATATAATTGGGATAAATGATTTGTTAAAATATAGTCATCACCATCAACAAACACAATATATTCACCGCGAGCAAGCGAAATTCCCTTATTTCTTGCCGAACTTACGCCCGCATTTTCCTGATGAATTATCTGATGGGGCAGACTCAATCCCTCAAAGGTTTTTTCAACAATGTTTAAAGTATCATCTGTTGAGCCGTCATCAATTACTATTACCTCATAACCATTGAAATTTTGATTGATAATTGAATCCAATGTCGCTTTGATATAATTAGCTTCATTAAAGACTGGCAAAATCACACTAACTTTAATATTCTCCATTCTTTTCACCTTCCTTTAATGCAAAATCCACAACACGTTTGGATGAATTGCCGTCGATTTCATCGAATTGTGTTTTTAAAAAGGAATCCAAATTTGAAGTATCAACACCTTTTTCAATGCATTCAATTAACTCTTCTGTTGTATGAACAATTGGGCCTGGAAGATCATTTTTATAATTCAGATAAAAACCACGTTCGTTAGACAGATAATTATCCAAATCATAAGCAAAAAATACAATTGGTTTGTTTAATAGGCCAAACTCTATCATTATTGATGAATAATCAGTGATTAAAATATCAGCTAATAACATCAATTCCTGCTCATTTTTATAATCGCTGCAGTCAATATAATCCCCTTCAATTTTTATATCTGATGAATAAAACTTATTTATCTTAGGATGGAGTCTTAAAATCAATGTGTAATCATCAGATAATCTTTCATTGAATTTAGCCAAATCCAAATAATTAAAGACATTGTTGAATTTTTCATTTTCTCTGAAAGTAGGAGCATATAAAATGATTTTTTTATTTGAATCCAAATTGTACCTTTTATAAAAATTCTTCTTCAATTCATCCACATCATGATTTTCAAAATAATAGTCTGCCCTTGGAAGGCCTAAAGACCTTATTTTAGATTTGTCAATCTGAAAAGCTTCACTATAAAAATCTTCAATATTTTTTGAAGTAACGATTAAATAATCAGTATTTTGAGAAATCATTTTAAGCATTGAAGCGTTTTCCACACTCCCACCAAATTTCTTAAATGCACCGGGGGCATGCCATAATTGAATAACTAAGGTTTTTTTATTAAAATTCATGAAGGCAAAAGGAAAAAAATTATCATTTAAAAAGATATATTTGGATGTTGCTAATTTTTTTAAAGAGTTAACTGACAATTTATCCTTATAATAGAAATTGAATTTGAAATTTCCTCTTTTTTCAAATTCATTTTTAATATATTCCAGATTGCCGCTGAAAGATTCATTGGAATCTATGATAAAAGAAATCAGGTTATCATCTATAGAAAATCTGGTGAAAACATTGAATATCTTTCCAAAAATTTTATGTTTCAAAAACATTAGTTTACCTCCTAGTTTTTAATAAATTACCAGATAGGTACTTTAAGATTCCACGATATCTTTTAATATTATTAATATTCTTGACAATACCTTCATAATCATCTTCCAAAATATGTTTGGTTAAATTATTATAAATTCTTTCATTAAATCCTGGAAGAACTTTAACATCTTTTTTAAGAAGTTCATTGGCTGATGAAACCAGTTCCAATTTTTCACTATCAGGAATGTCACTCATAATTAAGCTTGTAATCCAATAGACAAAATGCATATTAAAAATATCCGTATAATATCTGCATAAGTTAGAATCAATTAAAAATTCCTCAATCTTATAATATCCTTCAACCATTTTACCCAAATATTTTTTATTCCTAATATGAATTGTTGATTTGTCACCTTCAACATTACGAATGAAATAATTGTAGCTGTAAAAATCATCCAAATAAACAGTGCATGAAGATTTGAACAATGAGACGATGAAGAAATAAAAATCCTCTGCAAGCATTGACTCTAAAAATCGAATATCATTTTCAATCAGGAAATCTTTTTTAAATAACTTACACCAAATAGCTGGATCTATAGTAAAAAGGCGTGTGTCTTCAGCAATGTCATTTATTACGATATTTTCACCACGAAATACCGTTTCCACTTTCACTTTTTCTTCAGGAAATACCTTATAATAATTTGTAATTACCATATCCGCATCATTTTCAATAGCGGCATTATAAAGAACTTCAAATGCCTGAGGAACATATGTATCATCATGATCAGAAAAAATAACATAATCAGAATCAGCCAAATTTAATCCAAAATTACGGCCTTTTCCTGGAAATCCGTCATTTTCATCTAAAAATATTGATTTTACATTTGAAAAACCATCATTAAATAAATGGAGTAAATATAAAGTATACTCATCATCCGAACAGTCATCTACAAAAATAACTTCAATATTTTCAAAACCTATGCTTTGATACATTATTGAATCAAAAAAAGCATTTAGAAATAATCCTGAGTTATATGTTGGAACAATTACACTTACTTTATATTTAGCCATACTATCTTACCAATTTATTTTTAATTCTTGAAAATAAACTTCTATTATTCATGTTTTCCTGTATTTTATTTAATCTATTCGATTCCAAAACCGCTTCATCAAATTGTTTATTTAATATTAAATCCACTAATTTATCATATCTTTTTTTAAAGAAAGGGTCTTCGGAGTAATAATCATTAAATATGTCATAAGCCTTGACAAATAATTCTTTTTTATCAGTATCATCAATTCCGGACAAAACAATTGTATACAGCCATGATGTAAGATGGCTTTTAAAGATTATCTTACCATATGAGGTTTTATTTAAATTGACAAGCATCTCGTCAATTTTATAATAACCGTTTAAAATAGCCTCGATATATTTTCGATTCCTTACATGAATTGTGGATTTATCCTTTTCACTATCTCTTATTTTGTAGTTATAAGAATAAAAATCATTAAGATAAATTATTCCATTTGCCTTGATGCATGAATAGGATGCAACATAAACATCTTCAGCCAGCATTCCCTCCAAAAAATAAATATCATTTTCTATTAAAAAATCCCTTCTAAATAATCTTGTCCAAATTGCAGCAGGAACCCTGAACAAGTTTTTATCCTCATCAATGCTTAAAACTTGAATTTCACCGGAATCCTTATAAATGGATTTGAAAGGAACTGATTTATCTGGATAAACTTGATTAAAATTAGAAATCAGCATGTCATTTTCACCTATTTTATCGTACATTACCTCAAAAGCGTTATCGGCGTATGTATCATCATGATCCGAGAAAATAACATAATCTGCACTTGCCAGTTTTAGACCAATGTTTCTACCCGTTCCGGGAAAGCCGGAATTTGTACTTAAAAACTCAACCTTTACATTATCATAAGATTTCTCAAATTCTTTTAATAAATCTAAAGTATAGCTATCATTTGAATTGTCATCAACAAAAATAACTTCAATATTTTCAAATCCAATACTTTGAGACTTAATAGATTCTAAAAACTCATTTAAGAAATCTCCAGTATTATAAGTTGAAATAATAACCGAAATTTTATAATTTAACATATTAATCCGTTAATTTAGCAAATAATGATATATATTCATCACACATTTCATCCAATTCTTTAAACTTGATTTTTGAAATATTGGAAAGTTTGTTTTCATAATCATTATGGTTTATATTAATAATTAAGTTATATATCTCTTTTATATTTGTATAATCGACAAGCCATCCGGCATCATTTGAATTGATTCTTTCTTTTAAAGCTCCCAAATCACTTGCTATGACCGGTAACCCTGCCATCCAGGATTCTGTTAGAGTATACGAATAAGTTTCTGGACAAGTGGATAATATTAATGAAAATGAAGGTTTGATTTCCCCCACAATTCTATTAAAATCCTCACGTTTATATCTTCCATGGTTAATTCCATAACTGTTTAAATTAGGAATGGTGGTTCCCATAAAGTGGAATTCCATCTTATTATTTTTATCATAATCTTTTAGTTGTTTTATAATTAATGAACCCTTATGCGGTGAAATATGACCCGGAATTAGAATTTTTATTGGATTTGAAGTTAACTTTGCTTCATAAGAAGATTTATCTATTTTCAAACCATGCTCAATTACTTTAAAATTATCCAAATCCGGATAAATTTCATTATATAAATCGATGACACTTTGAGTTGGAGCAACATTAACATATGAATTTTTCAAAAGATTCATACATTCTTCGCGCCACCTTTTAAGTATGAATTCATTGGATATATCTGAATTATGAGATATTCCGCTGCAATTTTGGCAATTAAACTTGCAATATTGGCAATCGCTATCCACTAAATGAATGGATGGACAGATATAATAGAAGTCATGTAGATTAACAACAAATGGAATTGATTTTTTTATGATGACATTGATTAAATCAAAACTATGATTAATTAAATGATTAATATGAACCAAATCTATTCTTAATTTTGAAAGGATTTCTTCATAAATGATGGCCAAATCATCATTGGAAAATAGCTTATCAAAATTGCCTAGTGAAATGAAATTATCATCATTATCTATAACTGAAAAATTAGTTTTAAAAGAAATTTTATAATTAGCAATCTTTTCTAGATTATCATTAAACCACCATAATTCAAAATCTTCACCATCAGAAGTTAATATAAAAGCATTATACTCATCAGGCAAATTATCAATAATATCCATATTTAAAAAGCCTGTACCCCCAACAGTGCCTATCTTCTCATGCAAAACAAAAAGAATACTTTTTTTATCAGGTATGTAAAATTCTGACAAATCTTTATTTTCGACTTCGATCCGCCTATTTTCATTAATTCCATATAAAGCATAGTGAATTAATGGATTGATATCAACATCACAATAGTGATTTTGATAAAAAACACCGTCAAAAGTATCATTAGGTTTTTTCCCCTCACTATAACCAAAAAAAATGTAATGCAATAAAGGATCCATTCCGGATGAAGCAACTTTCGGATACTTTTCTAAATAGAATTTATCATCAAATAATTTATTTTTGCGAATAGCCTTATATCCTTTAATAATTTCAGAAGCCTTAGATTTATCCTTGACTTTATAGGAAATATATTTGCTTGGAAATTTAGCAAAAATTTTATTTTTAAAACTCATAATCATCCATTATTATAATTTCAAGTTTTTCTAAAAATTCAGATACAAAATCATCAACAATATTAATATTGTATTTTCCATTTGAATTTAAATCATTTAAAGAAACTACAATATCATAACCGTCAGTACTTAAATCAGAATTATTTACAATAACTTTAACAATATCTCCACGAGCTATAATATTTTCTAAATCATAATTATCTGTAAATGAAAGCAAAATATCAGCAGAATTTCCTATATAATGGTTTCCCATATCCGAAATTATTTCAACAGTAAAATCCAAATTATTGAAATCTTTTGAAATTTCAGAAATTAACTCCAAATTACTATCATCTTCATTAATTATGGTAATTTTAAGATTTTTTTCTGTGAAAAACTTTTTAGCATGAAGTTTGTCAATGAATAAAGATTTTGATAGATACTGCCCCCATTTGTTCCAAAATACAGAGTAGTTATGCTTATCATTTTTAAAATAGCTTTTACTTTTTACACGAGTACTTGATTCATGATGGAATAATAAAGCATTTCCTGCAAATAAAGTTTTATAACCATTTTTATGTAATTTCAAACAAAAATCAACATCTTCAAGGCCATAAACATATTCCTCATCAAGTCCTGAAAGCTCATCATAAACTTTTTTATCAATTAAGTTAACGGCACCGGTTACTGCTATAGAGAGATTGTTTCTAGTAAGTGATGAATCAAAAATATCCAATTTAGAATCTGACTTATTTACTGCATATAAACAGCAGGGATACATTCTTTCAGCAAAAATATCACCACTATGCTGTATTCTATAGGACGATTCCCTATTTGTATTATAATAAAATGGAAAAATAAGTTTAGCACCTACAGAAGCAACATCATTATAAACAATAGTGCCCACCAGTTCATTTAACCATCCATAAGTAGGCTCTATATCATTATTTAATAAAAGCAAATAATCCCCATTGGCAATATCTGCCGCATCATTATTTCCTTTAGAAAAACTGACATTAACATCATTTTCAATAATTTTTATCGGCAAATCGAGGCTTTTCAAATATTTAACTGAATCATCTTTCGATGCATTATCAACAACAATAATTTCATAATTAGAATAATTAGTTTTAGAATCAAAATCTTTGAATAAACGTTTTAAATGGTTTAAACCATCCCTGTTTAAAATTATAATTGACACCAATGGTTCTTCATCAAATTCATAATTAGATAAAAAGGCCAGATTTGTTTCACAAATTTCCTCTTTTCTTCTTATTGCATACGCTTGCTGAATTAATTTACCTTCTGATTTACCATAAGCAATATAATGGAATAAAGGATTTAAATCTGCTTGTTTTACATCAGGATACGTATTTAAATAAAAATCCGGGTCAAAATTAAGAGACGGCAATTTACCTTCCCGATAACCTTTTGTCAAATAGTGGGTTAACGGATCACCTGAAACATCATCATATTTTTTATTATAAAAATCCTCATCAAATAATCCTGAATTACTAATTTTTGCAAAGTATTTATGATTTTTTAAAGATGATTTTAAATTAAAATTTGATGAAACAAGCATATTAACAATATTTCTACCCATTCAATCACCGTTATTTCTAAAATTTCTAAGTTTTTTGGTTAATTTCCACGAACTGGAATTCCGAATAGCATTAATTTCTCTGTCCCAATGATTTCTTACTTGGTTTAATGCTTCAGCTTCATCTCTTAGAGCATCAATATCATTGAAAAGTAAATTAATTTCTTCCTTTGTTAAAGTATTTTTTTCATTAATGTTTCCTTCAAGAGATCTGATTAAATTTCTACTGGTAATATAATCATCCAATTCAACCTCATGGTGATAATCATCAACTTTTGTCCAGTAATCATTAATCCAGATGTATTCTGATGCAACTGATGGATGAAAATTATTTTTCCACATCAAATATGTGAAGCTTAGCTGGTCCTGATTAGTATAATTAATTATTTCTTTCCACCATTGCTCCATTAATGAAACGATTTCAGGATCATTATGTTTTCTAAAAATCGCTCCAAGTGAAGGCAAACCATAGTGCAGAGGCATTCCTTCATTTCTATATTTTTCAACCTGTTTTGAAATTGTATAATTTGAATAGCGAGGAAATTGAATTGAGCTTAAAGCTTCATCAAAGATGCAATCACGTTCTGGATGAACAACAGTCAACATGGATGAATTAATGTATTTATAAACATATTCTCGGATACTTCCAACAAGTTTAAAAGACCCATCAATCCAGAAACTGTATTCATTGTCTGGAAAATACTTATTTGGAAATATTTTGTATTGTTTTGCAATTCTATTATCATCCAAAGTAGACGGTTCCATTTGAATAATTTCCCATGTTTTAGAAGTTAAGTCAGGATTTTGTGTGAAACATACATATCTTGTATTATCATCCACAAATTCGGGTTCTTTTAATGAATCATAGCCTCCTGTGAATGCAGTATAAACAACTAGTTCATTATCCTCAATATCTTCAATCAATTCATCGTTAACTTCAAGAGTAGGTTGAAATAACTCACTTAAAATAAAGCTATCAACATTTGATTCATATCTAGTTCTGACTACTTCATAAGGATTTAAATTATCATTCATAAAAATCAGCAATTAATAAATTGTATATTTAATATCTTTTTGATATTAATTAAATTTATCTAAAAAATTATAATTTAGTGGAAAAACTTTAAAATTCCAGGTAATGACTCAACCATAGCCTGAATACCTAAAATGAAAATAGCAAGTCCACCAATGAAGTTTATATGACGTGCATACTTAATAGCAGCTTTAGTACCAAATGTACCAATTAAAAGCCAACAAACAACTGCAGTTAAACTTAAAGCTGCCAAACCCACTGGGTCAACACCAGCACCGACACCCTGAGCTGCCAAAATAAGGTTTTCAATGTTTCCAAAAATAAGCAAACCTATAAAAGGTTTTAATTCATCCAACATATTTATTCACCCCTTATGGATTCAAGCATAGCCTGTGCACCTAAAACAAAAATAACAAAACCGCCAAAAAAGTCTATAAAATCAACATAAGATAGTGCAATTTGAGTTCCAAAAGTTCCAATAGCTAACCAACAAATTACAACTATAATACTGAAAATCCCTAATTTAAGAGGATTAACACCAGCTACAACTCCCTGTGAAGAAAGCACCAAGTTTTCAATATTTCCAAATATTATCAATCCCACAAATGGTAAATATTGATCCAAAAACATTACATCACCATTTCCCTCATCGGAATATTACTTCCGAATTAATTCATTTCCATTGAATAATGTTAACATTTAAAAATATATAAAACTATCCTTATTTTGTTAAAACAATATCCCATTCATTAATTCTATCATCAATCATATAATCAGATAAAACCTTGTTTAAAGCATTGCCACGAATAGTTTTTCTTAAAGATTCATCCAAAATCAGTTTTTCAATTTTTTCTATCCATTCTTCATCATTTGAAGCTAAAAAACCATCAATACCATCACTTACAACATTATTGTAGACACACATGTCAGAATACACCCCCGGAAGACCCAAAATAGCCAATTCAATGAATTTTAATTCACTTTTACACTGGTTAAATGGTGAATTTTCAAGTGGAACAACAGCAATATCCCAATCAATGGTTTCAGATAACCACCCCATGAATTTTTTGAAATTCATATTGTCTGGAGGCAAATCTATTGGTTTAAACCACTCTTCTTCAACATTATCCGAAGCATTAAAACCACCAATCACTTCAAAGTCAAAATCATATTTTTCCTTTAATCTTAAAATTACATCTTTTATTAAGAACAAATCTTTAGAATGAGTCAATGTACCATAATATCCTAATTTAAGTTTACCTTCTTTTTTAATATCTTCCTTAATATCAAAAACAGAATCCACATAATAATTTGGAATGATAACAGTTTT
>Ga0256404_1006522_pt1 | contig 19229 bp, 16 predicted proteins | sample RumenRJG_01DNA_FD_185990 | JGI IMG/M metagenome (GOLD analysis project Ga0256404, IMG submission 185990) | Bovine rumen microbial communities from Lethbridge, Alberta, Canada - RJG_01 | ecosystem: Host-associated > Mammals > Digestive system > Stomach > Rumen | place: Canada: Alberta | collected...
TGTACATGCCAAATAATTAGTTACTTTTGCCCCGAATAAAAAGAACACGTGTCAGACTATGCAAGAGAATTTAGTGATAGTAGAGAGCCCCGCTAAAGCTAAGACAATTGAGAAATTCCTGGGGAAAGACTACAAAGTCATGTCGTCTTACGGCCACATCCGTGATCTGAAGAAAAAATCACTGAGCATCGACCCTAAGACGTTGGAGCCTACGTATGAGATACCAGACGACAAACGCAAAGTTGTGGCTGAACTGAAAAAAGCCGCTAAAGAAGCAAAGAAGATTTGGCTCGCATCCGATGAGGATCGCGAGGGAGAGGCCATCAGTTGGCATCTGTGTGAAGTGCTCGGACTGGACGAGAAAAATACCAATCGAATCGTATTCCATGAGATTACCAAACCTGCCATATTGAAAGCCATTGAGACACCACGCCACCTGGACATGAACCTTGTCAATGCCCAGCAGGCACGCCGCGTGCTCGACCGACTGGTGGGTTTTAAACTCTCGCCCGTGCTCTGGCGTAAGGTGAAGCCCGCCCTCTCGGCTGGCCGCGTGCAGAGCGTAGCCGTTAGACTCATCGTTGAACGCGAACGCGAGATACAGCAGTTCAAGTCGGTGCCGTTCTATAGAATCAACGCCACCTTCGGACTCACCAATCCCGACGGTTCGCAGAGTGAGGTGAAGGCTGAGCTCGACAAGCGCTTCAACACCATCGAAGAGGCACGTGACTTCCTGGAGCGCTGCAAGACCGCAGAGTTCACCGTGAGCGCCATCTCGAAAAAACCGCTCCGCCGCTCGCCGGCACCTCCCTTCACCACCTCCACCCTGCAGCAGGAAGCCGCGAGAAAGTTAGGTTTCACCGTATCGCAGACCATGATGGTGGCCCAGCATCTCTATGAGAACGGACGAATCACCTACATGCGTACCGACTCAGTAAACCTCTCATCGCTCGCCATCAACACCAGCAAAGAGGTGATCACAAAACTCTATGGAGCCGAAAACAGCTGTCCGCGCAACTATCATACCCACTCCAAGGGAGCACAGGAGGCCCACGAGGCCATACGTCCTACCTTTATGGATGCCACGGAAATCGAAGGCACCATGCAGGAGCGACGCCTCTACAACCTCATCTGGAAGCGCACGGCCGCCTCACAGATGACTGATGCCGAGATCGAGAAAACCACCGTGAACATCAATATCAGCGGCGCCGACGAGAAATTCGTCGCCAACGGCGAGGTGGTCACCTTCGAGGGATTCCTCAAGGTATACCGTGAGAGCAACGACGATGACGATACCAACGAAGAGGGCACACGACTGCTGCCCGTGATGACAGAGGGCGACAAGCTGCAGCGCCGCGAGATCATCTCCACGGAGCGGTTTACCCAAGGACCCTCACGATACACAGAGGCCAGCCTCGTACACAAGCTCGAGGAACTGGGCATCGGCCGCCCGTCTACCTACGCTCCGACCATCAGCACCATTCAGCAGCGCGAATACGTGGTGAAAGGCAACAAGGAAGGCGAGGAGCGACGCTACAATGTCGATACGCTCAAGGGCAACCTCATCACTTCGAAGACCAAGACGGAGACCACCGGCTCGGAGAAAGGAAAACTCGTGCCGACCGACGTCGGCATCGTGGTGAACGACTTCCTCATGGCCCACTTCCCCGACATCATGGACTACAACTTCACGGCCAAGGTAGAGGGCGAGTTCGACCAGATTGCCGAGGGCAAGGAGGAATGGAAAGACATGATGAAGGATTTCGACGAGAAGTTTGAGCCCGCTGTGAAGGATGTGCTCGACAAGCGCGAGGAGCACAAGGTGGGCGAGCGCAAGCTGGGCGTCGATCCCGTCGACGGACGTGATGTCGTGGTGAAGATCGGGCGTTTCGGCCCTGTGGTGCAGGTGGGCAAAGCCACCGACACCGAGAAGCCCCGCTTCGCGCAGATTCCGAAAGACAAGAGCATGGAGACCATCACGCTCAAGGAGGCGCTCGAACTGTTCAAGCTGCCCCGCACCGTGGGCAACTATCAGGGCAAGCCCGTGGAGATTGGCACAGGACGCTTCGGACCCTACGTGAAATACGAGGGCAAGTACACCTCGCTGCCCAAAGGCATGGACCCGCTGGCCATCACGCTCGAGGAGTCGATAAAGCTCATTCTGAAGAAGAAAGAGGAGGAAGCCAAGCGCCACCTGAAGAAATTCGGACAGGATCCGAAGATGGAGGTGCTCAACGGCCGCTACGGCCCCTACATCGCCTACGACGGCAAGAACTACCGCATCCCCAAAGACAAGCAAGAGAGGGCTGCCGAACTCTCCTACGACGAATGCAAGGAAATCGTAGAGAACGCTCCCGAACCCAAACCTCGCCGAGCCCGCAAGCAATAGGAATGGACAGACGCATAATTATTATAGGATATATGGGCGCCGGCAAGACCACTGTCGGCCGTGCCCTCGCGAAGGCGCTGCGCATGCCCTTCTACGACCTCGACTGGTATATCGAGCAGCGCATGCACTGCACGGTGAAGCAGATTTTCGACCAGCGAGGCGAGGAAAGCTTCAGAAAGGTGGAGCGCAACATGCTCCACGAGGTGGCGGAGTTTGACAATGTCGTTCTCAGCTGCGGCGGGGGCACGCCCTGCTTCTTCGACAACATCGACTATCTCAACCTCCAGGGCGACACCGTCTACCTGAAGGCTGAGCCCGACGTGCTCTACAAGCATCTCAAGATGGGACGCAATGTGCGCCCGCTGCTGCTCAACAAGACGCCCGATGAGGTGAGGTTCTTCATCCAGCAGCAGCTCGCCCAGCGGGAGCCCTTCTATACCAAGGCAAAGCACACCCTCGACGTCACGCTGCTCGACAACCATCAGAAGGTGCAGACCACCATCCACAGGATGTGCGACTTGCTGGGCATCGACACAGAAAACATAGAAACAACTAAAAAATAATCACATCTCATTCTGAATCAATCCGAGTAGAAATGAAGAAATGGACCATTGAGGACTCGAAGGAACTGTACAACATCAACGGATGGGGTACCTCTTACTTCGGTATCAACGAGCAAGGCAACGTCTACGTGACGCCCTGCAAAGACAATACACAAATCGACTTGCGCGACGTGATGGACGAACTCGCCCTTCGCGACATCACTGCGCCCGTACTTCTGCGCTTTCCCGACATTCTGGACAACCGCATCGAAAAGACGGCAAGCTGCTTCGAAAAGGCCAAGAAGGAATACGGCTACAAGGGACAGAACTTCATCATCTATCCCATCAAGGTGAACCAGATGCAGCCCGTGGTGGAGGAGATCATCAGCCACGGCCGCAAGTTCAACCTCGGACTGGAGGCCGGTTCTAAACCCGAGCTCCACGCCGTCATCGCCGTTCAGTGCCAGAGCGACTCGCTCATCATCTGCAACGGCTACAAGGACACCAGCTACATCGAACTCGCCCTGCTGGCCCAGAAGATGGGCAAGCGTATATATATAGTAGTAGAGAAGCTCAACGAGATCGACCTCATCGCCGAGGCCGCCCACCGCCTCAACGTGAAGCCCAACCTCGGCATCCGCATCAAGCTCGCCTCGTCGGGTTCAGGCAAATGGGAGGAGAGCGGCGGCGACGCCAGCAAATTCGGACTCACCTCGTCGGAACTGCTTCAGGCTCTGGAGAAACTCGACAAACTGGGCATGCGCGACTGCCTGCATCTGATTCACTTCCACATCGGCAGTCAGATCACGAAGATCCGCCGCATCCAGACAGCCCTGCGCGAGGCTGCGCAATACTATATCAACCTGCACCACATGGGCTACAATGTCGACTTCGTAGATTGCGGCGGCGGTCTCGGTGTCGACTATGACGGAACCAGGTCGAGCAGCAGTGAGAGTTCGGTCAACTACTCCATCCAGGAGTATGTCAACGACTGCGTCTACACCTTCACCGACGCTGCCGACAAGAACAACCTCCCCCACCCCAACATCATCACCGAGAGCGGCCGGTCGCTGGCTGCCCACCACAGCGTGCTCGTCATCGACGTGCTCGAGACCGCGTCGCTGCCCGAGATGCCCGAAGAGTTCGAGGCCAAGGAGACGGATCATCAGCTCGTGAAGGACCTCTATGAGATCTGGGACAACATCAATCCCCGCAACATGCTTGAGGACTGGCACGACGCCGAGCAGATTCGCGACGAGGCGCTGGAGCTCTTCTCCCACGGCATCGTCGACCTGAAGACGCGTGCCGAGATTGAGGCCATGTACTGGAGCGTCTGCCACGAGATCAACATCCTCTGCAAGCAGATGAAGCACGTGCCCGACGAGCTGCGCGGTCTCGACAAGTTGCTTGCCGACAAATACTTCTGCAACTTCTCGCTCTTCCAGAGTCTGCCCGACTCGTGGGCCATCGACCAGCTCTTCCCCATCATGCCCATCCAGCGTCTCAACGAGGCTCCCACGCGCAACGCCACGCTGCAGGACATCACCTGCGACTCCGACGGCAAGATCGCCAATTTCGTCGTAGGCGGGCGCCCCAGCCACGTGCTGCCCCTCCACCCGCTCCGCAAGGGCGAGCCCTACTATCTCGGCGTGTTCCTCGTGGGTGCCTACCAGGAAATCCTCGGCGACATGCACAACCTCTTCGGCGACACCAATGCCGTGCACATCAGCGTCAAGAACGGTAAGTACCATATCGACCAGATCATCGATGGCGAAACCGTCGACGAGGTGTTGGGCTACGTGCAGTACAACCCCAAGAAACTCGTGCGCCAGCTGGAGCAGTGGGTGACGAAGAGCGTCAACCAAGGCAAGATTTCCATGGAGGAAGGCAAGGAATTCCTCTCCAACTACCGCTCAGGACTCTACGGTTATACGTATCTTGAGCAGGCATAAAATAAAAAAAAGTGTTAATTTGAGAGATTGTCTGTAACATTACATCTCCACGACCGTCAATAGTAACAGAGACATGAAGAAAATCAGTTTCCAAAACGATGTCTTGCCACTGAAGAATCAGATATTCCGACTGGCGCTGCGCATCACTCTCAACCGTGAGGAAGCAGAGGACATCGTGCAGGACACACTGATGAAACTTTGGGACAAGCGCGACGCTTGGGACCAGATCGACAACTTGGAGGCTCTCAGCTACACCATCTGCCGCAATCTGGCGCTGGACCGGAAGAGAAAGTTCGACAACAACAACGAATCGCTCGACAACGCACCAGTGGAAAGACCCGACACCGCCTCAACCCCCTCTGAAAAGGCCATCCAGCGAAACCGGGTGGAGATAGTAAGAAATTTGGTTAACAGTCTGCCCGAAAAGCAAAGGAGCTGTATTCAACTGCGCGACTTCGAAGGCAAAAGCTACAAGGAGATCGCCAGCATAATGCAGATCAGCGAAGACCAAGTGAAAGTGAATATTCACCGAGGCAGGCAGACGTTAAGGGATAAGTTTCAAGAAATAGACAATTATGGATTATAAATACATAGAACAATTATTAGAGCGCTACTGGCGGTGCGAGACCACTCTTCAGGAAGAGGAAATCTTGCGCACGTTCTTCTCGCAGGAGAATATTCCCGCGAACCTGATGCGCTATAAAGACTTGTTCTGCTATGAGAAGTCTGAGCCGCAGGACGATGTGCTGGGCGAGGATTTCGACGCGAAGATTTTGGCCAAGATCGACAGCCAGCGCACGGTAAAGGCCCGCGTAATCCGCATGCCTCAGCGCCTGCGTCCTCTGTTCAAGGCTGCTGCAGTCGTAGCCATCGTGCTGACGCTCAGCAATACCATGCAGGTGGCCTTCATTGGCAACACGCCCAACACCCCGGCTTCGCAGACATCCATACAAAAAGGTTCCTCGATGGCATCAATCGGCGATTCAGCCTCCATCGACACCGTGAAGCACGCCGGAATGGCCACAACGCCACAGAACGACGTGATCATCAAGTAAGACAAATTTCTATGCTTTCTCTATAATAATCATGTTTAGTAAAACAACAACAAGAAACTGAGAAGTTTCTGATTCTCTCAAATTTTTCATAACATACTAACGTTTGGGGGTCGTCGCTTCACTGAAGCGGCGACCTCATTTTTGTTTATTACATGAAAGGCAGATGCGAAATCGTCTTCCAGACAATTGATTGCTAACAAGCCCTTCGGAGGGAGGCATAGGAGGGCCGTCATTCCTGACGGCCAAGAAAGATATATGATTGCACTGTAAGGGTTCGTCATGCAAGCTGCCCGTTTGTAGCCAACCACCGATTTTCACCGATAGAGAAGTCCCTCCCTTTGTTGGGAGCGGACGGGGGTGGGTCTGTAGGTTTATGGGGGGGCCATAGGGTCTATGGGGGCATTGGGTCTGGCTTATGCAGGGTTGGGGCCTTTTAGATTTATTTACAGCCAAAATGCCATAAATCAAATTTATTTGTTTACTTTTGCAAAAACAAAGTACAGACAATCAATGGAGAGCAAATACAAGAACATCATCTTCGATCTCGGCGGTGTGTTGGTCGACCTCAATCCTCAACATTGCTACGATGCTTTCAAGAGTATCGGCATCGCAAACGTGGAGAGTCTGATGCATACCGACGCAGGCCATCGGCAATTGCTCCAACTCGAAACCGGACGCATGACCGAAGAGGATTTCTATGCCGGCGTACGCCAAATGACCGGCAGCAAGGCTTCCGACGAGCAAATCTGTTGGGCTTGGAACCAATTCCTCGAAAGAATCGCAGAAGAGAAGAAGCACAAGCTGCTGGAGATTCGCCGGAACCACCGCGTCTACTTGCTCTCCAATACCAACGTGATGCATTGGAACTACAGCGCCAACCATCTTTTACCGCTGGGAAACTACGGCGTCGACGACTATTTCGACCGCGTCTTCCTCTCCTATGAGCTCCACCTGAGCAAGCCCTCACCCGAGATTTTCAAAGAGACGCTACGACTGGCTGGAATCAAGGCCGAGGAGACTCTCTTCATCGACGATATGAAGGAAAACTGCGACGCGGCACAAAGCCTTGGCATCAACACTTGGCAGAACGTCCACAACAACGACTGGCTGGACGAGAACGAACTATTTGAATGATGAGAACGATTTATCTGAATAATGATACTCCGAGTCTGGATGAGCCGTCTGTGGCTACTATCGGATTCTTTGACGGTGTACACCGCGGCCATCAGTACCTCATTGGCCACGTGAAGGCCGTTGCCAAGGCGTCCAACCTCCACTCAATGGTCATCACCTTCGACAAGCATCCGCGTCAGGTGCTCCACGACGACTATCAGCCGCGACTGCTGTGCACGCTCGAAGAGAAACTCCTGCTCCTCTCGCGCACCGGCGTAGACACCGTCGTCGTGCTGCATTTCACGCCCGAGATGGCCGCCATGTCGGCTTTCGACTTCATGGAGAAGGTGCTGAAAGAGCGCCTCAACGTGAAGAAACTCATCATCGGCTACGACAACCGCTTCGGCCACGACCGCACGAGCGGCTTTGAGGACTACGTAGAATACGGCAAGAAGACCGGCATCTGGGTGATTCAGAGTCAGGCCTTCGTGCTTCATGGCATCAACGTCAGCTCGTCCGTGATACGCGAGATGCTGGCCGAGGGCGACGTGGAGCGCGCAGCCGACTGTCTCGGATATCCCTACACCATCGTGGGCACAGTGGTCCACGGTCTGGAAAACGGCCGCAAGATGGGATTCCCCACAGCCAACGTCGACCTGCGCGGTTCGGGACAACTGATTCCCGCGCCCGGCGTCTATGCCGTCAGAGCCCGCTCAACCTCCACAATGAGCTTCCATCGCGGCATGCTGAACATCGGCACGCGCCCCACCTTCGGCGGAACGGAGATTTCTATAGAGGTGAATATCTTCAACTGGGCCGACGATCTCTACGGCAAGGAATTGGCCGTCTGCTTCCTTCACCGCGTGCGCGAGGAGCGCAGGTTCGACAGCATGGAAGAGCTTGAGCAGCAGCTGAAGAAAGACAAGGAATATATCGAACAATTATTTATTAAGGATACAGAAGAAGATGAATAAGACTTTAAAGGACTCGCTGGACGTCATCTGGTATTTCATGGCGTTCTTCCTGATACAGTTTATCATGATTTGGGCCGTCAGAATCGGCACGAATCTCGCCACCGGTCAGCCGCTCATCGACGCAGCCAATGCCGCCAGCAGACCCAACGGCGACGCCCTGGTGCTGATGATGCTGTTCTCGTCGATACTCACCATCCTTGTTTTCGGACAGTTCCGCTGGTCGCCCTGGTCGCGCGACTATCTGCGCAGCAAACCCTGGCTGGTAGTCGTCTGGACCATCATCCTCAGCCTGGGCACCATTCTCCCGTCTGAATGGATTCTCGAGAGTCTCCAGGTGAGGATGAGCGAGGCCCAGGTGCAGATGTTCGAGCAGATTATGGGCAAGCCGATGGGCTACATCGCCATCGGTATCCTAGCGCCTATCGCCGAGGAGATGTGCTTCCGCGGTGCCATTCTGCGCAAGTTGCTGACGATGTTCCCCAAGCGGCAGCACTGGATTGCCATTGCCGTGAGCGCCGTGCTCTTCGCTTTAGCCCATTTCAACGTGGTCCAGAGCCTCCATGCCTTCCTCATCGGCTTGCTCCTGGGCTGGCTCTACTACCGCACCGACAGCATCCTGCCCGGGATCGTCTTCCACTGGATCAACAACACGGTGGCCTACGTGATGTTCAACATCATGCCGCAGATGGACGACGGCAAGCTCATCGACATCTTCCACGGCAACCACACGGAGATGCTGCTGGCTCTGGTATTCTCGCTGTTCATTATGATTCCGGCCATCGTTCAGCTCAACCAGAACATGAAGCCTGCAGCCAAGAAGGACTAACGGTTCACCACAGAACGCACAGCATCTTCGCTTGGGGATGAGAACAGAAATAGCCATTTCGTCATTGATGCTCCTGTCATCAGCCGTACCAATGAGCGCAACCATACTCAGTGGCGACTCCTTGCCGGGTCGGTGGAGCGTGGAAGCAGGCTACATGCATGGTTGGCAAATCCCCCTCGACTCCTACACACGCGACTGGCTGTGCAACCTCCAGAGCACCAACTTCCATCTGGAGGCCGGCTACACTCCGCTGCCACAGGATTCAGATGCCTTCGCCCGCGACTACAACTATCCTTCGCTCTCCTTGGGCGTGGCCCTGCATCTGTCGCAGATTACCCTCAACCGCGACGACAGCCGCAACGACAAGGCTGACTACGACTCACGCGTCGGCAACGGCATCTCCATCTATGGCAAGTTCGCCCGCCCCATCTTCCGCTACCGCAGGTGGAGCGCCGGTTACGCGCTGGGCTTCGGCGTGGCGTGGCACGAGAAGAAATACAACAAGCGCACGAACGTGGACGACGTGCTCATCGGCTCGCGCTGGAGCATGTATTTCGCCTCAGAGCTCTATGCCGGCTACCGTTTCGCAAGAGACTGGACGCTGCGAGCCGGCGTAGCATACTTCCACCACAGCAACGGCGCTCTGAACCGTCCCAACAAGGGCAGCAACAACCTCGGGCCCATTGTGGCCCTGGCCTGGACGCCTGCCGAGGAAACTATAGAGCAGAACGCGAGAATCTTCCATTCTCCCCCATTCCATCGATACTTCTACAGCACGTTTATGCTGGGCGTCGGTGGGAAGACCTTCGACAGCGAGTGGCGGCGCACGCAATACAAGATAGACAAAGACAATCCCGAATACCGCACGCAGAACTTCCACGTGAGTCCGGTCTACGAGTTGCAGACGGCCTTCATGTACCGCTATGCCCGCAGATGGGCCTCGGGAATAGCCGTCGACGCGGCCTATCTTGACCAGTCGGGCACGAGCGGACAGATTGCCGCCTACGACCGATGGTCGGTGGGACTGGCCGCGCAGCACGAGGTGTTCTACCACAATCTCTCCGTGCGCCTGGCCCTTGGCTACTATCTTCACCACGACAAGGCTGAACGACGCGGAGAACTGGAATACAACTATTATGAAAACATCGGTGTATTCTACACTTTCCCCCATTTCATCGGACTGAAAGTGGGCATCAACGTCAAGGCGCACTACACCAAGGCCGACTATTCCAGCCTGCGGATTGTTGTCCCGGTGTGGTACAGCGAATAAACTGACAGAACAAAACATCTACAACCAAAAGCTAATGAAAATATTTTCATTCATCGCCATTGCTGCCTTTGCGTGCAGCATCTTCACCCCACAGCCGGCCGTGGCTCAGACGAAGCCCGACGTGGTCGACTATGTCTCGACGCTGGTGGGCTCGGAGTCCAAGCCGGAGCTCTCCACCGGCAACACCTATCCCGCCATTGCCCTCCCGTGGGGCATGAACTTCTGGACTCCCCAGACCGGAAAGATGGGAGACGGATGGGCCTACACCTACACGGCCGACAAGATACGCGGCTTCAAGCAGACCCACCAGCCCAGTCCGTGGATTAACGACTACGGACAGTTCTCGCTCATGCCCATGACGGGCCACGCCATTATCGACGAGGAGAAGCGTGCCTCGTGGTTCTCCCACAAGGCCGAGACCGCCCGTCCCTATTATTATAAGGTATACTTGGCCGACTACGACGTGACGACGGAGATTGCGCCCACCTCGCGCGCGGCCGTATTCCGCATCGGCTATCCCAGCGGCGACTCAGCCTTCCTGGCCATCGACGCCTTCGACAAAGGCTCAATGGTCAGAATCATACCGGAGAAACGAATGATTGTCGGCTACACGACGAAGAATTCCGGCGGCTGTCCGGCCAATTTCAAGAACTGGTTTGTCATCCAGTTCGACCGCGACTTCACGTTCCGCGAGACCTTCGCCAACGGTAAGGCCCAGCCCGGTCTGTCATCAGAATGCGACCACGCCGCAGCCATCGTCGGCTTCAGCGTCCAGAAGGGCAAGCCCGTCATCGTGCGCGTGGCCTCATCGTTCATCAGCGAGGACCAGGCCATGCAGAATCTGAAGGAGGTGGAAGGCCGTTCCTTCGACGAGGTATGCGCTGCCGCCCGCCAGCAGTGGAACAACACGCTGGGACGCATCGAGGTGGAGGATGACAACGTCGACAACCTACGCACGTTCTATTCGTGCCTCTACCGCTGTCTGCTCTTCCCGCGCTCGTTCTACGAAATCACCGCCGAGGGCGACACCGTGCACTACAGTCCCCACACGGGCAAGACCGAGCGCGGTCCACTCTTCACCGACACAGGTTTCTGGGATACGTTCCGCTCGCTATTTCCGCTCGTCGACTGGCTCTATCCCGAGATGGCATCGCAGATGCAGGAAGGATGGGCCAACGTCTATCGCGAGAGCGGATTCTTGCCCGAATGGTCCAGCCCGGGCCATCGCGACTGCATGGTGGGCAACAACAGCGCGTCGGTGGTCTACAACGGCTATGTCAACAATCTCCGACGCGATGAGGGCGAACTGCTCTGGAAGGCCGTCACCCACGATGCCAATACCCGCCACGAGACCGTATCGTCGACCGGACGGCAAGGCTGGCAACTCTACAACAAATTGGGCTACGTGCCCTGCGACAAGGGCATCAACGAGAGCGTGGCCCGCACGCTGGAGTACGCCTACGACGACTGGTGCATCTATCAGCTAGGGCGCGCCCTGGGAAAGAGCAAGAAGGAACTGGAGCCCTACCGCCGTCACGCCTTCAACTACCGCAACGTTTTCGACAAGCAATCGGGCCTGATGCGCGGCCGCAATGCCGACGGCACGTTTGAGCGCAACTTCAACCCTTTCAAGTGGGGCGGCGTCTTCACCGAAGGCAACAGCTGGCACTACACATGGTCGGTGTTCCACGACCCGCAAGGCCTCATAGCGCTGATGGGCGGTCGCGAGGCCTTCCAGCAGAAGCTCGACTCGCTCTTCATCCTTCCGCCCGTCTTCGACGATTCCTACTACGGCTACGTCATCCACGAGATACGCGAGATGCAGATTATGGACTTTGGCAACTACGCCCACGGCAACCAGCCCGTGCAGCATGCCATCTATCTCTACGACTGGTGCGGACAGCCTTGGAAAGCTCAGTACTGGACGCGTGAAGTGATGGACCGTTTCTACTCAGCCACGCCCGACGGCTACTGCGGCGACGAGGACAACGGTCAGACTTCGGCATGGTATGTATTCTCGGCCTTGGGATTCTACAGCGTATGTCCCGGCACCAACGAGTTTGCCCTAGGCTCCCCGCTCTTCAAGAAGGTCACCCTGCATCATGCCAACGGTGCCACGACAACCATCAGTGCCCCTGCCAACAGCCGCGAGAACCGCTACGTGGGGACCATGAGCGTGAATGGCGCAACGTGGACAAAGAACTATCTCACGACCGCCCAGCTGACTGGCAACACGACCATTGCATTCGACATGCAAGCTAAGCCCAACTACAACAGGGGCACCGCAGAGTCCGACTTCCCATATTCGTTCAGCACATCCAACAAATTGACAATCAATAACTGAAAGCATTACGCCGCATACAGCCAGGAACTGTGTGCGGCGTTTTTTTTGTAAGAGATGTTATACGTGAAATCTTTTATACTCCGCATTGTAGGAGGGTCGTCATTCCTGACGACCAAGAAAGAAGTGAGACTCCGCATGGTAGGAGGGCCGTCATTCCTGACGGCCAAGAACGTTTTTCGATTGTACTCTTTTAAAGTGGTTCGTACGGAAATCTAGAGTTGATCGTTCGGAAACCTTGGTCGGCAGGAATGCCGACCCTCCTACACTTCATGAATGACTATCATTCTAGGTTTTTATTCGTTATTATTCTTCATTCCGCGAAGCGGAGCGTTATTCTAATTCATAATTCATAATTCACAATTCACAATTCATAATTCACAATTCATAATTTGGCTGCGCAGCCTTATTCGTTATTATTATTCTTTTCTATTAACACGAATGATCATGAATTATCCACGAATTTATTCACAAATGATTTTCAACGTTATATTAATGGCCATTAATGAGGCTTTAAATTCATGGCCATCTATGAATCTTTAATAGTTTCTTATAATAAGAAATTAATGGAAATTCGTGTTAATTCGTGGACATTCGTGTTAAAAAAAATAAAACGCGCCTGCGCGTTTGAAAAAACATTATTGTGTATTTCCGCGTCAGTGGAACGTTATTCTAATTCATAATTCATAATTCATAATTTAGCTGCGCAGCCTTATTCGTTATTATTCTCTTTTCCGCGTCAGCGGAGCGTTAAACAATAAACTAATCAGCACACTTCCCATGCTTACGAGGGATTTTCAGCATGATGCAGCCCCCATGCCCGCCCGTTCCTAACGAAAAGATAAAGAGTCTTCGTTTGCCGACGGCCATCAGCAGATCAGTCGACAGCTGTCAGCAGACATGATTCATCGAGTATTGCTCCGTCCCCGATAGGTTTTCACAGGGCCATAATCCAGCAAAAGCCGCTTCAGCACGGCTGTTTCCGCCCAGACCAGCACGCTTCCCGCCGGAGGTTGAACCTAGAATGATTGGAGAAATCGGATTTTTGTTTTACCTTTGCAGAAAATTTCATGAGCGTCCTCGCCACAACGGCAGACGCTCACAAACAACTGAAAGTAATAAAGAGAGATAAAGATGAAATACAATACGTCGACGCTCCCCTGCGGAGTTCGAGTTATCCAAGTGCCTTCCACCTCAGACGTGGTATATTGCGGCTACGTCATCGCTGCCGGGGCGCGCCATGAAAGCAAAGACGAAGAAGGACTGGCCCACTTCTGCGAGCATGTCACCTTCAAGGGAACGCAAAAGCGCAAGGCCTCCAATATCCTCAACGAACTGGAAAGCGTGGGCGGCGACCTCAACGCCTTCACCAACAAGGAAGACACCACTTATTATGCGTCGGTGAGGAAGGAGCACGTACAGCGGGCCGTAGCACTGCTCACCGACATCGTCTTCCACAGCACCTACCCGCAGAAGGAAATCAACAAGGAGGTGGCGGTCATCTGCGACGAGATTGAGAGCTACAACGACTCGCCTTCGGAACTGATTTTCGATGAGTTCGAAAACATTCTCTTCCGCAACCATCCCCTGGGCCATAACATCCTGGGCTCGGCCGAGAGAGTACGGAGTTATCAGACGGCCGACGCCCTGCGCTTCACCCGCAGTCGCTATCTGCCGCAGAAGTCGGTCTTCTTTCTCCACGGCGACATCCCGTTCCAGCGGCTCATGAAGATGCTCGAGCGCGCAACAGCCGATTTACCCTCAGCCGCAGCTGATCCGCTGACCGATGAAATCGATACTTTGGGTCCTCAGCCGGGAGCCGGTGCTGAGCCCATCGTCGTCAACCGCGATACGCATCAGAGCCATGTCGTCATCGGTGGCCGAAGCTATGCAGCCGACGACGAACACCGACTGCCGCTGTACGTAATCAACAATATCTTGGGTGGACCGGGCATGAACTCCCGTCTCAACGTCAGCCTGCGCGAGCGCCACGGACTGGTCTATACCGTAGAGAGCTGCATGGCCAGCTATGGCGACACCGGCGTATGGTGCACCTACTTCGGCTGCGACAGCAGTGACGTGAAGCGTTGTCTGCGGCTCGTCCGCCATGAGCTCGACCGCGTTGTCGACTCGCCGCTCACGCCCCAACAGCTGCTGGCCGCCAAACGCCAGATTTTGGGACAGTTGGCCATCACCTACGACAACCACGAGACCCTGGCCCTTGACGCCGGTCGCGCATTTCTTCACAACCGGCTGGAGCGCGACATCATCCGCTTCCGTGAGCGCCTGGATGCCGTCACACCCGAGGATGTCCTCCAGGCCGCCCGCACCGTACTCTGCAAGGACAACCTCACCACGCTGGTCTACGAATAGGTTAGACGTGTACGGATGAAACAGTTTGACATGTACAGTTGAAAAGCCCCGTAGTCATGTGCATTCTCTCACTTTTAGGGAGAGTCAGAGAGGGTCTAAAAAAAAATAAATCTTTGTGTGTTTGTTATTTCACCAATTTACTGTATCTTTGCACAAAGAAGCTACTAGGCCTTTACTGTCTGGCACACGGTCGCAACCATGGCGACAACAAAGGCCGAAGACATGAACAGTTTTGAAATCATGAGAAAAGTAATAGGAATTGGCGAGACCGTACTCGACATTATCTTCAAGAACGGACAGCCCATCTGCTCTGTTCCCGGCGGTTCCGCCTTCAACGCCGCCATATCCCTGGGACGCAGTGGTATAGAAACCAGATTCATCAGCGAGGCCGGCAACGACCGCGTGGGCTCGGATATCATCAAATTTCTGCGTGACAACGGAGTCAACGCCGACGATGTCAACGTGTTTCCCGACAGCAAGTCGCCCATCTCTCTCGCCTTCCTCGACGATGACAACAACGCCGACTACATCTTCTATAAAGACCATCCCCACGACCAGCTGGAGTTCAACTATCCGGAAATCAATCCCGACGACGTGGTGATTTTCGGTTCGTTCTTCTCGGTCAACCCCGTGGTGCGTCCTCAGGTAGCTGGTTTTTTGGAGTATGCCCGTGAGCACGGAGCCATCCTCTACTACGATGTCAACTTCCGCAAGTCGCATCAGAACGAGATTATGAAGGTCACGCCCAACCTGCTCGACAACCTGGGCTACAGCGACTTCGTGCGCGGAAGCCGTGAGGACTTCGAGGTGCTCTACAAGAAGGATTCGGCCGACAAGGTCTACAACGCCGAAATCAGCTTCTACTGCCGCAAGTTCATCTACACCCAGGGCGACGGTCCCGTGGAGGTGAGGTCGGACAACGGTTTTGCCAAGAGCTATCCCGTGGAGAAGACCGACACCGTGAGCACCATCGGCGCCGGCGACAACTTCAACGCAGGATTCGTCTACGGACTGTTGAAATACAACATCACCCGCCGCGACATCGACGCCGGACTCACCGAGAGCCAGTGGGACAAGCTCATCGCCACGGCTCAGCTCTTCTCCAACGAGTGCTGCAAGACCGTGAGCAACTACGTTTCAAAGGAATTTGGCGAGAAAATGAAAATCCAATAACAAGCAATATGATAGAAATTACAGACAAGGTTTATTACGTGGGTGTCAACGACCGCGTCAAGTCGCTCTTCGAGGGACTCTGGCCGTTGCCCTATGGCGTGAGCTATAATTCATACCTCATCGACGACGAGAAGGTTTGTCTCATAGACACAGTGGAAGTAGGCTTCTTCATGCAGTTTCTCGAAAGGCTGCACGAGGTCTTGGGCGACCGCCCCATCGACTATGTTGTCATCAACCACATGGAGCCCGACCATAGCGGCTCGCTCTCGCTGCTGCGCAAGTATTATCCGAACGTGAAGGTGGTGGGCAACAAGAAGACTTTCGATATGCTTCATGGTTTCTACCATATCGACGACAACAAGCTCGAGGTGACCAACGGCTTCAAGCTCTCGCTGGGCCACCACGAGCTGCAGTTCTTCCTCACGCCGATGGTGCACTGGCCCGAGACGATGATGACCTACAACGTCACCGACCGCATGCTCTTCAGCGGCGATGCCTTCGGCTGCTTCGGCGCCCTCAACGGCGGTATCCTCGACTGCGAGATTGACACCGACTGGTGCTGGCTGGAGATGATACGCTACTACAGCAACATCGTGGGCAAATACGGCACTCCGGTGCAGAACGCACTGAAGAAGCTGAGCAACTTGCAGCTCGACTACATCTGCTCCACCCACGGCCCGGTGTGGCACAAGGAAATTGCACGCGTGGTGGATATGTACGACCACATGTCGCGCTATGAGACTGAGCCCGGACTCGTCATCTGCTACGGTACGATGTATGGCAACACGGAGCGCATGGCCGAATATATCGCCCGCGCAGCATCGCAGGCCGGCGTGAAGAACATCGTGATGTACAACGTCTCGACGCAGCACCACTCCTTCATCCTGCGCGACATCTTCCGTTTCCGCGGTCTCATCGTCGGTGCGCCCACCTACAACGCCGGCCTCTATCACGAGATGGACGTGCTGCTGCAAGAAGTGGCCAACCGCGACATCAAGAACCATCTCATCGGTTGGTTCGGCTCCTACAGCTGGGCCGGAAAGGCCGTAAAGAAGATTGGCGAATGGAACGAGCAGGCCATCCACTTCGAGCCGGTGGGTGAGCCCGTTGAGATGAAACAGGGACTCAACGACGACATCGTGGTGCGCTGTGAGGCACTGGGCAAGGCTATGGCAGAAAGGCTGTTGCAATGAAGATAGGTGTATTCTGTTCGGCCAACAACAATATCGACCGCGTATATTACGATGCGGCCCGCCAGCTGGGTCAGTGGATGGTGGAGAACCACCATACATTGGTCTTCGGCGGCACCAACAGCGGTCTGATGGAGTGCATCGGACAGACGGTGCACCAAGGAGGACAACTCACCATCGGCGTCATTCCCAACATTGTGGAGCGGGGAGCCCGCCGCAGCGACTGCGTGGATGTCGACATTCCCTGCGACTCACTCTCACAGCGCAAGGACCTCATGATGGCGCAGAGCGACGTGATGGTGGCGCTGCCAGGTGGCGTAGGTACGCTCGACGAGGTATTTTCTGTGGCCTCGTCCCACAGCATCGGCTACCACCAGAAGCAGGTGATCATCTACAACGTCAATGGCTTCTGGGATCCGCTTGTGGCCCTGCTCGACTACCTGCAGGCCCACGGCATGATTCGTGGTGACTACCATGAACTGATACCCGTCGCCAATACGTTTGAGGAACTCACGCAGCTCATTGGCAAGTAGTTTTCCCAGATATCAAAGCGGCAACACATATATAGATATAAGAAGAGCGGCACTCCGTCGAAGTGCCGCTCTTCTTTTTTCCATTCGTGAGCATTCGTGGTAATAAATCATCTTTCTTTCAGCATAAACTTCTCCACGACATGTGCCACGCCGTCTTCTTCGTTGGACCACGTGACGTAGTCGGCGGCGTCCTGCACTTCTTTCGTGGCATTGGCCATAGCAACACCCAGTCCGGCAAAGCGAATCATCGTGATGTCGTTGTAACCATCGCCACAGGCAATCACCTCTTCACGGGTGAGATGCAGGCGGTCGAGCAACATCTGAAGCGACAGACTCTTGTCTACGCCCGGCGGCACACACTCCAGAAAGAATCCGGCTGAGCGGTAGACGTCAACCTTTCCCCGCAGCAGGGCCTTGAGACGCAACTCCAACTGGTGGAGCGGCTTCGGGTCACCAACGATGAGACACTTGTTCAATGGCGTCACCACCTCTGAGGGGAAGTCGTCGAGCTGGCGCACCTGCATCTTGTTGATGAAGGCCTCGGTGAGCACATACTTATTGTCGCGCTTCGTGGTGACAATCTCCGGACCTTGATAAGTGAGGATTTCCATGCCGTTCTCCTTCGCCTCCCTATAAAGCAAGGGGATGGTGCGGTCGTCGAGTTTCTGATTGCAGATGACCTCGCCGCTGGCACAGTCGATAATCTTTCCGCCATTGAAAGCCATGATGAAACCACCATAACGCTTCAGGTCGAGCTCTTCGGCAAGCGCAGTAATGCCGTAGACGGGACGGCCGGATGCCAACACTACTCTCACGCCTTGCTCCATAGCAGCTGTGAGGGCAGCTTTCGTGCGGGGCGTTATCTCTTTCTTGTCATTCGTCAGCGTGCCGTCGAGGTCGAGCACGATAACTTTATATTGATTTTGTTGCATACGATGATATTATAGAACGCGCACGAGATAATGTCCACCAACGAGGGCAGCGAAGCCGAGCAGCAGACTTGCGCAGAAGTAGCCTCCGAAAAGGGCATAGTCGCCTCCGCGCAGCATTGCGGCATTCTCGTTCATGAAGGTAGAGAATGTGGTGAATCCGCCACAGAATCCCGTGATCAGGATGAGTCTGAGCGACGGCGAGAGCCAACGGCTGTCAGCACTAAAAGCCGATAAAAGTCCGATGAGGAAACAGCCCACGACGTTCACCGTGAGGGTTCCCAGCGGTGTGGTGGATCCGAAGAGCATCTTCATTGCCTGCGACACGGCATAGCGCGAGCTGCCACCGAGGAAGCTTCCCAAGCCTACAATAAAAAATTCTCTCATGTAATGTTGTTATTCTGAATACTTTGCGCGTGCAAAGTTACTCATTTCTTTTCATACAGCCAAGTGAATCGGCATGAAGCGTTGTAATTCACAATTCATAATTTGGCTGCACAGCCTTATTCGGTATTATTCTTCATTCCGCGAAGCGAAGCGTTAAAATAAGCACAAGGAAGAAAAACAAA
>Ga0256404_1006524_pt1 | contig 19225 bp, 13 predicted proteins | sample RumenRJG_01DNA_FD_185990 | JGI IMG/M metagenome (GOLD analysis project Ga0256404, IMG submission 185990) | Bovine rumen microbial communities from Lethbridge, Alberta, Canada - RJG_01 | ecosystem: Host-associated > Mammals > Digestive system > Stomach > Rumen | place: Canada: Alberta | collected...
TTCCAACCATTTGAGGAAGTCCCCATGTTCCAAGTGATGTAAGCAAAATTACAACAAGCAGATAAAGCGGATCTGGGCCAAAGAAAGAAACGTAAGCTCCATTCATTACAGGGGATTCAATTTTACTCATCTCCTGCAGAGAAGCCATAAAACCTCCGTTCTTGGAAAGAACAGCAAGTATTACCGCAACTATACCGGCAAGCATAATTATTCCCTGAATAAAATCGTTTATTGCAGTTGCCATATATCCGCCTGCAATTACATATATTGCGGTTAGAACAGCCATGACTATAACGCACACAGAATAATCTATATTGAATGCCATGCGGAACAGTCTGGACAATCCGTTGAACAAAGAAGATGTATACGGAATCATAAAGATGAATGTAATTGTAGATGATATGATTTTTATTGTGTTGGATTCAAATCGCTGGCCAAAATATTCCGGCATTGTTTTAGAACCTAAGTGCTGAGTCATTATTCGGGTTCGTCTGCCTAAAATGACCCAGGCCAAAAGGGAGCCGATGAACGCATTACCAAGTCCAATCCATGTTGATGCGACTCCAAAGTTCCAGCCAAACTGACCTGCGTAACCAACAAAGATTACCGCAGAAAAATACGACGTACCGTAAGCAAATGCTGTAAGCCATGGACCAACAGCACGTCCCCCCAAAACATAACCGCTTACATTCTTGCTGGCTTTCTGGCATCGAAGTCCAACAATAATGAAGGCGGTAAAGAAAATAATTAATAATAAAATTTTGATTAACATGCGTTATTATAGCATGTAAAATAAAATTTAGTCTATGTTTTTATTTGAAAATCTTATTTTTCCACGTCGAATTCTATGCGGCAGTTTTTCCAACTGTTATTTTCATCTGTTGGGGAAGAAAGTTCATTTGCCCCTCCCCTTCCAATTGCATTAAGCCGAGAACGGTCTATTCCTTTTTGTACCAATACTTCCACTATTGTTTCCGCACGCCCCTGTGTTAGTGGCAAGACTTGATCTATATTGGATTCCGTCGTATTCTCAAGATTGTTTTCGAATGCAGTTATGGTTACAGCTGTATCCGGATATTCATTCAGTTTTGCGGCTATTACATCAAGAATATAATTGTTGAACAGAATTTGATCTTCTGTCCCTGTTTTTAATTCTGGTCTACCCGAAGCAAACTGCAGCGAGTTAACGGCAAAGCGCCATCGCTTGTTTTTTTCGACGGTTTCCAAAAGAATGCCACTTGTAAAATTTTTTGCAGTAACAACTTTTTTTTGTCCGCTCTTCTTTTCGTCTTTCGCTGAAGGAACAATCCGCAAAATTATGGCATAGTCGTTAAGTGAATAAATTTCTGATCCTGTGTCCGTTGCTCCGTCCCATACAATCCGTTTGGGCATTTTTTGATTCTTGCCGGAAAATGTCTTTATAGTAAACCCTCGCTGGTCAATAATCGTCAACTGCCAGGATGATACTTTTGAAAAATTTCCGCTATAAAATAAGGTTATCACAAGCTCATCGTTGGTTCCGTCCCCGTCAGGAGAAAAGGCGTCCAGCGTACTCAGCCCCAAATCTGCCGTCAATTCCTTTGCGGCAACAGTTTGTAAAATGATGCTTGTGCATATAAGAATAAAAGCGAGTTTTTTCCAAAAATTCATAGTCGTGCCTAATAGTTTTCTGTACCAAAAACCTTAAGAATGGGTACAAGTTCCTTGAACTACACTTTTGCGCGTTCCATTTTATTATCGGCAGTTTTTGAAAAAAAATTCTGCAATCTGCTTAAAACCGTCTTTTTTGCCTAGCAGTTCCGACAATTTTCAAATTTTAAATAAAAGTTATTGACAAAAAATTGTTTTTTTAGTAATATTATTGTACTTCTTTAATGAAGGATGGGCTATTAGCTCAGTCGGTAGAGCAACGCCCTTTTAAGGCGTGGGTCTGCAGTTCGAATCTGCAATAGCTCAGTAGAAAGGTTGCCAAAGGTTTTTTCCAGGCAGCCTTTTTTATTTGTCACAGAATCACTGCCTGCTTACACCGCCATTAAAGGCGGCCTTGCTGACTTTAACTGATTTCTTTTTGCATATTTGCGGAACCGTTGTTTTCCTTCCATCCAATAAGTTCGTTCTTTGAGGAACTAAAGACAATCACAACTTTATGAACCAGGCAGTCTGTGCCTGAATATTTTGCTGCAAATTTTTTCTCTTCAATTCTTGCAAACGCATCAGCCTCCACGTCTTCCAGTGCAATGCCCTTGTCCATTTTTATTTCAAAAATGTAGCTGTGTTTTCCGGCTTCCACAACAATGTCGTTATGCGTACCAGCCAGAGCAGAACCGCTGTAAAAAGTGAATCCCGTAAGCATGAGCAGAGAATGGAATGCAATCAGGTAAACCGTTTCTGCATCTTCCTTCTTCTTTTGAATAAGTTGAACGTTCTTTACTGATTCCCTAAAGCGGGCTACAAAACCCGACACGTCTCCGTTAACCAGAGATGCTTTTACCAATGCAATTTCGGAACCATATTTGCTGGTTGTTCCAACACTCGTGTAGTATGGCAAGAGATTCTTCAAGAATCCGTCACGAACTTCTCCATTCGGCAGGCCAAGCTCAAACAAATTATTCTCTGAATCATAAGCCCTTATGGTCAGATAGCCGCTCTGGAAAATTACGGAAACCAAATCGTCCTCCGTCCATTTATAATCCATGATCGTGTCTGCATCAACACAAATTCCTTCAAGAATTCCAAAGAAATCAAATTTTGAATTCTGAAGAATTTTTATCAGCATGGAAGGAACGCCTGTCTGGAACCAGAAAGAAAGCATGTCCAATGATGAAAGGGCATTAAGAACGCTGAATGGGTTGTACAGTTTTTCCCCGTTCTTGCAGAAACAATATCCTGAATATTTTTTTTCAAACATTTTCAAGAAGGATTCATAAGCCAAGTTGTTTGCCTTTGCAAGTTCGTTCAATTCATCTCCAAAGGTTGACTCAAGTTCAGACTGGGTAAAAGCGCACAGTGAATTGAAATTGGAATACAGTGAAATGTCCTTCTGCTTGTTTGCCCCATTGAACACATTCACACTTGCAAATTTTGAAATGCCAGTTATAAAGACAAATTTCAAATAGTAATCATTGCCGTTAAGTGCACTGTAAAAATTTCTGAGAACCTCGCGGTTATGGCTTTCTTCCGGACTGAACATTGCATCAAGGATAGGCTTGTCATAATCATCAATAAGAACAACAACTGGCTTTCCACTCGTCTCGTAGGCACGCTGAATGATGTATTCAAAACGCTTTGCATACGTTGTCCTTTCCTCGTGCTTTCCATAGCGCTGTTCCTGTTCCGCCAGGAATGTATTAATGGTAACCTCAAGGGCTCCTTCTGTAGAATAGACGTCGGTAGAAAAATCTATTTTAAGAACTGTATATTCCTGCCATTCCTCTTCGAGCTTCTCTATCTTAAGGCCTTCGAACAAATCCTTCCTGCCCTTAAAATATGCCTCTATTACAGAAAGCAAAAGTGTCTTTCCAAAGCAGCGTGGTCTGGCAAAAAAATAAGAACTTCCGCTGTGAACTAAATTGTAGATGGCATCCGTCTTGTCTACATACAGATACCCTTCTTCACGGAGCTTCTCAAAATCCTGAATGCCAACCGGCAATTTTCTTTTTAAATCCATTTTTGTTCTCCTTTTTAACAATAACATTCATACGGAATAAAACTGATCTCATCTCACCGAGCGGCAAACCCTGAATCCAATGCTGTCATTACCAAGATCATTCGGATCTTTGCTGAAGATTGAAAAAGCTGTATCGCTGCCGTTTTCCGACCGTCTGTAGGTAATGCGACATTCGTCAACATTGCCTGTTTTTCTTGACACGGTATTTGCCCAGCAGCCACCCTTCAGGACATATCCGGAACCAAAACTGCTTCCCTTTGGATTATCGGCAAAACCTGCCTTGTAATCACCATAAATATCGGAACACCATTCCCACACATTTCCGCTCATGTCATAAATGCCCCATGCATTTGGAGCAAGAGACGCAGCCCTCTGCGTAGAAATTCTGTTTCGCGAAACATTTGCTACTGCAATGCGCTCTATATTGTTGCCACCTGAATACAGAACACCATCATCCCCTGCCCTGGCGGCATATTCCCACTCAGCTTCTGTTGGCAGGCGGTACCCATTTGCATTAAGGTTCACGGTAACATTTCCGGTTCCTCCGAGAGAGTCAGAATTCAAACCAGAATAGCAAGGTTCAAGACCTGCAAGTTCACTAAGCATGTTGCAGAATTTTACGGCCTTATACCAACTGATTTTTTCTGCCGGATAACCGCTGCCTCTCTGCAAGCTCGGGTTTTCTCCCGTAACAGCTTCATAAAGCCACTGGGGAACTTCAATGGACATAATCTCAAATGAATCTACCTTAACCTGATGAGCCGGAAATTCATTGTCAGAAAATTTATTTGAGCCCATTGTAAATACGCCGCCCCTTATGCGGACAAGATATTTTTGCAATTCATTTTCTATTGCATAAGAGTCTGAATTGTAAATAGCAGAAACAAGAATCTTGTTGTGTGAAAAAAACTTGGCGCGGGATTCCACAAGAGCATCATCCTGTCTGCCCTTTGTTAGCGAGCGGGGAGGAACAATGGAAACAGACGGCATATTGTTCACGCTCGAATCCTTAACCAATGAATCGCACTCGCCAAAATGAAGCCGCAGGTCGGAAACAGAAACAGAGGTCTTTCCCTGGTTTACCAAAGAAGCTACATTTTCCGGGACATCATAAAAAACATATTTGCTGTTCCTGCCGATTCTCTGAGGTTTTCCGCTAAAAAGAATATTGCCCCTTGCATCAATAATATCATAAGAAACATAATAAAGAGTCCTGCCAGATTCATAGCAGTATGAGGCTACCCTGGCCCCGTTGCCAAAAAGTGCTAAAAATATTCCCGATGATTTTGCATTGCCATAGTTTTCTTCTGATGAATAAATGGAACTTGAAGGCCAGCGCTCAGGGACATCCCTCCACGCCGGATTGTAGGATTTTTTTAGCCCAGCCTCTATAGCCTCTTTCATGTAAAGGAAGTTTTTCCCCGGCTGCCAGTCAACGGCCATTGAATAGTCAACATTTCCGCCCGGACGCGCCTGCCCTACCCTAACAAGCGGGCCTGATGCTGAATAGCTGGCATAATTTTCCATTGGACAGTTCTTGCTCCAATATTGCTCAAAATCCTTTAGAACAGAAACCCATGAACTGTGAATTTGCGAAGAGGTGTTTTTTTCATTTGTCCCCGGAGCCCCGCTTGTAAAGGCATTCTGTATTACTGAATATTCATAATACCAGTCGCTTGAAAATTTTCCGCTTTCAAGGCCATTCTGCATGTTGTCATACTCCACAGCCATCTTGAGCGGAAAGTTTTCCTGACTGAATAATTCATGCGCACCAAAAGAAAAAAAAGCGAAAGCCGCCGCAATTATTTTTTTCGTATTTGTCATGATTGCCATGCCTATCCTAATATTTCAGAAGCAAGAAGCTCCAGCTCTTTTTTGCTCTGCTCATTTAAAGAGCCCTTTATTGTAACAACCTGTTCCGCAAAAGAAACATCCTTGCAGGCAGAGAGTTTTTCTTTCATCGCCTTTGCCGCAAGAGGCCCCCAGGAACCGTTCTGAACAAGACCAATTTTTCTGCCGCAAAAACCACGGCCTACCAAGTCCCTTATAAAATCTTCCGCTGCAGGAAAGATTCCTCCGTTGTATGTCACGGATGCAATAACGAGTTTTGAATATTCAAAAGCTTTTGCAACTGCAATGCTTCTTTCTCCGCAAAGATCTGCAAGAAAGCATTCCGTCCCTTTTTCCTTTAGCATGGAGGCAAGCATCTCCGCCGCAATCTTTGTGTGTCCATAGATGGAAGCATAGGCAACAAGCACGCCTTCTTTTTCCGCTTTGTATGAAGACCACTTTGTATAAAGCGAAACATAATCCGGAATATTGCCACTAAGAATTGGCCCGTGCAGAGGACATATAATTTTTACGCCAAGGCTGGAAACTTTTTTTAGCACGTTCTGAACAGGCATTCCAAATTTTCCGACTATGCCAAAATAATAGCGCCTTGCTTCTTCCGTCCATTCAGAATCCTCAGTTTTGTTCCTGCCAAATTTTCCAAACGCATCTGCAGAAAATAGAATTCCGCTTTCTTTCTCAAAGCTGAACATTACTTCCGGCCAGTGGATCATTGGCGCCGCAATAAAAGAAAGCTCCCTCTTTCCCAGGTTCAGGACATCACCCTCTTTAACCGCTATTGATTTTTCCGAAAGGATGAATCCCAAAAACTGTTCCAGAATCGAAATGCACTTTGCGGAAGCCACAATCTTTGCCTCTGGATACTCTTTTAAAAATAATCCGATTGAACCAGAATGATCGCATTCTGCATGGTGGACAACAAGAAAATCAGGCCTCTTTTCCCCCAGCTGATTTTTTACCTGACCAAGCCATTCACTGCAAAAAAATTCATCTGCAGTATCAAGCACGGCACATTTTTCATCTATTATCAAATATGAATTGTAAAGCATCCCGTCAGGAACGGAAAACTGCCCTTCAAACAAGTGATTGCGGTTGTCTTCGGTGCTAACGCAAAAAATATCTTCTGAAACTTTCATTTATATCCCCATTTTTTAGATTCCAGATGGAATCCAATATCCCATCTTTATTATATATAACAATTTAACAAGGTTCAAGGCTCAGTTGCCAAAAAGCCTTACCCTGCCCAAAATATACATCACACGCTTATGCTCACGGAACTGCCCCCTGACTTTGTCTTTGAAACAACGACCTGCCTGTCTATCCTTTGCCGGAGTTCCTCAACGTGAGAAATAATTCCTACCAATTTGTTGCCGGAAGAAACGGATGTCAATGTGTCTACCGCAGTCTTAAGCACATCCGAACTTAATGAGCCGAACCCCTCGTCTATGAACATGGAATCCAGATGTATTCCACCAGCCCAAGATTGTATGGCATCGGAAAGGCCTAGCGCAAGTGAAAGGGACGCAAGAAATTGTTCACCGCCGGAAAGCGTCTTTGCATCCCTGCATGAACCGCCCCAGTGATCCCTAACTTCAAGCTCCAGACCTTTTGAATCGGAAAGGTTTTCTGCCTTCCGTAGAAATTCATATTGGCCGCAGCTCATCTTCATGAACCTTATGGAAGCAAAGCGAATAATCCGTTCAAAATAAGAAGCCTGAACAAAAGTTTCCAGCTTCATCTTGCTCTTCCCGGAGATTCTTCCGCATGCCGTTTCGTACAGGGAATTTTTCCACTTGTATTCTTCTTCCGTCTGACTGTACAGCGTAAAATTTTTTCTTACGCCGTCAAGTGCTGCTTCATTTGCCTGAATCTTGTGGTTAAGGAATTCAATTGCTTCCTCGCTTTGTTTTTTCTCCATCATCTTTTGCTCAAGCTTTTCCTGCTCTTCTTCCAGGGAATATTCATCTTGGGATTTTAGCTGGCTTTCCAAATTCTGCACAGCTCCGGCTGCCTCAGCTTTCTTTTGGACACACTCATTGTATGCCCTTCGTCCAAGCTCAATTTCATTTTTAATTTTTTCAATCTCGCCGGAAAGGAATGAAAGCCGCCCCTTTGCCTCAGTCTTGCTTTTGTATTCAAGAGAAGCCTTCATTTCCTTTATGCGGATTTTTTTCTGCTCGCAGACAGTCCTCTTTTCCGCAAGCATGCTCTTTGCCTCGGAAAGGTTTGCGCTTAGCTCCCTAAGTTTTTTCTGATTCTCAGGAATGGAAAGTTCAAGCTCTTTTTTTGCAGCTATTCTTGGAAGCTCCGCCTTTATGCTCTTGTCACAATCCTTGTATTCTTCCCTCATCTTGGCAAGCAGGCTGTCCAAATTTTCTAAAGCTTTGCCGTCTAGTTTTATTCCGCAGCCACTTTCCTCAAGTCCCTGTTCTATGAAAGCAGTCTTTTCGCTGACCTTGCTTTTTATTCCCGCACACTCAAGGCTCATGCTGTTTTCCTTTTGCTCAAGCAATTCTTCAAGCTGATCCTGGGAAGGAAGGCTGTCCATTTTTTTTGCTGGGGAAGGATGATTTGTTGAACCGCAAACAGGGCATGGTTTATCTTTTTCTAGCGACAGAGCAAGCAAACCCGCCTGTCCATCAAGAAAGATTCTGTGCTTCTGATTGTACTCGCATTCAAGCCCGCGGGCTTTATCTGCAACCTCAACATATTTTTTCTGTGCCACAGCAAGCTGCTTCTCGCACTCTTCTTTTTCGGCAAGAGACTTCCTTATGGATGCAAGAAAAGTTCCCCTGGACTTAAGGGCTTCTGCCTTAGCCTCATTTTCAAGCTTGTTTTTTTCACAATCCTGAAGGGACTTTAGTTTTTCACTGTCAAATTCAAGGCTTTCCGTCAAAAAGGAAATTTCTTTTTCCAGCTTTTCCTGACTGGCTGCCAGTTGCACAACGGAAGCATTCTGTTCTGCAAGCTCATCCTCCATCTGTGCCAGCCGGTCATAGTCATCCATCTTTGCTTCAAGCGAAAGTTTTTCCGCCTCAAGATTTTCTTTCTCCCCTTCCCTTTTCTCCGCAGCGTTAAGGCGTGTTTCGGCTTTTCTAAGTTCAAGTGCCAGGCTTTCCGCAAGTTTTTTTGCGGCTGAAAGATTCTCCTTAGCCTTTGTGTAGGCAGAGGCCTTTTCAACTCTTGCATTCTGCGCACCAAGCTCTTCCTGCAGTGCGGAATTTTTTTTCTTTAGGTCCCGTAAGTTGGCTGAGTCCTTTTCATTCATGGAGTCAATAAGTTCTATGTCTTCTTTGCTTATAAGCCCCTTCTTCTGCCTGATAAAGTCAACGTCATTTCCTCCGCCAACAATTCCCGAAAGATACTGCTCTATTGCGGCATTATATCTTCTTAGGCTTTCGTTCACCGTAGATATGTCGCGCGAAAGTTCCGCCTGAATCTTGTCGTACAAAGCGGTGTCAAAAAGACTGCGCAATATTTTTTGCCTGTCAGCCGTATCGGAAAAGATGAGCTTTTGGAAATCACCCTGGGCAATCATGGCTATCTGCATGAACTGGCTGCGGTCAATCTTAAGAAGATCCGTTACTGCCGCCGTAACATTACTGCTTCCTGATACAGCGGTTCCGTCTTCCATTATAAGTTCGGCATCTGCAGACTGGACTGTTGTTCCCCCTCCCCTCTTTGCCCTGCGCTCATATTTTGGATTTCTCTTTACCTTGTAGACCTTTCCCTTATATTCAAATTCAAGCTCAACAAAAGTCGGTGTGTCCAAGTCTGCATAGACAGAACGCAGCATCTGCTCTGTGCGGTAATTACCGCTTGGTTCTCCATAAAGTGCAAAAACTATGGCATCAAAAAGGGATGTCTTTCCAGCCCCGGTGTCTCCTGTAATAAGGTAGAGCCCCTGTTTTCCAAGCTTTGAAAAGTCAATGCATGATTCCTTGCAGTAGGGACCGAATCCACAGACAGTTACTTTAAGTGGCCTCATTCAATTCCCCCTGATCCGTTCTATCATTGCACAAAGATACTTGCTCTGCACGTCGCTAAGGTGCCGCGCATTCTGCTGCTCGTAAAGCATGTCAAAAAGTTCCAGAGGAGAAATTCCCCTTACGTCGTCCAAACTTTCAATCTGCGCACCAAGCCTTGTCCTTGAATTGTCATACTCAAGGCTCATCAGGTTTGGAAACAGGCTCCTAAGTTTTTCCGTCCCGCTTGGAATTTCATCCTCATCAGTAAGGATAATCCCAACATAATCATCAGACTCAAAATCCCCGGACTGGGCCATTCCGCAGACTTCCTCAAAGCTTCCCCTAAGAATCCTCATGTCGTGCAAAGGATGGAGAGGAATTTCTTCTATGGAGACATTGCCCTTCTCTGCCATGGAAACAAGGGTCAGCGATTTCTTGTGCCCGCATTCGGAAAATGAATACTTAAGGGGTGTCCCGCTGTAGCGCAAAGTTTTCCTTCCGATATTTTGTGGCCCGTGTATGTGGCCAAGCGCAACATAGTCAAAGCCGTCAAAAATTTCAGCCGCAACATTATCCATCCCGCCAACACTCAATTCTTCGGAATCAGAACGCTGTGCCCCGGTAACAAACTGGTGGGCCAAAAGGACATTTCTTTTTGACGCATCAAGCCCCATGCTTTTGACGCAGCATTCAACGGCCCTTTCGTAAGAGTCAATCTCCTGGTCCGGAAAATATTTCCTTACCGATGCCGGCTTTACAAAAGGAAGCATGTAAACACACACGTCCCCAAATTCATCGGAAAGAACAACAGGCTCAGAACTTCCGCCAAAGGGATGGGCAAAATGAATTCCGCTCTTTCTCATAAGCTTGGAGCCAAAAGAAAACCTTACGGCAGAATCATGGTTTCCGCTTACTGCAAAAACACCGACCCCCATTCCGCTAACATCCTCAAGGAATTCTTCAAAAAGCTGAACCGCATCTTCCGGTGGAACAGCCTTGTCATATATGTCTCCAGCAATCAGCAGCGCATCCGGCTTTTGCTCGCCAATAATTTTTTCTATTTGTAAAAGAATGTGCCTCTGGTCTTCCAGCATGGAAAAACCGTTCACATTTTTGCCAAGGTGCAAATCAGCAGTGTGAATAAATTTCATCTCTCAAAAAACTGAACGTCAGTCCCCTCAAAAAAATATCTTCATCTCCGAAAATCTAAATTCAAATGTTCCTGGCAACATATCCGGTAAAGGCATCCTTGCTCAAGGGCTTTGAATAGAAGAATCCCTGCACAAGGTCACAGTCCATGCTGCGCAGCATCTCAACCTGATCCTCAGTCTCCACGCCCTCGCACACCGTCAGCTTGCCAAGCTTGCGCACCATGTTCATCGTTTCCGAAAGTATTATAAGGGAATCCTTTGAAGTCTGCGCCTGCCTAAGGAACCTTTGGTCAAATTTTATTACGTCCACAGGGATTTCCGAAAGCATGTTGAGCGAAGACTCCCCAGACCCAAAATCATCCATGTTCACCTTGAACCCTGCACCGCGCAAAAGTTCCGTCAGCTGTATAAGAATCTTGTCGCTGGCACCCGCAAAACGCTCCACAAGCTCCAGCTCAACGCAGTCAGGAGTAAGCGAATACTGGTTGAATTTGCTCGTAAAGGCAGAAACAAACTTCTCCGGATTCTGGTGCAAACGGGAAACATTCACGCTTATGGGCACCACAGGCCTTCCCTGCTGAATCTGCTCCTGCTGGTACTCAAAGACCTTCTGGTAGACAAAAAAGTCCAGCCTGGTAACATAGCCGCTCTGCTCAAAGACGGGAATAAAAACCGACGGGCTAACAAATCCGTGAAGGCTGCTGTTCCACCGTACAAGAGCCTCCGCTCCCTTAACCTTTCCGTCCGCAAGGCTTATCTTTGGCTGGAAGACCACAAAGAATTCATTGCGCTCAAAAGCCTCGTCTATGCAACTCTCTATGTCCAGAACAATCTCCCGCCTCTTTCGTATCTGCTCGTCAAAAACCGTAAAGTTGGAATAGAATCCGGACCCGCAGGTCTTTCTTGCATAGCTTGCCCTGCTAAGAAGCTCACCCGCATTGTTCGCGCTGCTGCCCGGGCCGCTAAAGGCGCATCCCCCAAGGATCACGGCAGGATACCCCCCGCTGCTGAGAGCCGCCTGCACAGCCTTCCACAGGTGCTGCATGTGCCTGGAATCCTCCGCCATGTTCTCACCAGCCTCATGCATGATGTAGAAGCTGTCCGCAAAGCCCCTTGCCAGGACAACCCCCTTCCCCCGGTTAAGTTTTGAAAGCTCGTCCGCAATGCAAACAAGCATCCTGTCCCCGTAGTCGCTGGAATTTATCTGGTTTATCATGGAAAAATTCCTCACGTTCAGCTCCGTAACGACGTACCGCTTTCCAGGATTCAGGTCAAGCATCCTGTTCGCCGCGTGAAGAAAACCGTCATTGTTCAAAAGCCCGGTAAGCTCATCCTCGTAAGACTTGTGCCTGAATTTCCTTGCCTTCAGCGCAAAGCCCACAAGAATCAGCAAGAACAGTAGCAGGCATATAGAAATCATTATCTTAAGGAGATACAGCTTGAACCTTATCCTTGCCGGCTGAACCTTCTCGTAAATTCCCTGCGCGTTCATAAGCTCGCCGTAATAGAAGTGCGGCAGCTGGTACATGGTCTTGTCTATAACGGAAGCCACAAGCGCAGACACATCCCTTCCTCCGTCATGCACCCTTACCCCGAAGCAAATCGGAATGGAGAAAATGTTGCTATCCTTCCCCTCAATCCCCGGATAATTGTTTATGTCGTTCATGCGCTGGAGGAAATAGTCGTCCACAAGGGCCGCGTCAAATTCCCCACGCCTGGTCATCTCAAGGCACTTGTCCACGCTCTCAAGAATCTTGAATTCAAAGGGAATGCAAATCTCCCCAAAAAACGGAAGAAGCTTCACTATGTCGCCGGTAATCGCAATCCTTGGCATCTTTCCAGAGTCCCACCCCGGAGTCTCACTCATAAGCGACTCCCAGGAAACACCCTTCCTGCAAAGAAGCCTAACGCTCATTATCCTGCAGGGATTGGTAAAGGCAAGCCCCAGCCTGCTCGCATCCTTGCACCTGACAGTCTTGAAAATGCCGTCCCCCGTGTAGCCCAAGGCCCCCTTCCCCAGGGAATTCCCAAGCGTATTCCCCGATAGGTTCCTCAGGTTCCCCTCCGCAGAAAGGTGGCTGAACAAAAGCCCCGAATAGTCAGAAATCTTCCCCCAGAATTTTTCGTTCACGTCATCAAAGGCCTTTATCCCCTCAACGTCGCTCACAATGGTAACAGTTTGTCTTTTGCGGATGAAGTTCCTCTCCTCTTCCGTAAAATTGTCGTAGCTGTAGGTTGGAATTCCGTAAATCCTGGAGAAAACGTCATAGCGGTAAAAGAAATTTTCCCTGAGCATCGTGCCCAGGGCAGCATCCATCTCCCTCTTTATCTCGGGGTCAACGCAGGCAAAGTAAACCTGGTAGCAGGCCATGTTGTAGACAGACTTCTCCCGGTTCCCCTCCACAGGCCTTGAGCAGTCGGCAAGCCTAAGGTCTATCTCGCCAGACCTCATGAGCTCATTAAGGTTAGTTCCGTAGGGAAAGCCCTTCTTAACAAGGCTGACTGAATGTTCCCTCTCAAAGTCCTCAAGGCACTTCCGCTGCAAGGGATCAACCTCAAGGTATCCGACCGTCGCCCCGTCAAGCGCCGCAAGATCCCCGCTGCAGAATCTGGAGTCCCCCTCCTGCGCAAAAAGCTCTATGTACTCATTCCCCATGGGAACCGAACTGAACAGGGTGCCGTTCCTTTCCCTCTCGGCAGTCCGGGTTACGTCAAAGGCAAAGTCTATCACCCCGGAATGCAGGGCCTCGTCATAGGACATGTCCCTTACCGGAACCCACTCAAATTCCCAGCCGGCAATCTTCGCAAAGCCATCCAGATACTGCTCAAAAAAAAGGCCGCTCTGAAGGCCAAACCTGTATGAATTGTACCGTGAGGCCTCAGGCTCAGGAATGCGGACCGACCTGCCCCAGGCAAGCGCCGGCAACAGGCAAAAGAGTATTCCAAATTTCCTCACTTTTTCCGCAATCCCCATGATTCCATTATACCATACATGGGCAAAAACTCAAATGATTTTCCGGACGAAGCTTTTTCTGCAGTCCACCCGTTTTTTTGCTCCAACCGGGTTTTCATGCCCTTTTGGCCCGGCTTTCCAGGGTTCCGGCTACCGCCTCCATTGTTGCCAAGGCAACAACCGCTCCGCGGCCCTTCCAATCCGGCGTAGGCTCCTTCCCTCCCCCACCGGAAAAGTAGTAACAGTTTATCTGGAGCCATGCCTTTCCAGCCTATTCCCATCTGCCAAGAAAAAAATAGTAACAGTTTGTCCGGATACCCCGGCAAACCGTCCCTGTAAGCACAAATTCAGGTTTAACAAGGAGACCTTTTATCATGGAAATTCATGCATATATAATAGAAGAAAACAATATAAACTGTTACTTTTTTCTGCCAAGCACCCTTTTACTTTCAAAAAAAATGGTAACAGTTTGTCCGGGATCCAAGAAAGTAACGGTTTTCCCTGCCTTTTCCACAGCCGCCCTGTGGATTCTCCCCAAAAACCGTCACAGTTTTCCTTTTCCAGCTCCCCTTCTATTTTCTTGTTTCTAAAGGACTTAAAATCCGCCGCCCAAAAACCGTCACACTTTTCCCGGAGAAGGTAACACTTTTCATCTTTTCTTCTATTATATACAATTAGTTTTACAATAATATATGCAATTAGTAATAGTCCTGTGGATATGTGCATAAAACACTATAAACTGTTACCATTAAAAAATTCCCCTACCCTTCCGGAACCAATGCAGACGGATTGTTACTTCTGTCCAAGAAATTAGCCCTTGGTTTGCAAAATATCAAAGCCATTGGTATGCAAATTTTTCATATTTGCTCAATTAAACTCATGGCCTTCTATAACGGTCTCAGCACAATTGCTGGTTCCCGAATACAGTTCCATGCAATGATGGTTGCCCAGCTTAGGAATCAGAATTTGCACGCCGTCAAGATATAAAACTGGATTGCCCTGATTGTCCTCCTAATGTTCCTTATTCTGAAAGCAAAAATAACAGGACTTTCTCCAATTTCTGCGCAAAAATTTCCATAGCACATTTCAAGCACAGGAATCTTGCGAAACTGTTCTCAAGGGATAACGAAAAATCCCATTTGTGGCTGTTTGATGATTTGGCAAACAGAAAGTAACAGGGTTAACTTATTCTTATAAGAAAACTTCCATCTAAGACAGTTAATAAAGTGATATATTTTAAGATTGTGTCAAGTTTTGTTAAGTTTATTACAATGTTTGTGTTTCTCCCAAAAAGTTTGGCGAACAAACTTTTTGGGAGAAACAACGCCATTTTATAATATGAATCATAGAAAAACAAGAGCTGCAATCAACGTACCCCGTATCAAGCTACGCGGTATGCAACCCTTCCCTCTTCTACTAATAAGGGCCTTTTTATGACCTTTCTCCATCCCAAGTATCATTTTGCCCAAACAAAAAAGTTTGTTTAACAAACTTTTGGAGCCATAAGTTTGTGAGTTCGTAAAAATATGTAGAAATCCATTTTAGCCCGACTATGTTCACATGCAGGTAAGTATACCATCGAAGTACAATGTATCGCAGGTCATGGGACATTTAAATGTCAAGAGTAACCTAATGATAGTGGATAAATACGCAAACATGAAATGCCAGGTGTTTTTTACAGATCGTTTTGTCATGTTTTCTTATTGCCGAAAGTTTGTTCGCCAAACTTTTTGTTGATTCGCGCGGAGGGGTCAATACCCCGATGTTTTGTGTCGAAAAAATAGAATCCTAGGTTACTTTTTTGACAGGTGAAAGATTTCACTTTGCTGTGAAGAATGTAGGCTGAAAATGCCATTAATCGTTCGAAGTCATGTATCATCATGATTTCGTGCTATGTATATTGCTCTTTTCCCTTTGTATATCCATCATCTATGAGCATATGCCTTTCCAATACCCTGTATTCTCGGCAGTCTGCCAGTTTGCCGGATTTTCTGCCGTAATCGGATGTATTTTCCTCCATTGTGTAAATTTTAGCGGTTCACATTTTGGAGTATCTGTCCGATTCATACATTCCCGCATCTGTAAAACTTTCGCAGGCCGAAAGCCGTAGCTGGCGGTTTCCTCTGGTAATAATTTTGTTCATATTCTGTCTGGTTGCAGCACATATAAACTGGCCTGATTCTGCAAGCCAGACAAGGTCCTTGCATTTTTTCAAATATCTGGCATCACAATCTGCATGAACAGGGCAAAATCGGGAAAGCCTTGTTTGTAGCTTTCAGAAAATTTTCGTAATTCGGAATTTCAGGAATCATGTCTATTGTCTTTATAATTCTGTGAAAGGCTTTTAGGTCTTTGTCATGAAGAAAAAATCACTGAGCCGTCTTTTAGGTCCACGCTTTCCATTCCTGTTTTTTACAGAAAAGAATAGTTTTTGTCGCCTCTGATGGATTCACAAAATCGCAAGATGTGTTATAAATTTGATTATACATACGCGTAATTCCTTTTGATTTTTTTGTGGTGATTAAAACTTCAAAGGGTTATGCAGTTTTTGTAAATTTTGCCACCGTACCGAGACCTCAATTTGAAAGGTGCGTGAGGGAGACCCCACGGGACTGAGGAGCCTGGCTGATTCACTCAACTCAAACAGGACGTTCCTGTATCATCTCGGGATTTCGAAGGATGTAAGCGGTCCACCATATCCTGTGCGAACAGCACAAGAAATCCTGAGGTTTTTGAGAGGCTGTCCTACAAGATTCTCGGAACATTGGACAGGGGCGAATTCAGGAGCACCAAGAGCGGTGTAAAAATCAACATGAAGTACGACATCAACAACAGCGTGCCGGACTACCCTTTCATAACGAATGCAAAGGAACACGAGAATAACACTCTTGACAAGATGAGTCTGAAGAGGGGCGACACCGTTGCAATTGACAAGGGGTACTGCAATTACGAGAGGTTCGGATCCTGCTGCGACTAGGGAATCCTTTTCATAACAAGGCTCAAGGACAACGCCCGGTATGAGGTTGTTGAATCGAGAGGACAAAATCGTCCCTGGTACCGGATGACGGGACGATAGTTTTCATGGGAAGCCAGACGAGGAAGAAGTGTCCGCATGAACTGCGGAGGGTAAAATCAATCGACGAGAAGACAGGAAAGTCCATCGTGATTTTGACTAATGATTTTTCCGTCAGCGCGGAATACATCGCAAAGATGTACAGGGCACGGTGGAACATAGAGATTTGCTTCAAGACGCTCAAGCAGAACCTTGAGATAGAAAAGTTTTTCGGTGAGTCAGAGAATGCAGTAAAGGCGCAAATCTGGATAGCACTGATCGTCTATCTGCTGTACCTGAGGCTGCGCCAGCTGACTGCGTTCTCCAACAAGAATTTTCCAAGCTTTATCTGTGAGCTGCGCGTGTGCATTTTTGACCGCAGGAATCTTTTCGGGTGGTTTTCGCTCTCTCCTCCTGATGAAAAACCTAAGCTTTCCTTAGATTGTATTCAGTGGGAGTTAGGACTATGAAATTATCTTGGACAGATGTGAGTTTTTGTCACTCTGAGTTTTTTTTCGATAGACGCAAAGAGCCAGTAGTTGAATTCGCGCCTGTTTTCGTTTTTAGCATCTGCTTCGATGATCATTTTTCATTTATTTCCAGTTGAACATAATTTTCTTTGCTACATTATGTTTTATATATCACATCTTTGCCCAGAATGAATTATGGCTGCTTAAAGTTTATTATTTAGATTGAGGTTAAACAATAATATAAGAAAAAAATTGCATACTTCAGGCAAGTGTTCAAGAGCCACATGTTCCTGCTAAAGCAAAACAATTACTCTCATTCATAGACAAATTTTAATCTGCAAAATTGGGAATTCAACAAATCCTGTTTTTTTCAAAGGGCAATTGTCCTTGAGAATTTTGATGGGTAGAACACAATTTTTTTTCATTCAGTGGAACAAAAGTTATCATATTTACGATTTTATATGTGAAAAACTTTGGTATTCAAATAGTTTTTAAGTGCTTGTTTTTCATAAGCCTTGATTCTCGCAAAAAACGGTATTAGCGGACTGAACAATTACAAATGGATTTTTGTCGTGGACGTCATCAGTGGCCATTTGAAACTGCATGAATTTCTGTGAGTATTTTTGGATTGTGACGGATGTGAAAGCTAGCATTAAGTCTATTGTCTTTAACAGGTTACTCGAAAAATTTACCATACTGGACAAAATGCGAATAATATAAAAATACACTGAATATTATGAAGTTTAAGGAAGGTGATATTGCACTTACTGCTTTGGAATATGAAGTATGAGAGATATTTGCAATTTTATGTGGAAAGAGCAAATTCGGGGGGTATGGTAAAGATTTTTCAGTTTTGAAAGTTTTTCAAATAAATCCAAGGTAATGAATTTTATAAGGATGTGTTTAGAGAAAGATCAATCATAAAATATGAAGTCTTATAGAATGACTTAGTTCAAGTATTGTGTCATTATATTTCGGGATGTTATGTCAAATACAAAGACCACTTATTTATTTTTGAAATGTGATTTCTCATATGTAAAATTTCAGAAAAGACTCTTTGTGATAAGTATTAGTTTGAACTAGACATGTTTTTTATAAATATAATTTGTGAGTATGAGGAGTAGCATAAAGACGGACAATACAACAATATATAATAAGTCTGCGATTTAGATGCAGAGGAGAGAAAATAACGAATTTGTGCTAAGGTCAAGTAGGACAAATTCATGGGAAGAAAGAGAACGTATTTCTCAGATAAGTTCAAAATCGAAGTTACGGAGAAAGCACCTAAAAAGAGATCAAAAGAAACAGTGGTCGCAGCAAAGTACAATATATTCCCAAGTTCATTTTCAGAATGGATGGAGCTGTTTCTGGAAGGAAAACATGAAACTGGCGAGCAGAAAGCCCCCGTGAAGAAAATGAAAAACTTAGGGCGAAGCAGGATGAAATGCTTGCTTCGCTAGGGAAAAATCTTTATCTGGATTAGCTTCATGGCAGTTTATCCAAAAAGATATACATGACGAAAATGGCGTCAGTCTTTCGATTCTTGAACAGCGCATGATATTGAAACTGCCCTGTGCTACTTACTATGAGGGAATCAAATTTAAAGCAGTCGTTAGAGGAAGAAGGCCGAGGACAACAAAATAAGACTCAAGCGGGCTAAGACCGTAATCAATGAGTGGTTAACTCACAGCACATACGGTTATAAGAAGATGTCAAAGCTTCTGAAGTGGCTTGGCTACGGCTGGCAGGAGAAGAGCTTATCTGCAATCTATACAAGGAACTTGAAATCAAAGGACAGAAGCCTGTTTTCAAGACGACAAGAAGCGGAAAAGCGCCATACGGAAAGTTTCCGTAACTTTTACGGATCAAGTTCATCTCATTTTCGAATCAGATCATGGCGATGGATATCATTTACATAAAGACTCCATGGGGCATGATGCATTTTACAGCCGTGATAGATTTTTACTGCCAGAAGATTTTAGGCTGGAGGCTATCGGATAGCATGAGGACGGATTGCTGTCTGGAATGCGTAAGGGAAGCCTTTGAAAAATATGGGAGTCCGTCAGCTTTTTACACTGACTGTGGTCTCAGTGCACCATGGGGAGTTCATCAA
>Ga0256404_1006526_pt1 | contig 19222 bp, 17 predicted proteins | sample RumenRJG_01DNA_FD_185990 | JGI IMG/M metagenome (GOLD analysis project Ga0256404, IMG submission 185990) | Bovine rumen microbial communities from Lethbridge, Alberta, Canada - RJG_01 | ecosystem: Host-associated > Mammals > Digestive system > Stomach > Rumen | place: Canada: Alberta | collected...
GCTGGCCGTTATTCAGCGGCGTCTTGACGCCCAGGGTTATACCGAAGCCAACGCTTACCTTGACGGCGATACCCGTATCCGTGTTGAGATCCCCGGTGTAAAAGACGCCAGCCAGGCAGTCGAGGAGATCGGCAAGACCGCAATGCTGCGTTTCGTCGGCATTGACTGGAGCCAGGTCATTGCTCAGGGCTTGGATAAAAACTATTATGATCAATACGGCGAAGCTTTGAAAAAGCAGATGGAAGACAACGGTCAGGATACTTCGACCCTGACGGATGATACGATCCAATCAGACGCCGCTCAGTACTTCCAGAGTTACCCGGCTGACGCGATCACCCAGTTCCCGCAGCTTCTGCAGGACGCCATCGATCAGGGACTGGCCGAAGAAGTCGTAACCGGTAAAAATGTATCGTCCGCTACTTACCAGAAGGGACAGGTTTCCTCTTCCGGTTCGATCGAACCTTACGTAAAACTGGAATTTGACTCCGACGGGACCAAGCTGTTTGCATCCGGTACGGAAAAATACCTGAACAAGCAGATCGCCATCCTGCTGGATGACACCTGCATCAGCATCCCCAATGTCAAATCCATCATTTCTACCGGCGATGCCACCATCACCGGTATGAGTTCCGAAGAAGAAGCCAAAAACCTGGCAGCCGATATCACGGGAGGTGCTCTTCCTGTCGAACTGACAGATATAGAGCACAACAGCGTCGGTGCCACCTTAGGCCAGAACGCTCTTAAATCCAGTATCCTTGCCGGTATCCTCGGCTTTATCACGATCTGCATCTTTATGATCGCTGTATACCGTCTTCCCGGCCTTGCCTCCGCCATCGCCCTTGTCTTCTATGTATCCGCGGAGCTTCTCATGATCAGCGTCCTCGGCTGGACACTGACCCTGCCCGGTATCGGCGGTATCATCCTGTCCATCGGTATGGTAGTCGATGCCAACTGTATCATCTGGGCCCGCCTTCGCGAAGAGATCCTGGTAGGACGCACGCCCAGGGTAGCTGTCCGCAACGCCTTTAAAAAGGCCCTTTCGGCCATCCTTGACGGAAACATCACTACCTTGATCGCGGCGATCGTCCTGTATTTCTTCGGGACCGGTACTATCATCAGCTTTGCTCAGACGCTGGCTCTTGGTATCATTCTGTCCATGGTCTCGGCCTTGCTGGTCACCCGTCTTCTGGTCAACCAGTTCGTTGCCCTTGCTCCGGACAAGGCAAGCCTCTACTGCCTTCCCCAAAAAGAAAAGAAGGAGGCGGCTAAGGCATGAAAGTCATCGAAAAGAAAAAATACTGGTTCATCCTTTCCGGCTGCATTATCCTTATCGGTATCCTTTCGCTGATCTTCCACGGATTCAACTATGATATCGATTTTATCGGCGGTACCTACCTGGAAGTCAACCTGCACCAGGATGTAAAAGATTATTCCGATATTACCGCTATCGTTAAAGACGTGACCGGGGACAGCAATCCTAAGGTACAGGCTGTTACCGGAAACGGCGGCGAAAACATGGTCTCCATCAAAGTCAAAGAGATCAGCACCGATAAGATCGACGAACTGTACGGAAAGATCGCCGATAAATATGGTTTGGATAAAGACGGCAAATCCGACTTGGTAGAGCAGTCCAGTATCAGTTCTCTGGTCAGCGGCGAGATGAAGCGGGCCGCGATCCTGTCCACCATCATCGCGGGCATCCTGATGCTTATCTACATCACCATCCGTTTCCGCGATGTGGCCTTCGGACTGGGCGCTCTGGTCCCCCTGATTCACGATGTGCTGATCATGGTTTCCTTCTACACCATCCTGCAGATCCCCATCAACAACAGCTTCATCGTCGCCCTTCTGACCATCGTTGGTTATTCGATCAACAACACCATCGTTGTTTTCGACCGTATCCGCGAAAACCGCAAGTACTACAAAAAGGATGACCTTGAATCCCTGTGCGACGATTCCATCATGCAGACCATGGGCCGTTCTCTAGCCTCTTCCTTTACGACCATTATCACCGTCGTCTTCCTTGTCATCCTGGGAGTCGAATCTCTGAGATGGTTCGCTCTGGCTCTTCTGATCGGTCTTCTGGCCGGTACCTATTCGTCCATCTTCATTGCCAGCCCCATGTGGGTCATCCTGGAGAGGGCATTCCACAAAACAAAGGGCAAATCTACTTCAAAGCGCCGCTGAGCCAGGCCAAAGCATTCTGAAATTTTCTGCCCCGGATTTTCCGGGGCAGATTTGTCGAAAGGAGTATCTATGCCTTCGGAAAATTGGATCCTGCGCGGAGGACGCGGGGCCGCGATCGCAAAAAAATACGATCTTGATCCATATCTGGCCCGTATCCTGGCTGTCCGCTGCAAGGAAGAATCCGTTGAAGAATATCTGAACCGTGAGGGACAGCTCTTCGATCCCCTCCTTATGGAAGATATGGTCCGGGCCGTCGACCTGATCGACGATCATCTGAGCATGGATAAAGAGCTGACCATCGTAGGCGACTATGATGTCGACGGTCTGACTTCGACGACGATCCTTTTAAAAGGCCTGTCTCATCTATATCCCGGCGCTTCCATTCATTACCGCATACCCGAACGCATCAGCGACGGTTACGGCTTCAGTATCGATATAGCCCGGGAACTGGAAGCCAAGGGTGTGCAGATGGTGCTGACCTGCGATAACGGTATCCGTGAATTTGAAACCGGCCGGTATCTGAAAGAGCAGGGCATCCCTCTGATCATTACCGATCACCACGACATTATGACCAGCCCGGACGGGGTACAGGCTATCCCCGACGCAGAAGCCATCATCAATCCCCACCGCACGGACGATCATTCTCCTCAGAAAACGATCTGCGGAGCTTTTACCGCTCTTCAGCTGATCCGGGCTCTGTGGCGGCGCAAGAGGATGGATGAAAAGGGGGACCTTGTCATGAGCGAACTGACAGGTCTGGCCGCCATAGGGACCATCTGTGACATCATGCCTCTGATGAAGGAAAACCGTAAGCTTGTCTATCAGGGCCTGCGTGCCCTGAATTACAATCCCCCGACAGGTATCCGCTGCCTTATGAAGGAAAAAAACATCCGAACTCTGAGCCCCTATACGGTCGGCTACGTGATCGGGCCTATGATCAACGCGGGAGGCAGGCTGGGTTCTCAGAATAAATATATCCGCATCCTTTTGTCGGATGATGTATTCGAATGTCAGACCCTGGCTAAAGAGCTGGCCGCCCTAAACGCAGAAAGGCAGAAGATGCAGGAAGACGGAATCGCGAAAGGACTCGACCGGATCAATAAGGATACCTCCGGCGACATGGTCAAAGTCATCTATCTGCCGGACGTACACGAAAGTATTGCCGGACTGGTGGCCGGCAAGATCAAGGACGAGATCCATCATCCCGTTTTTGTGGCTACCAAATCGGAAAAGGGCATCAAAGGTTCCGGACGGTCTATCGAGGCTTACCCCATGTCACAGGAAATGAATAAGGTCAAAGAGGTCTTTACCCGCTACGGAGGCCACCAAATGGCTGCCGGCTTTTCCATCGACGGGCCAAAGGGGACCGAAGAGGACATGGCCCGGACCATGAGCAGAGCCTTGAACGAAAATTGTACCCTGGAAGAAAAAGACTGCGTCCCTTCCATCTATATCGATGCAGTCGCCGATCCTGCCTTGATGACACTGGACCGGATCCGTCAGTTGGATATCCTGGAGCCCATGGGGACCGGCAATCCGAGGCCCCTGATCGCCTGCAAAAAGGTGCACCTTCATAAAGTAAGCGTATACGGACAGCGTAAAAACGTAGCCAGACTGAGCCTGATGACTCCGGGGGGAGACGTCGATGTCATCAGTTTCCGGGTACCCTATATCTCTGATTTTATCGGAAAATGCCTGGGCAGGGATGCTCAGGACCGGATGTACGATGGGCTTGTCGTCGACCCTGCGGTCACGGTAGATCTTGTCTATGAAGCAGGTATCAACGAGTACCATGGTCTGGAAAAGCCTCAGTTTATCCTGCGGGCTATCCGGCATAGTTGAAACGTCCCATCACATCTTTAGAGAGGTATGTTCTTTTTTATCGATATCTGTTATAATGAACTGTGTTTTGACACTGCCTGCATGATTTATGCCCGAAGCCCGAGGGGCGGCGCCATAAAAAAAGATAATTAATTATGGAGGTTTCAAAATGGTTGATCTGAAACAATCGATCCGTACCATTCCTGATTTCCCCAAAAAGGGAATCCTTTTCCGTGATATTACCACCCTGTTAAAAGATCCTGAGGCTCTTCACGAGTCCATCGACCAGATCGCTGGGCAGCTCAAAGACGTTGATTTTGACTATGTCATCGGACCTGAGTCCCGCGGTTTCATCTTCGGTGTCCCGGTAGCCTATGCGCTTGGTAAAGGCTTCATCCCGATCCGTAAACCCGGCAAACTTCCGGCTGAAGTCATTTCCATGGATTATGACCTGGAATATGGTTCTAACCGCCTGGAAATGCATAAAGACGCCTTAAAGCCCGGTGATAAGGTCGTTATCGTTGACGATCTGGTAGCCACCGGCGGCACCGCAAAAGCTATGTGCAAGATGGTAGAATCTGTCGGAGCCAAAGTCGTCAGCCTTAACTTCGTGATCGAGCTGGTCGATCTGAAACCTAGAAAAACTCTGGAAGGTTATAACGTAAATTCTCTGGTTCAATACGAAGGCGCCTGAAATACAGGTATCCGGGCCCGTAAATACCGTCTGACCGAATAAATAATAATCTAAGGAGGAATGTTATGGAAAAGTGGGTGCCTATGTTCATGGATCCCGAATATAAGGAGACCGTCTGGGGCGGCACGGATCTGATCACGCTGTTCCAGAAACGCATCCCTTCCGCTCATACGGGCGAATCCTGGGAAGTGGCTGCTCATAAAAACGGTAACAGCACCATCCGCAACGGCTTTCTGGCCGGCAGGACCCTCAGGGATGCCATTGAAGAATATCCGGCTGAGATCCTTGGTTATTCTCTGATGCAGGAAGGACGTTCTCATTTTCCCCTACTGATCAAATTTATAGACGCTGCCCAGAACTTGTCCGTTCAGGTCCATCCCAATGATGAGATGGCGGCCAAGCTGGAAGGGCCGGGCGTCAGCGGCAAGACCGAGATGTGGTATGTGGTCGATGCCAAAGAGGGAGCTCAGCTGGTTTACGGCTTCAAAAAAGACATGACACAGGATTCCTTCCGCGAAGCCATCGAAAACAATACCATCGAGAAATATCTTAACTACGTACCCGTTAAAAAGGGCGATTCTTTCTTTATTCCGGCGGGCACCCTGCACGCGATCGGAGCCGGCATCGTGATCGCAGAAATCCAGCAGAACTGCGATACCACCTACCGTGTATACGACTACAACCGCAAGGGCCTGGACGGGAAACCGCGTGAACTGCATATCGATAAAGCCCTGCAGTGCACCAACCTTTCTTCCAGCAAAGGAAACGAATACAGCAACATCGATGAGGGGATCATCTGCCCCTTCTTCCAGACCTACCGCCGAGAATTAAGAGGCCTTCAGGAGATCGCCGTTACCAACGAACATTTCCAGATCCTGATGATCCTGGAAGGCAGCGGCCGGATCGAGGGCATCGATTTCAAAAAAGGCGATACCATCCTGCTTCCGGCAGCCGGCGAGACGGTCGGACTGGACGGACGGGCTGTTTATCTGCAGATCCTCTGATCGAAGATTCATCCGGAAAAACCAATAGGATAAGGAAAACAAACAACTATGAGAATCGGTATTGATCTGGGGGGGACCAATATTGCCGCCGGTCTTGTCAACGATGACATGAAGATCGTCTGCAAGAGCAGTCTGCCCACCAAAAGTGAGCGCCCCTATACGGAGATCGTCAAAGACATGGCCGCTCTGGTCATGACCTTAGTCGACAAGGCAGGTATTCCTTTATCGGATGTTGAATCCGTCGGTATCGGCTGCCCCGGTACCCCTGTCGTTGAAACAGGAGAGATCCTGTATTCCAACAACCTTGGCTGGGAAAACGTGCCTCTTCTTCCGGAGCTTGCAAAGTATATCAAACAGCCTTTACGATTGGACAACGACGCGAACTGCGCCGCTCTGGGAGAAACTTTGGCAGGAGCTGCCAAAGGGACCCGTTCCACCATCCTTCTGACTCTGGGGACCGGTGTCGGGGGCGGCATCATCCTGGACGGCAAGGTTTATGCCGGCATCAATCATGCCGGGGCGGAACTAGGCCATACGGTCATCGTCAGCGGGGGAGAGCCCTGCACCTGCGGCCGCAGGGGCTGTCTGGAAGCCTATGCATCCGCAACGGCCCTGATCCGCATGGGTAAAAAGGCAGCGGCTCAGCACCCGGACAGTCTGCTGGCCCGTGCTTATAAAGAGAATGGCCGTCTGACCGGACTTTTGATCTTTGATGCCCTGGACAAGGGCGACGAAGCTGCTAAAGAGGTCGTCGATACTTACCTCTTCTACCTGGCGGAAGGTATCACCAATTTTGTCAATATCTTCCAGCCGGAGGCCGTCATCCTCGGCGGAGGTATCTCCGCTCAGGGTGAAAAGATCCTGGTTCCGCTGCGCCGTCAGGTAGCGGCCGACGTCTTCTGCAAACAGGTCAGCATGCCAAAGATCCTGTGCGCGACCCTGGGCAACGACGCCGGTATCATTGGTGCGGCCCTTCTGTAAAACAGAAGAAAACTATAAGGTTAGATATTTGAGTTTCCCAGACGATCGCGCAGGTAAACCGGATAAAGCAGCTTACTTTACCCGGTCCGAAAGGGTGCCTGTGAGGAAAGTCCGAGCTCCACAGGGCAGGATGCTGGATAACGTCCAGTAAGGGTGACCTTCAGGAAAGTGCAACAGAAAGATACAGCCAAAGGCAACTCCAAATGAGTGATCCGTTTGGCAATGGTGAAAAGGCGAGGTAAGAGCTCACCGCTTTTCTGGTGACAGAAAAGGCTCTGCAAACCCCATCCGGAGCAAGACCGAACAGAAAACGACACGGCGGCCCGTCGTGTTTTCGGGTAGGTCGCGTGAGACAGGCGGCAACGTCTGCCCAAGATAGATGATCGTCCACGACAGAACTCGGCTTACAGGGAAACTCAAAATTCAGATAAAAAAACTGCAGACTAGTATCTGCAGTTTTTTTATTTCCCACAAAAAGAAAAGATCAGTAGCTTCCTTCCGTATCCAGTACCTGTTTTTCCGTTGTCTTAACGAAGGTCGATTTCTGAATATGCTCCTGAAGAAGTTTTACGAACAGGTCCTCATCGATGTGATTGGGATCGACGGGACTGTGATCCGTCCAGTCGGACAGGTGCATGGCATTTGAAATGGACAAGCCCTTGATTCCGTCTTTGCCGGGAGCGATGAGCTCCTCCCCGTGCAGCAGGGCATTGGTATAATTTTGAAGGATAGCGACGTGTTCATCAAAATCCTCTTTTTCTACCGGAATATCAATGGTTTCCGTCTCCGGCTGGCCGAAGCCGTTTTTCCACGTCTCATTGAACTCCTTTTCGCCTATCTTATTGCGGATATAGGTGATCTTGTTCTTTTCGACGACCAGCTTGCCCATGTCCGCACTGATCTCCAGGCGATTGGTACCGGGTGTGTCATGAGTCGATGCGATGAAGACCCCCGTCGCTCCGTTGGGATATTTGAAGTAGGTGGTTACATCATTTTCGACTTCAATGTCGCGTTCAACGCCGTAGCGCATGAAAGAGCGGATCTCATCGGGCATGCCGCACATCCACTGCCACAGATCCAGCTGGTGAGGGCACTGATTGAGCAGGACGCCGCCGCCTTCGCCGGACCAGGTAGCCCGCCAGGAAGAGCTGTTATAGTAGCTCTGCGAACGATACCAGTCCGTGATGATCCAGATGATCCGTTTGACCTGGCCGAGTTCTCCCGACTGAAGAAGGCTCCGCACTTTTTTATAGACAGGATTGGTCCTTTGGTTATACATGATGCCGAACAGCTTGCCGCTTACCGCGGCTGCTTCGTTCATTTCCCGGACGGCCTTGGTAAAGACACCGGCCGGTTTCTCGGTCAGTACATTCAGGCCTTTGGAAAAGGCGATCTTGGCGTAGACCGGATGATAATAGTGGGGGACCGCGATGATGACCGCGTCCATTCTGCCTTGTGCGATCATTTTTTCGGCGTCGTCAAAGATCTCCACATCTGCGGGCAGTTTTTCCTTAGCCCATTGACGGCGCTGAGGATCGATATCGCAGACACAGCTGAGCACGGCCTCTTTGACCTTGCCGGCTGCCAGATTCAAGGCATGAGCGCTGCCCATGTTTCCGATACCGATGATCCCGAATCGTACTGTGTTCATTGTTCTTCTCCTTTCAAAAGCATTGCGCGGAAACTGGCTGCGGCCAGGCCAAACAGAGCTTCTCCCTTTCCCTGATCTTCTTTGCCGGCGGTATCCGCATCCTTTTCCAGAGCGGCAAAACCCGTGAAATCCGTCAGGTGCGGCTCTATCGAGGTAAATCCCTGAAAATCCATGCGGCGCAGCCTGTCCAGAAGAGAAGACCAGTCAGCATCTCCCTGACCGGACGGGACTACGCTACCGTCTTTCATCAGAGCATCTTTGACATGGATGTAATCGATATAAGGTGCGAGCATATCAAAGCCTTCCAAAACCTCTCCGTGCTCCTGGATCAGGTTGGCGGGATCGAAAGTTGCCCGGAAAGGAGCTCCTTCAAAATAATGCATCAGATCCAGGCAGTGTTCAGCCGTGTTCCCATAGATAGCCTTTTCATTCTCGTGTAAAAGGACGATCCCCTTGGGAGTGTGATCGAGAAACAGGCCCAGCCGCCTCAATACCTCCTCCCGTTCGTCGAAAGCGTCATAAAAACTGAACAGGCGGATATAACGAGTCCCCAGGATCTGAGCCTGGCGGACCACATGATCGAACAGAGCAAGATGAGGGGCGAAATCGTCATAGATGGAAATTTTTCCCAGAGGAGAGCCGATCGCGGAAACGCCTATAGAGGCCGCGTCCAACTTTTCCTTCAGCCGCACTGTTTCTTCTTCTGTAAGACTGGTGATATTGCGTCCGTCCACACCGCGCAGTTCTACATAGCGGATGCCCAGCTTTTTCAAGGCACGGATCTGTACATCCATACTTGGGTCGATCTCATCGGCAAAACCGGATAGTATAAATGCAGCCATCGTTTTACCTCAGCGGTCTCCGGCCAGGCGGGCGATCTTTTCCAGATTGCGGTAGCTGTTTTCAAGGCAGTCGAAGGGATCACGCGGGCATACATCCTCTTCGATGACGATCGCTTTGACACCGATCTCCATGCAGGCCCGGAAACAGTCGGCAAGATCCAGATTTCCTTCGCCTACTTCAGCAAATACCGGTTTGAAATCTTCGATCGCAAGGTCTTTAAAGTGGCAGACCTCGACACGTCCCTTCAGGCGGGTCCGGATGAAACGGGCCGGATCGACACCGCCGATCTGCAGCCAGTAGGTATCCGGAATAAAATGGAACTCGTCCGGATCCGTATCTTCAAGCAGGTGGTCAAAGATCCATTTTCCATCGTCCAGGCGGTGGAATTCCGTGCAGTGATTATGATAAGCAAACTGCAGGCCCGCCTGTTTGATCTTGTGGGCAATGGGAGCCATCATCTCGGTAAACTCCCTGAGTTTCGCCGCGGAAACCGTGTATTCGGCCGGCATGGAGCCCAATCCGATAACAGGGACACCGACCTCTTTGTGTTCCTCGATCAGCTGATCCAGGTCGTTTTTCATTCTCTCCAGGGGAGAGTGGGTGGCACAGACATGGATCTGATACCGATCGGTCAGCGCTTTCATGCGATCGGCCGGGATGTATTTATTGGCGGATAACTGGACCGTCTCATAGCCTTTTTCATGACAGACTGCGAAGGTATTTTCGATTCCTTCTTCCGACTGCATAAAATCCCTGACGGTATACAGCTGCGGACCTAAACGAATCATCTTGTTCCTCCTTGTAATGCTTTCATCGTAAGGCTTTTAAAGCCATATCGATCTGAGTATAAAGCCCCGTCATTGATTTTTCAAGGCTGGGGGAGTATACTGAACCAAATCACAGCGGGAGGTTTGTATGATCGATCAGGTAACGGCGGTTCTGGAAAACCGCCCCGGACGTCTGTCCGAAATCTTAAAGACCCTTGCGGATGAAAAGGTCGATATCAATGGTATTACCATAGCGGATAGTGTTGACTATGGACTGTGCCGCATGATCGTCTCGGATCCCGAAAAAGCGTCGGCGGCCCTTAAGGCGGCCGGTTTTGTCATTAAAATGTCGACGGTCCTTGCCATCGAGATCCCGGATGTGCCCGGGGCCTTGCAGAAATCTTTTACGATCTTAGCCGAAAACGCCATCAACATTCAGTATGTCTATGCTTTCGGCACCAAACTCTCCCAGAAAGCGATGATCATCATCAAAACGGATGATGACGATAAAACCGTATCCCTGCTGAAAACCATAGGCGTGGCCAGTCTTGACCGGGCCCAATTGGAAGAAAGGCTTACCGTATGAGCAACTATGACGAACAGTACCTGGACATTGTAGAGGCTATCCTGGATCACGGCTGGTACGGTACCAACCGGACCGGCATCAATACCTATAAGCTGCCTCACCAGATCATGCAGTTCGATCTTGAAAAGGAGTTTCCCATCCTGACCACTAAAAAAGTGGCCTTTAAGACGGCCGTCAAGGAGATCCTTTGGATCTATCAGCAGCAGTCCAACGATGTCCGCAAACTGCAGGAAGAAAATGTTCATATCTGGGATGAGTGGGAAAAGGAGGATGGCACCATCGGAACCTCCTACGGCTGGGTCATCAAAAAATTCGATCAGATGGATACTCTCTTAAAAAATCTGAAAGAAGACCCCCAGAACCGCCGCATGATGGTCAACCTTTGGCAGATCCCCTATCTGGATACCGGATCGCTGTATCCCTGCTGCTTTTTATCCATGTGGGACGTGACCGACGGGCGCCTCAACTGCATGCTGGTGCAAAGGAGCGGCGATATGGGTCTCGGAGTACCTTTCAATACTACCCAGTACGCCGTCCTGGTGCATCTGGTAGCCCAGGCGACCGGTTACAGGCCCGGCCTTCTGACCCATGTCATCAACAATGCCCATATATACGAAAATCAGGTAGATGCATTAAAGATCCAGCTAAGCCGCCGCAGTCAGGCCTATCCGGCTCCCGCCCTGTGGATCAATCCCGAGATCACGGATTTTTATAAATTTACCATCAACGATATCAAGTTAAAGGGGTATAAACACCACGATAAGCTGACCATGGAGGTGGCTGTCTGATGCTTTCCATCATCTGCGCTGTCGGCAAAAAAGGTGAGATCGGCAAAGACGGGACCATGCCCTGGCATCTGAAGGAAGATCTGAAGCGGTTCAAAAGGCTGACCCTTGGCCATACCATCATCATGGGACGCAGGACCTTCCAGTCTCTGCCCGGCGTCCTTCCCAAACGGGCGCATATCGTTATCAGCCGGGATCCTTCCTTTACGGTCAGTGATCCCCGCGTAAAAGTATCCGGTGATCTGGACCGGGTACTGAAGGAAGCCGTTCAGGATCCGGAAGAGGTCTTTCTGATCGGAGGCGGGTCCCTGTATAAGCAGAGCATCGCCATGGCGCAAAAGATGTATCTGACCCATATCGACAGCTCCTTTGAAGGAGCGGATACCTTTTTCCCCGAATTTTCCGACCGAGACTTTATGGTCACATTTTCATCCGGTAAAATGACTGACCCGGAAAGCGGTCTGGTGTATGAATTCGTCGATTACGAACGCGGGTGATCTTCGCCCGCTGTTTTTCGTTTACTGCCACAGAAAGAGTAGGACAATCCTTGAAAAAACAACAATTTCAGATGGTTATTCCCACCTTGTTCGGACTGGAAGGTCTGGTTGCAGATGAACTGCGCTACCAGCAATTTGAAGACGTAGAAGCTCAAAACGGGCGGGTGCTTTTCAGCGGAGACTGGAAAGAAGCCGCCCGGGCCAATGTCTGGGTCCGCTGCGGTGAGCGGGTGCTGATCGTAGTCGGGACCTTTAAGGCAGTAAGCTTCGACGATCTGTTCGAAGGGACCAAAGCCTGCCCCTGGGAAGGTTTTATCGGTTCCTTGGACCAGTTTCCGGTCAAGGGCTGGAGTTTGAACTCGCAGCTTCACAGTGTACCGGACTGCCAGAAGATCATCAAAAAAGCTATCGTCGAACGGTTAAAGGAAAGCTACGGGACTTCCTGGTTCCAGGAAACAGGCGCTTTGATGCAGGTCCAGTTTTCCATTATGAAAGACCAAGTGACCCTTATGCTGGACACTTCGGGAGCGGGACTCCATAAACGGGGCTACCGGGCCAATGCCAATGCGGCCCCCATCCGGGAAACTCTGGCTGCCGGCATAGCCGACCTGGCCCGGGTACATCACGATTCAGCTGTGGTCGACCCCATGTGCGGAAGCGGAACGCTGCTGATCGAGTCCGCTTTGAAAGCCCTTAACATAGCCCCCGGTATCAACCGACATTTCGCCCTTGAAAAATGGGGCTGTTTCCCGGCCCAGCTCATGAAAGAGGTCAGGGAAGACGCCCTGTCCAAGGTCCGTACGGATGCAGCTTTTGAAGGGACCGGTTATGACGTAGATCCCGAGGCGGTCGAGCTGACAAAAGCAAACGCTCAGAAGGCTCATGTAGGATCCCGCATCCGGGCAGAGCAGGCTGATATAAAGGATTTTCACGCGGACAGGATCAAAATGGACGGGCATAAAAAAGCCATTATCCTCTGCAACCCGCCTTACGGCGAACGTATGCTGGACGTGGATCAGGCAAGAAAGCTTTACCGCACATTGGGAGTCGTTTTCCAGCCTCTTCCGGATCACGGCTACTACATCATTACCCCCGATGAGGAATTCGAAACTCAGTTCGGGCGCAGGGCGGATAAAAAGCGCAAGCTCTACAACGGTATGCTTAAGTGCTTTTTGAACATGTATTTCAAATAAATGAATTGCATCTTTGTGCGGTCTGGACTATAATTTTTTCAAGATGTGTCGTTGGTTCGTTTAAAGCCTGTTATTAATCAAATAGAAAGGGGTCTGTATTATGAAACGAAGAATCGGAATCCTTACCAGCGGCGGCGACTGCCCCGGACTCAACGCTTGTATCCGCGGCGTTGCCCGCGCCTCTTATGAACTGTTCGATGCGGAGATCGTCGGTATCGCCGACGGCTACCGCGGCCTGATCGAAGGCGATTATACGGTTATGAAACCGGAAGACTTTCATGGCATCCTGACCCTGGGCGGTACTATTTTAGGTACTTCCAGACGGCCTTACCGATATATGAGAGTTATCGAAGACGATAATGTCGATAAAGTCGAGAACATGAAAAAGAACTACAAGAAAATGGGGCTGGACTGCCTGGTCACCTTAGGCGGAAACGGTACTCATAAAACGGCTAATCTTCTGTCGGAAGAGGGTCTGAACGTCATCGGCCTGCCCAAGACCATCGACAATGATATCTGGGCCACCGACGTGACCTTTGGTTTCCATACGGCTGTCGATATCGGTACGGATGTCGTTGACCGTATCCATACCACTGCTAACAGCCATGGACGTGTCATGGTCATTGAGATCATGGGCAACAAGGCAGGATGGCTGAGCCTTTACTGCGGTCTGGGCGGCGGCGCCGATGTGATCCTGCTTCCCGAGATCCCTTATGATCCGGACAAGGTGAACAAGGCGATCCTGGACAGAGCCGAAAAGCAAAAGAGAAAGTTCTCCATCGTCGTGGTGGCGGAAGGCGCTTTCAGTCAGGAAGAGGCCAAGATGAAACGTAAGGAACGGCTTGCAAAGCGTGCTGAGATGAAGTATCCGTCCGTATCCTACATGGTAGCAGAACAGATCCAGCAGGCTACCGGCTTTGAGACCAGAGTCTGCAACCCCGGACATTATCTGCGCGGAGGCAGCCCGTCCGCTTACGACCGTGTCCTGGCTACTATTTTCGGCACTTACGCGGCTCATCTGATCAAGGATGAAAACTACGGGCAGACCGTTGCCATGATCGGCGGCAAAGTAGGGCATAACCCCTTAAGTGAAGTAGCCGGCAAGACCAAATTTGTCGATCCGGAATCGGATCTGGTCAAATCGGCAAGGGATATCGGTGTTTCTTTCGGAGACTGAGATTTGATGAAACAAAGAAAAAGCGCCGTGCAGGCTGCATCCGGCTGGCTGATCGCGATATACATCCTGGTCAGCACCTGGGTCGGTCTGCGGGCGGTTTCCTATCTGACACAGCAGAAAGAGGGTGCTTTTCATACCCTCTTTCTTTTGGCTTCTCTTCTGTTCGGTATAATCGTTAACCTGTATCTTCACCGGATCGGCGCCCGCCTGTTCGGACATTTAGGCGGCTTTAAGACGCTGATCGTCCGCAAAGGTTCCGGTTCAAAAGTATTGGAAAACGGCAGGATGACCTCACGGGAAATGGTCCCGGAAAGCCTGATCGCTCCATATATTATGGGAAAAGCAGGTTCAGAAGACGGGCAGCCGGCTTATATCAATTCGTTTATCTATTTTATGGGCGGTCCTTTGCTGAACCTGGCAGTTCTGGTCATCAGCCTGGTTCTTTTGCTTACCGGCCTGGTCAGGGTCGATTCTCCTTTGGGATGCCCTTTGATCGGGGTCTTTTTCTCGGGCTTATGGATATTTGCCATCTACGGACTTCCCGCTTATCTGGGACCTCTTCCCAATGACGCGATGAAGGCTCTTATGTGCTCTTCTTCAAAACTTGCTAAAAACAGTTTTGAAAAAGATGTCGCTATTATTTACGACCTGGCTGCATCCGCTTCCGGCCATGACTTTTTATATCAGGTCGATCTGGATGAGGATGACGATGTTGAGCCGATGAGTATTTTCCGGGCCTGCTACCTGCTCAGAGTTTATGAAAAACTGGTCTGGGAGGGAAATATGGACCGGGCTCAGGAAGTCCTTGCTTCCTTGTATTACCACCGCCTGGATCTGCCCGAGGAACTGAAAACCCGTATCGTTGAGGAAGCTGTGTATACCTTGTCCGCAGCCGACGGCAAAGAGGAGAGGCAGCTGTCTAAAAGACTGCTGGACCATGTCAAAGAAGCCGTTTATGCCGGCGATCTATCTTCCGTTTCCCAGCGGTCCCTGCTGGCATATTACACTTCTATCTGCAGTGCAGATAAGAGTGCACACGATCAGGAAGCGGGTAAACTTCAACAATATCAAAAGAAAGCAAAGGACAGCAACAGCGAAGTTGCTTTTGCCGGTGCCCGGGAGGGCTGGCAAAGATCGATGCTGTCTCTGAAGCCGTCCGTCATCCAAGACCTATGAATCATAGCAAATCGTATTCAACCAACCGAAAGGGAAGAGGCTTTCGTTTCCTGCTTCCCGTCCTGTTTTTTCTGCTGCTGGCTGCCGCCGTTCTGATATGTCTAATGACGCGCCGTAATGCCATCGGTGCTGAAAAGGCATCTCTCCAGGAAGACCTTACGACAGCGGCCTGGCTTCAGGTCAGCGGCAAAGAGACTGCCCTCAGCTATGAACGATCTTTGTCTGCTGTTGACCTTGCCAATACCATTCAATCGTTCAGCAACGATCTGTTTGCTGATAATTTTCATGCCAATGCGGCCTATGTAGAAGATCAGGACGGCAACGTCCTGTTCAGCCTTAATGAACATGATCAGCATTTCCCCGCTTCGATGACCAAGCTTATGACGGCTCTGGTAGCGGCCGAAAATACACCGGACCTGGACAAAACGTTTACCGTGGCGGATCTGGAAGGCTGCTACGAGCCCGACAGCATGCTGATGGACCTTCAGCCCGGGACAGAAATCAGTATGAGAGATGTCATCCATGCCATACTCATGTGTTCATATAATGATTGCGCGACCGCAATTGCTATGCAGGTAGGCGGATCACTGGATCATTTCGCGGAAATGATGAATCAGAAAGCCCAGGAGCTTGGACTTACCAACACTCATTTTGTGACCCCGCACGGGCTTCATGACGATGACCATTATACCTGCGCATACGACATGACTCAGATCATGAAAGCGGCTTACCAGAATGATTTTCTCAGGGATGTGATGTCAAAATCCACTTATGATATCAGCTACACCCTGGACGGGCAGACGTATACGGAAACCTTGACGGCTTCAAGTAATTTCCTCAACGGGACATATTCGGTGCCTTCCATGACCTACAAGGCCGGAAAGACCGGTTTTACCTACGTAGCCAGAAGCTGCCTGGCTTCTGTCTTCGAAAAAGACGGTACCGCCTATTACGGCTGTGTCATGGATTCCTGGGACGCTTCCTATAACACCATGCTGATCTACGACAACCATTTTGATCCGCTGCGGCTGTACCAGGATTCCCAGACCACACCTGTCCTTGAGGAACTGGTCCTTTCGACGACTTATTGATCCTCTTTTTACTAATCAGGAGGTTTTATGAAAATAATCGGTGCATCTGTTTATCAGCAGGATTTTCATTTTCATCCCTGCAACGTGACTGTTACCGGAGACCGGATCACCCGCATAGGGCCGTCTTCGGAAAGGGACGCCAGCGGCCTTGCCAATGAAACCGTCATCAATGCCGAGGGCAAGTATCTGATCCCCGGCCTGATCGATGTACACATGCACGGCTGGGGAGGCGTGGGATGTGACCAGGCGGATCCTGAAAAGTTAAAGACCATAGGACGGCGCCTGGCTCAGGAAGGGGTCACCGGTTATGCCTGCACCTTAGCTTCCGAACCGGACGAACATGCGTTTGCGGCTATCGCCGCCAACTTGTCGATGGCCCGGCAGGAAGAAAAAAAGCGCACCGGTGCCCGGATGTTGGGCTTTCATATGGAAGGGCCATTCCTCAATCCTGTCAAAAAGGGCGGTATGACCCTCGAGTACCTGCAAAAGCCTTCTGTCGATCTCTTAAAGCAGTTTATCGAGGCATCTTCTTTTCAGGTAAAGATCATGACCATTGCACCCGAAATCAAGGGGGCTTTGGATGTGATCCGTTACGGAGCATCAAAAGGCATAAAAATGTCGATCGGCCATACCATGGCGACCAGCGAAGAAGCCGAACGAGGCATCGAAGCGGGAGCCAGCCGGGCTACTCATACCTTTAACGCTATGGCTCCTTTCGATCACCGGAAGCCCGGTGTATTAGGTACAGTCCTTACGGATGACAGAGTTCAATGTGAAATGATCAGCGATCTGGTCCACCTGAATTTCCGGACCTGCCGTCTGATCTACAGGGCTAAAGGCCCTGATAAAGTCACCCTGATCACGGATTCAGACCTGCTGGCCGGTCTGAAACAGGAAGAGATCCCCAAAGAATATCCCGTCATCATGAAAGATGCCGCATACCTTCCCAACGGGACCTTATGCGGCAGCATCATCTCTTTGATGAAGGGAATGCAGAATATGGTATCCATCGGCATTCCCCTGGAAGACGCTGTCCGAATGGCTTCCTACAATCCTGCCCGTGACCTGGGTGTCGAAAAAGATTACGGATCGATCGATGTCGGCAAAGCAGCGGATATGGTGATCCTTAACAAGGATCTTTCTGTAGACAGTGTCTTTGTCGGCGGCACCAAACTCCGCTGAATACTGTGACAATTGAATACCTAAAATAAAATCAGTCCCGAAGGCCGGAGGTCTTCGGGACTTTTCATGTAAATGCAACTTATTCTTTACTCAATTTATTCAAGCTTCCCGGATCAAAGGAGCGATATAATCATAATCCTCCTGAGCGAAATGCTCCCGATCCCCGGGACGGGGAGCTTCGATGCCGATCGGGCCGGTAAACCCGGCTTCCTTCAGCAGCCTTACATACTCTCTGTGATTGACACAGCCGTCTGCAAGGGAAGTGGGCAGCAGCTGACCTGCCTTTTCACCGATTGGCTGATAACTCTTGAAATGAGTATAAAAAAGCCGTTCGCCTGCTGTTTTGATAGTCTCCGGCAAAGGCAGCCGATGGGGGAAGAACAGGGCATTACCGTAGTCCAGGTTGATACCGACATTTTCAAGCCCGATTTGATCCGCCAAAGCCTTAGCTGACTGGACCAGATCATGCAGATAAAACATATGTGTCTCAAAAGCAAAATGTACCTGGGGAAACTGAGCAGCAATGCTGCGAACAGCTTCCACGGTCTGATCCCAGACCTTCTGATCGATGCAGGAAGAGCCGTGGGCCTCACAGTGATACAGATCCTGCGGGACCGAAGGATCGCAGGAAGGACCTGCCATCATGTTGACCGTCGATAGCAGTCCTAATTTATTCGCAATATTCAAAAAGCGAACATATTGGTCGATCTGCTCCTGCCTCAAGGCCGGATCGGCTAAGGAAGTGTCCAGCTGAGGACCGCCGAACAGGGTATATTCCAGCTGATATTTGTCTTTTAATGTATAGATCTCGTTTAGATATTCTTCCAGGTCCTGACCTTTATGAGCCCGCCTGAATTCGACTCCGTCATAACCGATAGAAGTCGCGACTTCAAAAACACGGTCCAGGCTCTGGCCCTGTTCGCAGTAATTGATATGCATAATGATCGGATTTTGCATTCTATGTTCTCCTTCCTTTTATCACAGGCATAGTAAAACAGATTCAAAATCATGCTGATTATACCATCAGCACCTTGTGTCTTCAATTGACTTTTCCATACCCCCGCCTTACAATGGCATTGATATTGGTCCTGCCCTGCTTTAAGAGGCAGGGGTCAGGCTTTTGGATAACACCGATCCTAAATGAGGAGAGATCATCATGAAAAAGCTGCGAGTCGCGATCATCGGACAAGGCAGGAGCGGCCGTGACATACACGGCGCCTACCTTCATACCGATAAAGCTAAAGAAAAATTTCAAGTCGCCGCTGTCGTTGATCAGCTGGAAGACCGTCGGAAACGTGCCGAAAAAGAATGGAACGTTCCGGTTTTTGCTTCTTATACCGACTTATATAACCTGACCGGTCAGATCGATCTGGTCGTCAATTCCACTTTCAGCTATCAGCACGCGCCTATTGCCATCGATCTTCTCAACCATGGATTCAACGTTTTATGCGAAAAGCCGGCCTGCTGCAGTCTTGAAGAATTCAATGCCATGACAGCAGCCGCGAAAGCCAATGATCGTTTCCTGGATATTTTCCAGCAGTCACGTTTTGCACCTTATTATAAACAGGTAAAAAAAGTCATCGACAG
>Ga0256404_1006528_pt1 | contig 19220 bp, 29 predicted proteins | sample RumenRJG_01DNA_FD_185990 | JGI IMG/M metagenome (GOLD analysis project Ga0256404, IMG submission 185990) | Bovine rumen microbial communities from Lethbridge, Alberta, Canada - RJG_01 | ecosystem: Host-associated > Mammals > Digestive system > Stomach > Rumen | place: Canada: Alberta | collected...
GACTGCTTCAATTGTGCGGCTTGTCATGATCAAACCGTGCCGCCAATAGTGCTACGGCACAATCAAAGGGGGAGTTCCGTCTAAAACAATCTGCCGTTTATGCCGCTCTTAATTCGCCGCGCGACAATAGCGGCCTGTGTGGCGTTTAAGTCTATCAGGTACTCTTCCACAAATCTTCTCTGCTTATCCGTCATACGGCCTCCTTTCCGGCATAAAAATAGCAGATATCCCATCGGATACCTGCTTCTGACACTGATTTCAGTTTACATATTATCAGCTTTTGAGCGAAAAAAGCGAAAAAAACGAAATTATTTTTCATCGCCTCCAAAAAATTTATTAAACTCCATTCTAACGCTGTCTGCCGTTGACCTTCTCCCCATTCTTCTGGCTGTCTCTCTCCACGTATAACCGTTGAAAAAGTGATAGCGAATAATTCTCTGCATCCTCAAAGGTAGAGTATTCATCCACTCCTCAACCTCTACCCTTATCTCCTCCGCCTGCTGCCGGCGCTGCTCCAGAATTTTTCTCTGTCTGTCCAGTCTCACGGCATCACCACAGGAAAAGATTACTCCTTCAATCTTGAATCTTCTCTGCTCATAGGGGTAATCCGGATTGCTTCCCGTCACAGAGTCTTGTGCCATCTGAACCTGCATGTTCTCGAGTCGCAGGATCTCCATTTCGGTCTCTTTTATGAGCTCGCAGGCATCAATATACTGATCCAGTATGTTCTTGTCCAATTCCGTCACCCCCTTTTCGTTTATCCGTCAATGGTAATTCCTTTGTTTGGTTGGCCGTCTTTTGTTACCCATATACAGTATGTGTCACTTGTGTAGTTGCACCTCTCAGGACACTCTTTTTCGGGACAATCAAGACAACAGGGTGATAATTCTTTCTCGCCGCCACATTCATTGTACATACACCTTCTATCCTTCATGTGACCCTCCATATGTCCTGGACTTTTCGTCTGTCAGCAGATCTTCCATCCCGGTGATATGGAGCACGTAATACTCCTCGCCTTCAGTTGCTCCCCACTCAGGGCGCCCGGTTGATATTGTGATATACCCGCTTATCATAGTGGCCGGGGCTGACAGGCTGTATCCTGTACGAAGAATTATGTCTTTAAACGGTACGCCGCCTGCTGCCCGGAGTGCACTTTCAACCTGAGCCTGTGAAGCATTAATAAGCCCCAAGCCAAGGAATCTTTTGAACCGGGTCGCATAATATGGAGAGAGTGCTCTGTACTCCTCTTTCTTTTCCCCGCTCCGGATCATCTCCAGCCATTTACGTTTTATTGTCAAAATCATTGTCGTCCTCCCATAAACTCGAACCCTGTTCGTGTGCTCTCTCCCAAGGATAAATATTGATCCGTCCGCAGTTATCGCAGAGCACTTTCTTTTTCGGGTACTCTGCTCCGTGCAGGTGTTCCGATCCACCACATGCCCCACACGCAAAGATTGGTGTCCCGCCGGGTGACGCATATCCGATTTTTACCTGTTTCCATTTTCCGATCCTTGCCATTTTTTCTCTCCTTATTCCTTCACCGGTACATATCTGTCTATAACTTTAAGCGGGTATCCCGTTATCTCTGAGATCTCCGCTCCTGATCATTTCCAGCTATTTGCGCTTGATCGGTAGTGTTAACATGTTTCCTCCTCGTAGTCCGTGCACAGCGGAACAAATCCCGCTGCCGTCAGTTCATTATTCGAGATACACACTTCATCCAACTCGCAGTATCCATCTTTGTTGTTCTTGCATTCTTCGCAATGGCATATTACATACATTCAGTCACCTCTTCATATGTTTTCTCAAAAATGTCCGGTTTACATGGATACTGTTCACCATTTACGCCTGTAATGATGTAATCTCCGACAGATGCGTGCATTGTACCTTCAAGCGTTTCAATATCCATTTCCTTATCAGTCTGATATGCTTCAACAATTACTGGTTTCTTTCTGTATTTCATTCCGTCTCCTTCCTCCACTTCCCGGCACTCTTTCATCTCTATGAAGCCATATCTTCCATGTTTCTTTATTGTCTATATATGGACAATCACAGTCCTCTTGCACATTCTGTTCGCATTCATCACAAAGACCCGGCGGCGATTCCGCACCAATGTCATCCATAAACGACGCCAGCTCCTCCACGGACATCTGCCGTATCTTTTCGAAGTTCGTCATTCGCATCTCCTTTCCGGGCGGCCAGCGCTGCCGCCCTTGTTATTTTGCGCAGAATTAGGTATTCACATGAGCGTTCCCTTTTATTCGGGTGTTGTTATATGCACTTGCGCTGCATTTATTTACAAGTAACTCCTGCCGATCAGCGCCATGAACTCTTCCCTTGAGTGGGTCTTCTCGAATCGACGCTGCACATCCTGCTGGATGATCAGACATGTTTCGTGATTCCGGTGGACCGCTTCCGGGCCGCCGGCGTGTATATGATGCTTCCGACAAAGGTACACTTTGAAGCCGTTGGCCTCTGATATGTCCCGCTGCCCGGGCCCGAAATACACATGGTGCTCTTCCGTCCTCTTGATGCTGTAGTCTCCGTGAAGCTTCTCACACAGGTAGCATCCGCCGTCTCTGGGCTGGATGATGCTCGGCGAGTGTTTCTTTCTCGGCTTCTTGTTCCGCTTCTTTGGGTACATGAGATCAGGCATATGAGATGTTCTCCGTCTTGCTCTTCTCCGTGATGGTGATGCACAATCCCTTGTCCTTCATTTTGAGCCCCATGGTCTTGTCCCCCGGCTGCTTGATCGTGAGTGTCTTTATCCGTCCCTGCATGATCATCGATCCTGCCTTGCTAAAAAGTTCCTTCATGTCCCTGTTTTCCTTTCCAAAGACCACCTCTAGGTCCTGACGGAATGTCTGGAGGACTGACTCCTTCCATGCGTGCGTGAGTGCTCCCTCACAGTCGCATTTGGCCGTGGCCAGTTCGTTCAGCTCTTCTTCGCTTGTTCCCGGATCTGCATCAACGATGTATGCCTGCCCGCAGAATTTACAAAATCCGTGTTCCATTCACTCTCCTTTCTTATTCCGCTGTCGCGGCTAATCCGACCATTTTGATCCTCAGGTGCTCCAGACGCTCGATCGTCTGTGCCATTCCTGTGAAATTCTCGCAGTCGAGCATGATCTTGAGGCTGTTTATCTCTGCCGTGAAGCGGTCCTTGAGGTCTCTCATAGGATCCGGCTCCACTGGCGGAGGCAGGATCTCGTCAATCTCTACCTGCTCGGGCTCTTCCGGAGACTGGTTTTCTGTGGTCTCGGGAGCCGGTTTTACATTGGTCTCTTCAATGTCTGCTGCCTCTTTTTGCGCCGGCGCAATTGTTTCTATTTCTGCAGTGCCCGCTGCCGGCTGTTCTTCCGCAGGATCCTCTGCAGGCGCAGGCTCTTCTGTAGCGGATTCTTTGTGTATTTCTGGCTCATTAACAGTTTTTTTGTCTCCCTCCGTTGGTACTTTCTGCTCTTCCGTGGGCATTTCCGACTCTGTTTCGGGCATTTCTTCTGTATCTGCGGGCATTTCCTGCTCCGCTTCGAGCGCCTTCTCTTCTGCCCGTCTCTCCAGTTCTGCCCGCACCACTTTGAAGAAATCGCTCCACGCCATATTCTCGGGAGGGTTTGGGAACTCCCTGACCATGATCTTGGCCGGGAACATGGAGACCATGATCTTCTGGAAGCGGAATGTCCCGGCCCCCGAAGGAATCACTTCCTCGATCATGGCGGTAAGGTTGTCGTCCTTATAGGCCTTGGTCTCTGCCAGCCTTTCCAGCCCCTTCGCATTGATGTATTCGGTGATCCACTGATTTTTGTTATCCGGTCCATCTGTCGGGGCCTGCTTCTCGAATGCCCTGATCTCCCGGATGTCTTCCCGCTTCATTTCGGGCGAAACCATCTCCAAGCCCTCATCGGAGAGCGCAAGCATTTCTGTCAGCTTGCTCTGGCCATAATTGGCATATTCCAGCTTCAGCTGCTTGGAATAGCCGTCGATGCTGTACCGCTCGTTGATCTTTTTGAATCTGGATACCTGCGAGGCGCTCAGCCCGTAGTTGTGCAACGCCCACTCCGCAAGGGTCTTGTATCCATCTTTCTTGTATCCTTCCTGCTCCTCTATCCTTCTGAGCAGGTATCCGATGCGGACAAAGCCTGCTGCCGCATTGCGGAGCTCCTGCTCCAGCTCGTTCTTCATACTCATCCAGTCGTTGAGCGTCATCTGTACATACTCCATACTTTTCTCCTTACATTGCTTCCATAAGGTCCGCTTCCAGGACATCCGCGAGGAGCTGACCCTTGAGCAGCCCGTTACGGATCGGCTCCTTTCTTACGCGAAGCTGTCCATATTCTTCGAGTCTTGCTTCCTTCGAAGCCTGGGCGAGTTCTTTGTCTTCCCTGTTCATCCTTCGGAGCACATATTTCTGCCATTCCCGTAAGAACGGCGTGAATGCCTTTATGTCCGAATTTCTCTGCGTGTTACCTACTGTCCGCTTCTGCCTGATCGTACCGCCCGGCTCGATCTCCAACGTGTACCATGGAGCTTCCGGTCTCTCCGCCTTTCTGAGAAAGACCAGATAAGACGTCCTGTTCTGGATCCTCTCGAAGTATATGTCTGTCCTGTCGATGCAGTGGCCAAGCGTTGAGCCTTCTACAATGATGTCTTCAATGTTTTCCGGTACGATGATCAGATACTCATCATTTCCGAAGTTGTACTTATCCGCGATCAGCTGGAGGTTTGGCTCTGCTTCCGGGAATTTCTTCCTGACCTCTGCCGCACGCTTTCCTGCGTCTTCTCTTTTGAGCAGTGCCAGACACTCATCGTGTGCCAGGTTCACGTCCTTCGGTTTATAAACTATCTCGGCGTCCGTCTGCTTATTAAGGCGCCGGCACATGTCCATATAGTCGTGCCATGTGCTCAGGACTGTCGACGCGGCGGATCCGGTCTTCTCCATCTGCTTTTTCAGATAGTTGGCCATTCTGTTCGGTGATCCTATCGCCTTGAGCATCTTTGCCGTTGTATTTTCCCACGGACTGATCCTGTTTACGGTCAGGAATTCCAGTGATTCCTGTGAGATCCTCCGCCCCGTCTTTTTTTCCACTCTCAGCCACTCCAGTGTTGCTCGGCCGCCGTTGAGCTGCTTGAGTCTGTTCACACCTGCCGCGTCAAGCATCAGGCACTCCTGCAGGCTCCGGCCGGAAGTCCTTACCACTGATTCGCCGCTGTATCCCCAGCTATTATTCACGATGTCCTGCACGAGCCTGTAGAGTCCTGCCTTGATCAGGTACTCGATCCACGTCATAGACGGGTATTTCACGATGAAGTAGTCCACGTTTACCGGTACTTTCTTTCTCGCAAGAATGTCGATTCCGCTGTGCTCCATGCCTGCTGCCGGCAGGACCTCGCCGAGGTTGTTCGGGTACAGGTACGACATCTTCCATCTTCTGTTCATCGGGTTCGTATCCCGGAAGAACTGGTGCTCCGGTGTCCCGTCCGCAAACTCTCCGTAATACACATTTCCCCAGTGCTCTCCCTTTGGGACGACGGCCCTTATGTGCTCGTATATCCGCAGCTCTTTTCGGCCTTCCAGCGGCCTGCATTCTACCGTCATCTGGCGCTCGACATATACGTCATGCTCCGGGAATAGCCCTTTCAGCGGGTCCTTCCTGTCCCTTGGCATTGTCGCCGTCTGAAGGAGCACAACAGCAGCTGTCTGTGCTTTATACTTCCTGTTACGGCTCCTCACCTTCACGGCCCTGCCGCATCTCGGGCAGACCGTCTCTTCTCCGACTCTGGCCAACGAGCTCCGCTTCCCTGTCTTTCCGCAGGCTGTGCAAATGTATTCCGTCTTTCCGCCCTGTTTCCTGACATAGAGGAAATCATCCGGGAAGATCTCTTTTTTCAGCCAGTCTTCAAAATCGTCCGGCAGCGCCGGCACCCTGTCCATAAGCTCGTTTATCCTGTTTCTGTGTCTCGTCACGGCCAGTTCCCTCTTTTCATCTCTGCATTCTATCTCCCATTGGCTGATCTTCCACCCTGTGTCACCAGCCCATCTGCTGTGCTGTCCCCAAAGGTACTGTTCCACAGTATTCGACGATTCCCTGTCGAATTCCGGCTTGCTCTGGATCCTGTACAGCCTGTAATTTCCCCAGCTGTATCCTACGAAATCTCCCCGGCTCAGTTCGAAGTCAACTGCGCTGCCGAGCCCCATCTGGCTCCATCCGCTATGCTGGCCATAACACAGCCATCTTTTAGCCGGACGGTCGGCGAAATACCTGAGGATCACCTTTCCCGATTCCGACACATCGATGTGAAGGATCCTGTTGTCTCCGATCTCCGCGATCTCCGCCCTTGCAATGATTACGGCCCGCTCCTCATCCTGGCCGCCGATCAGCTCCGGGAGCGCCATTAGTTCCTTCTTTCTCAGCATTCTCGTCCCTCCACGTCATACCATATGTTTGGTTTCGTACTTATCCCGTCCACGTAGAACAGGCCCGCTGCCTCGATCTCTTTCCCGTTCTCAGGGTTTTCTTTGAGCAGACCAATGTACTGTCCTATCCTCGACGCCTTTGCTGTAGGATAATAGTTCCTTACGATGACGAACTTATCCGAGTCCGTCATCTCTGTGGCGTCAGTCTTTACTCTCTGATTCATTTTCAGCTCCGGGTGCTCGTAGATGTACGAGATTGCGTGCGACAGGAACTCGGGCAGAGTGAGGCGCCTGACCAGCTTGATCTTTGTCGCTGAGATCTTTGTATCGGTGCCGTCCTCGTCGATATCTCCGTCAATCGCCACGATCCAATACTGGTGATTATCCCAAGAACCGTAGTAGTTCATGCAGTCCAGCGGATTACTCGCACAGTGGAAGCCGTTTTTCACGCAGTTTGCTTCTTTTTCTTCGTACCAAATCCCGGGCTCATATTGGAATACTCCTTTTCCCATCGTACAGGTCAGGTCCGCATTGAACGCCTTATATGCCAGTCTCATCTCTGACCTCCCATGTAGTATTCCCTGATGATCTGCCTCGTCCTCGCGGATCCTGGAGCGCCTGTTTTTGTGTAGCGGATCCACCGCTGTTCGATCCCCGCTGCCTTCAGTTCCTTCTCGCGTCCCTTGCCGGCTTTCTCCATTGCTTTGATGATGTTGTCCGACAATGGCTGCGCGTGGATCAGTGACCATATGGCGATCTCGGCAATGCATCCTTCGAGGCTCTTGCCTCTTCTGCGGACCTGTCTGCAGAAGATGTCGTCTTCCATGCACTGGGCCTTAATATAGTCGGCCCAGTCTACGAGGATCTCGATCGGCTTCATCTCGTCAATTTCCATGTCAATCTTTCCCATCGCTGCCGTCTGGTCATCACAGAGCTGCTCTGTCTCCCCTTCGATATACATCTCCGTAAAATCATCCGGGATCCCATTCTCACAGGCCATATTCCTCAAGCCGTCCAAGTCTCCCGCATTGAATAACTCCTCTGCTTTCCGGTTAATCTCTGCGGCAGAATCAAATTCTCCAAATTTTTCGTACAGCACGTTAGACCTCCTTTATTTGCTTTTCTATTTCCTGGATGATCCTGTTTTTGTTATGGTCATCCTTTTCAAGTGTCTCGAATCTAAATTTTCCGCCCGCCTGTTCAAAGACGCGGAGCTTGTTATAGAGCCGCTGCCAGTCATCCTTGTTCTTGACCGCCGTGCCCCTCTTTGTCTTCCAGCCGTTTTCCTGCCACAGCTCCAGCTGACTTTTCATTGACTTATCCGTCTGTTCGAAGCGGATCAGGTTTCCCACTATCCAGCCGTTTTCTATGTGCATTGTGATGTCGGCCGGGCGTGTAAAGCAGTCAATGGCCCGGATGATCATTATGATCGTCGCTTTGTAACACGTGGCATCAATCGACTCTGCGCCGCAGCGCTCGCCGCGCCGGCCATATCCCTCCGCCTGGAGCAGGTACCCCATCCACCTTTCTTCCGCTTTTGGCTGCCGGTTACTCCCGGCGATGTAAATGTCTACTTTCACTTTTCATTTTCCTCCTGCCCGCTGCCGGCGGCCGCCATGATCGGTCCCTCGGCGGCAGTGGCTTTAGTCTGGCCAGCTTGAATGTCCGGTATTGGTATCCGTCCATGTTGGTACCCTCGAAGTAGCTCTCTTTGATCAGGTACCAGCCCTTCGGTATCCTCGGCGCGTCCTTCAGCTTCCACCCGCTGATCGGCTTTTCCTCCGCTTTCGGGATGATCAGGTTCTTCGAGTGCGTCAGCTTTGCCTCGACCACCTTGTGCTCGCCTTCTGCCGTGCTGTCCGGAGTCTTGGCCATGTAAGACCCGAGATCCTTTCCTGTGCGCGTGATGTCCCTGATCAGCTGATCGTATACGCCGCCATACTGCCAGAGCTCTTTGATGATATCTGACCCTCCGAAGATGGCATTGCAGATGAAATGGATGTGCCACGCTCCCCTAGGGGTGCATTCTATGTTGGCCATCCAGTACAAATCAAAGTATCGTTTGCGATACTCCCGGCGAAGGCGCTGGTAGAATGCCTTAAATACCGCCTGCGCCTCCTTCATGTCCGCAGGTCTTTGCGCCGGCGCAAATGTTAGAGTCCTTACATAATCGCCTTCGACGAAGTTCGCTCCGATGATCCGGGCGGTCTGCTCTTCTTTGCGTCGCTGGTTCTGCTTTTTGACTGCCTCCGGAGTAGGCTTTGTCTTCTGATGCCTGGGCTGCCCGGGCGCTCCGTATCGGGCGGTATGATATTGCTTAACTTCTATTTGGTTTCCATACCTATATTTCTTTTGCATGTAGCTCATCTGGCCCGTATCTCTCCCAGGTTTAATATTCTTATGGACTTGAAAACGGGCGGATTTGCCCGTTTCCCCTCGACAATTTCCGCCCGCTGTGCTACACTTTTCTTTGGTTAATGTGCTCGGAAACGGGCTGGCCGGCTACTATCAGCCGGCCTTTTTTATTGTTCTTGTGATCATGGCCTCGGCATTCGCGATCGCCACCTGCAACTCCGCATCCGTTCGTCCAAATTCGCTGATCAGCTGATGCTTGCGGTTGTTCATACTCCCATAGTAGAGATTGATCATGTATCCGTCTTTCTGCAGTATTGCCACCCGGTATGACATGTAATCCGCGACCATCTTTCTGACGAGGACTTCTTCTATGTCTGCTGCGCTTCTATTCATTTTTCCGCCTAGCCTTCCCGGCTTGTGCGATCAGCGCCAGCCCGATCTTTGTCTGGTCAATCTTTTCGTCTTTGTTGTTCATCGAGTGAATCACGGTTTCTATAACGCCAAGCAAGATGTCCTCTCTGATTACATTTTCTTTTTTCATGCTTGTGAGCGTCATCACTACCGCTTCTACCGCCACACATACGTCTGCTATGATCTCTACAGGTGTCCCCGATGCCTCGCAACGTCCATCATTTACTTTAAGCATGTTATTCCTCCTTGCTTCCCAGCACTATCGCGCACAGAATGGCGACGATTAATGCCACGATCAACGTGATCGCACTTTCAGGACCGTCAAAAAAGCTGTCCACGCCACATCCGCAGATCACAAGCGCCACCCAGAATATCGTCCCGATCACTGTTTCCTTATCCATATTTCCTCCCGTACATTTCAGCGCAGGCCTTCTCAGACCTGTGCAGCTCTTCTCCTATATCCCCGAATGTCTTACCCTCGTCTCTTAGCTTTTTCATCGTCTCCAGTTCAATCTCCGTCCACGATGAGACGCGCATTCTATGTTGGAGCCGGCGCATCCGGGAGCACGATATTTTTTATTGAGGCTTTCAATTTGATTTCTTACCTCTTCTTTCGACCTGTATTCCCTGCATCTTCCTCTCTGCTCCCAGCACTCCCACTGGTGGAGGCAGTCATCGCAGGGCGAGGAAGTGCTTTCAAGAGGCGCCCGGCCTGGGCTCCGCTGATCTGCTGCTTGGCATGAGCCTCTTTTATCTCTTTTTCCATCCTTGCGCGTTCTTCTTCTATTTCTGCCCATGGCAGCTTCCCCACTCCATCCAGAAGATCTTCCATGAAGGTCTTCAGTTCTTCGTACTTTGTCATAGTGCCCTCCTTACTCAAACTGCTTTACCAGGTCTGCGACCTGATCCGGCTTAAGTCCCCTGTGCCTGCATATCCTGGCGAATATTGTCAGAGCCTTCGGATACTTGCCTTTTCTCCACATCCTGAGCGTTTCAGGATCTGTTCCCACATATCCAGCCATGGTCTTAAGATTGACCGGCGGATCGGACACAGAGCCCTTATGGCCGAACATGACATCGGTCTTTCCTCTCATAGGCTTCTCCTTTCTTACTCTGTGTCTTCGTCGGATGCAAAAAGGTAGTCCATTGTGCATTCCGGAAACACCTTTTTGATTTTGATCATTTCGTCACGTTTGAATTCTGTAGCGCCACTCATTTTGTTTTTTAATGACTCGTAGCCAATTTCCGTTTTGGAAGAAAGCATTTTGAGATTCATTCTGCTACGAGCCATCTCCGCGCTTAAATTTGGAAACATCGAAACCCTCCTTTCTAAAATTACCCTGTGGGGTAGTTGATAATTGAACTATATACCCTGCATCGTAATTAGTCAACCCTCAAGAGTATCTTTTTTATTTTGCGGGGTAATTTTTTCTTTACAATAATTATGTCGAGGGGTAAAATCAGATTACAGAATTGTTACATAAGGAGGGGGTAAAATGTCATTCACTGATAGACTTGAATATTTGATGAAGAAGAATGGAATTAAGAACAAATCTGAATTGGCAAGGGTCTCTGATATTCCTTACACAACAATAGATGGTTTTTATAAGAAGGGAAGCGACAACATTAAGCTGTCCACTCTCCGGAAACTAGCTAAATGCCTGCACTGCTCATTGGATTATTTAACTGAAGATTCTGATATAATTCAGCCTTCTACTGTAGCCGCCCATTTCGAAGGAGACGACTACACACCTGAAGAGTGGGAAGAGATTGAGAAATTCAAGATGTTTGTCAAGTCAAAACGGGGCCAGTAGTGTGCAGACACTTGCACACCTGATTTGTTACCTTCATAGCAGGAGGACGGTGCTATGACTACTACGGAAAAACTTGTTGCAGAAGCGTACAGCCATGGGGCTGAGACTATAGATTGGAGATTTACATCAGATAGAATAAAAGGCCTGTACTGCGACGGTGTAATCGCGATCAGCGACAGACTCACTGGCAAGGAGCAAGCCGCAGTGTTGGCCGAGGAGCTTGGCCATCACTTAACTGCATCCGGCAACATCCTCGATCAGAGTGTTGCTACCAACCGTAAGCAGGAGCTCCGCGGCCGGATCTGGGCGTATAACCGCCTGATCGGTCTGACCGGGATCCTCCGTGCCTATAAGATGGGGTGCCGGAATCGATACGAGATGGCTGAGTGCCTGGATGTCCCGGAAGAGACCCTGCAGGAGGCGCTGGAATACTACAGAAGCCGGTATGGAATCTGTACGCAGGTCGACAACTATGTGATCTACTTCGAGCCGGTACTTGGTGTTATGGAGCTGATATAGTTGCGCCGGCGCAAGCATATCGGTGACTTCGCCGGGATGTTTTTTATATAAAAGTATTTGCTTTTATATACATTCCGGAGGATCACAGAGACATCATGATTCTCGGAAAGACGATTTGTTTTCAGAGTGATATAAGATAGGGGAGTGTAATCATGCCGATATTAAAATCAATAATTTCCAGATTCACGGGGCAGACTCCCAAAGACCAGGTACCGCCCGTAGAAATAAACAATCCTAATTTACTAAGAATTGTTCCTAAGATAAAAGACCATAAGCTGGATACTGTTTATATAGCCACAAAAAGATCTTGCCCTCATTGCTCGGTTTACAATAGAAAAGTATATTCTGTGTATGGTTGGAATAAAGAGTATCCGAGGATACCTGACGAATTATTAAAGCCATGCTGTCCTTCTTGTGGAGGATCGTTTGGTTTTACATTCTATTTTCCAGAATTAAATTCAGAAGTCACGTAGTTATCGATCCACTCGGAGTGATGGAATTGATATAAAAAATCCCCCACCCTGCGCCAACAGGATGAGGGATGAAATAGACACCAGTCCCAGAAGGGTTACTGAGCCTCTCCAAGCACAGTATACCTTCTCGGGGCTTAGTTTTCTATACCCTTGAGGAGGTTATTTTATGGCGAAAGCACAAAAACGAGGAAAGAAGTGGCGCTGCCTTGTGTTCTCCCACTATGAATACAAAGACGGTGTGAAGATCCGGAAATATAAGTCCTTCACAGCCGACAGTAAAAAGGAGGCAGAGCGGCTCGCCGCTGTCTGGGAGTATGATCAGGCCCAGAACGCTGGGAAGCTGTCCGTGCATGACGCGATCGACCAGTACATCACCGTCAAAGAAGCGGCCCTGTCGCCGTCCACAGTGACCGGCTACAGGTCTTATCTGAAGACCGGTAAGTATGAGCCGTTGGAAGATTTAGACGTCTCTGAGGTCACACAGCGCAGTCTCCAGCTGTGGGTAGCCTTTATGCTGGAGGAAGAATACAGCGCCAAGTACATACAGAACTGCTATGGCCTCCTGCGGCCGGCGCTTACCATGGCCGGCGTCGGGAACATACCGATCACTCTTCCCATGGTGATCATGCCGGAGATCTACGTGCCGACGGACAAGGAGCTTAAGAAACTCCTGGCCTATCTCGACAAGGAAGATCCGGAAGTAAAGACCGCTGCCATGCTTGCCGCCTTCGGCTCCATGCGCCGATCGGAGATCTGTGCCCTGAAGCCGTCTGACTTCGGTGATGGCAACGTCACTGTCCAGCGTGCGATTGTTAAAAAAAGCAATGGCAAGTGGGTCGAGAAGAAAACCAACAAGACCGTGAAGTCGCACAGGACCGTCGTCCTCCCGCCCCAGGTCATCGCCGGCATAGATTTGTCTAAAGATCCAATCATATCGCTTAATCCCGATCAGCTCTCGAAGCGGTTCCGGAAGGCCATCAAACACGCTGGCATGCCACAGGCCTTTTGCTTGCACGCCCTGAGGCATTATTACGTAAGTATAGCGCACGTCCTCGGAATCCCGGACGCCTATGTCATGAAAATGGGAGGATGGCAGACGGATTATGTCATGAAAAGAAATTATAGGTCCACACTTTCCGATGTGGAAAAGAAGGAGCAGGCGAAGCTGAATAAGCACTTCGCGAAGATGTTCTGAATCTTGGTTGCATTTTGGTTGCATAGAATCGAAAAACAATCGTTTTTACGCAATAAAAATTGGTTGCTATCCAATAAATGATAGTGCCGAAAAAGCCCATAAATAAAGGAAAAACCGGGAACACGGCTACAACACCTTGTTCCCGGTCTAAGCGGAGGACATGGGATTCGAACCCACGCGCCGGTATTAGCGGCCTATCGCATTTCGAGTGCGACCTCTTCGACCTCTTGAGTAATCCTCCGTATCGCCATCCATTATATGGCACAACCGCGGACAAGTGCAAGAAGAATTTATTATTCATCCGCTATATTTCATCAACATGGTATATAATTAAAAATAGCAACCGTTAACCGGAACCAGTTCAACACTGCCTCAGGAGGTCATCCCATGCAGCTGTTCACTATTTCATTATTCGATGTTGTTCAATTACTCCTCTGGATCCTCTCTTCCATCGGCCTCTACCGGATCTTCCAGAAGTTCCATATTGAAGGCTGGTGGGCTTTTGTGCCCGGCGCCCGCATCTACTGGCTGGCCCGCTGCGCGGACAGAGAGAGCGACGGAAAAGTCGCCATGATCTTCGAACTTCTGACCTATCCGGTTGCGATCGTCGCCCAGCTGATGAATGAAAATCTGGAATTTGTCAGGTACTTTATGATCCTGTTCTTCTTTTTCCTGATCATAGGCCTGATCTACAAGGCCAGGATCTGTTTTGACCTGTGCGGCGATCTCAAGGTCTCCAAGGTCTGGGGCTGGCTGTGGGTATTTGCCGAGGCTATTCCCGCCCTGGTCTGGGGATTCAGCGACAAATTTACGCCCAGCAAAGCGCTCCTGAGATACAACGGCCTCGATCCGATCCTCTCCGACGAGCAGATTCACGAACTCGCAGAAACTTCCGAGACCACGCAGGACGGCCTCTCGGTCAAGATCGAGGACCGCACGGTCCGCAATTTTCTGGACAAGCGTTATCTTCTGCGCGAGATCTTTATGAACATAGAGCCCGGCCACATGGTCCTTCTTCTGGGCGGATCCGGATCCGGCAAGACTACCTTTATAAATGCCATCACCGGCTACGAGAAAGCCAACGCCGAGATCCTTCTCGGCGGCATGAACGTCTACAGCGAATACGACAAGATGAAGTATTCCATAGGGTTCGTCCCGCAGCTGGATCTTATGCGCGGCAACGATACCGTTTACCGGACGCTCATGGACGCCGCTTTCCTGCGCCTCCCCTCCGACACTCCTCTGTCGAAACTCATAGAGCGCGTAAACGCCGTTCTGGAGCAGTTCGGACTCAATTCCGTCAAGAGCAATCTGGTCGAGAAGCTCTCCGGCGGCCAGCGCAAGCGCCTGTCCATCGCCATGGAATATATCAGCGACCCTTTCCTGTTTGTGCTGGATGAACCGGACTCCGGTCTGGACGGCGTCATCGCCAGGGACCTCATGAAGCACCTGCGCCGCATCGCCGACCAGGGCAAAATAGTGATCGTCATCACCCATACTCCCGACCGCGTTGTAGACCTCTTTGACGATCTGATCGTGCTCGCCAAGGACTCCCGCAGAACCGGGCGGCTGGCCTTTTACGGCAGTATCGATGAGGCCAGGAAATTCTTCGGACAGGACAGCATGGAAGGCATCCTCCGTCTCATAAACCAGAAAGACGAAGGCGGAGAAGGCCGGTCCGATGAATTTGTCGTCAAATATGTGGAAAGGCAGGTGGCGAGATGAATACAAACGCAGCAGCTCCGAATCAGCAGGCCGATCAAAATTCGACCCAGAGCACCCAGTTCAAGCTCATGTCGGGAAATCACCGCGGACGCCTCGCCCAGATTCCGATCTACCTTGGGAAAAATTTCCGAATGTTTATCTATCAGACCGACTGGAAGGTACTTCCCATGTCGGCTCTGATTGCCGGCCTGATCGCGTCGGTCGTGGGCGAGAACATGTTTGTGACCATGGAGGGACAGTTTCAGTGCTCTCTGGCGCTGACCTGTGTCTGCATCTGGAACGGGTTCTTCAACTCGATCCAGTCCGTCTGCCGCGAGCGGCCGATCATAAAGAGAGAGCACCGCGCGGGCATGCACATTTCTTCCTATATAGCCGCGCATCTGATCTATCAGATGTTCCTGTGCGCCGCCCAGGCACTGATCACCGTCTCCGTATGCAAGACCATCGGCATCAAGTTCCCGACGGAAGGCTTTATAACGAAATGGTTCCTGCTGGACATCTGGATCACCATATTCCTGATCACTTATGCCTCGGACATCACCTCTCTGTTTATCTCCTGTGTCGTACACAATACGACCACGGCAATGACGGTCATGCCCTTTATGCTGATCTTCCAGCTGGTCTTCTCCGGCGGCGCCTTTACACTGTCCGGTCCCGCTGCCTGGATGACCAACCTCACCATCAGTAAGTACGGACTCGTGGCGCTCTGCGCGCAAGGTAATTACAACTCCCTCAAGTCCGTCCTGCTCTGGAATACCATCTTCCGGGTCCGCGAGAGCAGTCCCGAACTCAAGGAAGCGCTCCGGCAGATCGAGAAGGCCGGAATGCTTGAAGACATCCTCGCGCGCAGCGGCGAAGCCATGCAGGAGACCGCCTATGAAATGACAAAGAGCAATATTTTCGGCTGCTGGGCACACCTGATCCTGTTCACGCTCATCTTTGCCGTGCTCTCCGTCATTGTCCTCGAGTTCATCGACAATGACCGGCGCTGAATGATCCATTTATTGACAATGACCGGCGCTGAATGCTCCATTTAGACCTAAATGCGCCCGCGGCGCACTTGTTAATTGTTTGCCCGTCCCGATAGTGATAATATCTAAGTTAATCAATCTTATGTCCACTATGAAGGAGGAGCATAAATGTTCAAATTATGGAGCAAACTCGGTGCTTTTGCAGGCGGAATCCTGTTCGGCACGGCAGGCATCGCTATTTTGAAAAGTGAAGATGCCAAGAATGTATATACGCACTGCACCGCTGCCGTAAAGCGCGGCTGCGACAGCGTCATGAAGACAGCGACCACGCTCAAGGAGAACTGCGAGGATATCAGCGCAGCCGCCGACGAGATCAACGAGGAGCGCATGCGCCGCAAGGAAGAGAAAGAGATTGCCGACGCCAAAGCGATTCTCGCTTCCCACGGGGAAAACGCACAAATTGAAGAGAAGAATTCATAATATTGTATTGGAATGATCCATTTGGGTGAGGCAGGTCCGCTATGGGACCTGCCTTCCTTTTAGGTGTAAAACATGTAATTATTCAGCACCCCGGCGCTGAATAGTTACAAAAGTATAAGAGAAATAATGATATGAAATGCAGAATCTTACACGAGACCTCCAGGCGCATGCGCGTGCATATGATCAGCCGGAGAATGACTCTTGAGCAGGCCGACCTGCTCGAATACTACCTGAGAAACAAGCCCTTTGTCACAGATGTCAAGGTCAATGACCGGACCGGCGACGCGATCATCTGCTACCGCCGGGAGGAGGGACGGCGCGATGACGTCATTGACGCCCTGTGCCGCTTTAACTACGACGACGCGAGAGCCGCGCAGCTGGTCCCGGAGCAGACCGGGAGGGCGCTCAGCCGGCAGTATGAAGAAAAGCTGGTCATGCTGGTGGCCGGATACGGATTCCGAAATCTCTTTCTTCCCGCCCCTCTGCGAAGTGCCTGGGCCGTCCTCAGAAGCATCCGCTTTATTGCTGAGGGCCTCAAAAGCCTCCTGCGCGGGAAACTGAACGTCTCCGTTCTGGATGCCACCGCCATTACCGCGTCCATGGCGCGGGGCGATTTCTCGACAGCCTCCTCGGTCATGTTCCTGCTCACCGTAGGCGAAGTGCTGGAAGAATGGACGCACCGCAAGTCGGTGGATGACCTGGCAAGGTCCATGTCACTCAAAGTCGACAAAGTGTGGCTCCGCGCCGAGAGCGGCGAGATCCTGGCCGATGTCCGCAGCGTAAAGCCCGGCGACGAGATCATCGTCCACACGTCCAATGTCATTCCCCTGGACGGCAAGGTCATTGAGGGAGAAATAACCGTAAATCAGGCTTCCATGACCGGTGAGTCGGTTCCTGTCGCCAAATCCGCCGGCGGCTATGTCTACGCGGGCACCGTCGTCGAGGAAGGCGACGCCGTGATCGAAGTGACAAAGGCCTCCGGAAGCGGCAAATATGACCAGATCGTCCGCATGATCGAAGAATCCGAAAAGCTCAAGTCCAACACGGAGACAAAAGCTTTCCACCTGGCGGACCGCCTGGTTCCTTACAGCCTGGGCGGCACAGTGCTCACCTGGCTTCTGACGAGAAACGTAAACAGGGCGCTGGCTTTCCTTATGGTGGACTTCTCCTGCGCTCTCAAGCTCTCCATGCCCCTCTCCGTGCTCTCCGCCATCCGCGAGGCCGGCGAGTGCGACATCACGGTCAAGGGAGGGAAATTCCTGGAAGCGGCCGCTAAGGCGGACACGGTCGTGTTCGATAAGACCGGCACACTGACTCATGCCACCCCCAAAGTTGTCGAAATAGTGACCTTCGGCGGAGCTGATGAGACCGAGTGCCTGCGTCTGGCTGCCTGCCTGGAGGAGCACTACCCGCACTCCATCGCCAACGCGGTGGTCGGGGAAGCTGCGGAGCGCGGCATCGTGCACGACGAAATGCACTCCAAGGTGCAGTATGTCGTCGCCCACGGCATTTCCTCTTCCGTAAACGGCAAGAAGACGCTGATCGGAAGCTACCACTTTATTTTTGAGGATGAGGGCTGCACTGTGCCTCCGGGCGAGGAGTACAAGCTTCAGGAGCTCTCTCCCGCCTACTCCCACCTATATCTGGCGCTGGACGGCGTGCTCATCGCAGTGCTGTGCATTTTTGACCCGCTTCGCGCGGAGGCCCCGGAGATCATCAATAAGCTCCACGCCCTTGGCATCCGCAAAGTCTGCATGATGACCGGTGACAACAGGCGCACCGCGGAGGCGATCGCCTCTTCGCTGCACATAGACGAGTTCCACGCGGAAGTTCTGCCCGATGACAAGGCCGCCTTTGTGAAGGCGGAGCGCGGCGGGGGACACACCGTGATCATGGTCGGCGACGGCGTCAACGACGCCCCTGCCCTCTCCGAGGCGGATGTGGGCGTTGCCATCAGTGACGGCGCCGCCATCGCCAGAGAAGTGGCGGATATCACGATCAGTACGGACAACCTCGGTCAGCTCCTGATCCTGCGAAAGCTCAGTACGCAGCTGATGAACCGCATCAATTTCCACTACCGCTTTATCATGACCTTCAACGCGCTGCTGATCGCGCTCGGGGTTTTCGGTATTTTGCCGCCCGCTTCGTCGGCGCTTCTGCACAACGGGTCCACCATCGTGACCGGGCTCTGGAGCATGACGAATCTGCTGGAGGATAAGGAAAAGAACATGGATCGCTGATTGCGTTCCTGCTCGGTGTCACTGTTCGCTGCGCCGGCTGAAGCGGCGCCTGCGCGATAGCGGAGGCAGGCCGACCGGCGCCGCGATAGCGGAGGCTGTCTGGCGCCGCGGGATTTTAGGCATAAACACCCATATTTGTGAATATGTCTCCCAAAGTTTCTCGAAAAGACGCATAATTCTGCCAAAACTGGAAGGCATTTTCCATAGTTCTGGGCACATACACATTTTATGGAAAAAATATCTCCTAATTACCTCTGCCGATGCCGGCGACAGAGAAGTAATTAGGAGATAAAATTTGCAAAATATTTGTTTGTGCCTAAAACACAGCGCCCGGCACCCTCGCAGGTCTCTTTGCGCCGGCGCCTCACAGGCTTATTATGCCAGTGCCGCTCCCAGAGCCTTGCAGGCCTCTACTGCGTCGTCATCGGGCTCGTTGTTAGCCATTACGCTGTCAACTACAAGAGTGGCGCCTGCATCGCGGGCCTCATCTTCCCACAGGCGCATCCACTCGCCGTCGCCCCATCCGTAGGAGCCGAACAGAGCGATCTTCTTGCCGGACAGAGCGCCCTTGACATCGTCCCACATGGGCTGATACTCAGCTTCCTCGAGCTGCTCAGCGCCC
>Ga0256404_1006529_pt1 | contig 19220 bp, 16 predicted proteins | sample RumenRJG_01DNA_FD_185990 | JGI IMG/M metagenome (GOLD analysis project Ga0256404, IMG submission 185990) | Bovine rumen microbial communities from Lethbridge, Alberta, Canada - RJG_01 | ecosystem: Host-associated > Mammals > Digestive system > Stomach > Rumen | place: Canada: Alberta | collected...
TTCCTGCCCTATTTAATAAATCATAAGGAGTGACTGCTTCAATCTCCTCAAAACCATTTTCTAAAACAATTGCAACACTTTTCATTTTATAACCTCTTTCCAACTATTTTTTATTAATAATTTTCTTTACTATTTCTTTCTAACTCTCCCATTTATATCTCACCTTTAATTTATTAAACATTTTGTAATCGTTTCTTTCCTTTTGAATTCTACCTACTACTATAAATGGCGCAACATTTTGCTCTTTTGCGAATTTAATAATACTAGTTTCTGTAAGTTCATTTTTATTTATAAAGTATTCATAATCTTTCTCATCTATTAAAGTTTCTTTTGAAAATTCATCTGCTTTATCTTCCATATCAGATTCTGAATTTTCAAAATCTATATATTGTTTATTATCAATATCTCCATTTAATAAATGTCCTATTTCATGGAATAAAGTAAACCAAAATACATCAGCATACGATTGTCTTATAGTCATTGTTAAAATGATTCTATCATCATTTTTCTTTATAAAACCTTGAACTGGAGCACCTTGAAAATTTTTTGCAACCTGAAAAATAATTCCACAACTAGCAAAAATACTTTTTAAATTTTTCATTGCATCATTCACATTTAAAAACATGCAATTTTTTATGTTTGAAATATTTGATCTTAATTTATTTTCATTATATTCATCATCTATCTTTGTTCTGTCAGCCATAATTTCGCATATTCTTATCCAAACATATAAAACATAAAAATCAGTATCAATTGTTTTTGACTTTCTGTATGCCACTTGGTTTGCTTCTAAATTAGAAATGTACTCTAAATTTTTAACATTGCAAAGCTTTCTTAAATCTATAACTTCTGAGACAATGTTTTCACTTTTACTAATAATGTTTAATTTTTTTGCATATTTTATTAAATCTTTTAATTTTTTTGTAATATTAATTTCTTCTTTATTTATATTCTCTTGTTCCTCATATTCAAGTATTTCTTTATCATATTTTCCTTGAAGATTAATCCAAAAACTTGTAGGCAAACCTAATGCATATTCTAGACTTTTAGCAAATGAAGGTGAAATTCCTTTTTTGCCATTAACAACTTCACTAACATGTTTTGGAGAAAAGCCTGTTCTTATAGCTAATTCTTCTTGACTCATTTCTTTCTCTTCAAGAACTTCTTTTATAGTTTCCCCTGGATGTATAATTAAATCAAGGGATAATCCATTCATTTTTTCCATCATGATATTCTAAAACTCCTTTTATATTTAACATTTTACATTCTTTTAAACTTTCAATATCAAGCTTTGAATTCATTGGCTCAACTATAAGCCTATAATTAGCACTTATTGATATTGCATAATATTTATCTAAATTTCATTATCCTTTGCACTTTTTCATCAAGAAATACTAGTTGCAATTTTGCTCCTTTCTTTTTGTCGATTACCTAATAGGTAATTTTATTTTAACATATATAGATAAAAAATGCAAGAGAAATTGGTAAAAAAATAGTGTAAAATAGTTATTGTTATTTCATCAGGCCATGTCATAAAAGCATATACTTTTCCATTTTTAAAATTCGCAATCTGCGAAACAACTAGTCCAGATTCTTCAATCCAGTTAACATTATAAATTCCACTTTCTAAAACATAAGAGAATGCTTATTACTATATTAAGCATTCTCTTATATATACTACAAACTAATTTCTTATATGTTTTTTATATTTTTTACATTTTTATATAATTGTTTTAGTTTCCAATCTGAAATATCTATTAGGGGTTCAAACATAAAACTATTGATATGTATGTATTCTGGAGTAATAATATTTACATCTTCTGCTATTTTATTTTGTTGTCCATTTAATTTTTCTTTCACCTTTTCATATAAATTTCGGGTTTGATTAGTTTTTATATCATTAGTTTTTATACCATTAGTTTCTGCAATTTCATTTAAAAACTCTTCAAATTTCAATCTTATTGCAATAGAAAGTACAATTTTATTTTCTAATTTAATTTGTTCTTCTGGCTGTTGAATTAAATATTCTGCACATTCCCCTAATACAGTAAGATAATTTTCATTATTTTTTATATGAATTTTATCCCTCAAGTTCCCAGGTAAAAAATTTGTTATATCTGATAATTTTAAATTTTTAGTATTATCTTTTATATGCAAAAAATTTGTCAACTCTTCACTTTTATTATTTTCCAGTAAATATTCATTAATATTTCTAAAAAAAGGAATAGATGCTATTTTTTAGTAAAATTTCTTTTAACTTTCTTGTTTCAAGATTGCCATTTAATTTTTTATTTAAAAATTGAATAAGTTTTTTTGTATCTTTAGAATCATTAATACTATCCATTTGTTCTTGTATTTTTTTATCCCATTGTTCCAATGTAGTAATATTTGATTCATCTTTTAAAACAATTTTTCTACCATCATCAAACAAATTATTACTTGCAAATGATTTTGAAAGTTCATTTGCGTTATAATCAGTAAAGCTCTGAGATAAAAAATTGATATCGCTTTCATTAAAAACCTTGTTCAAATAATTACAATACTCTTCAATTTGTTCTATAACCTGTTTATCTTTATATATTTTTTCCGTCTTAACATTGTATAAATCACTATATTTGAGATTATAATTATTTATTTTCATTCTTTTTTCTGACTCAGATTTTACTTTTTCAAATATATTTGCAAGGTTAGTTGTTTCACTTGGAAGATTAAAATCTAATTTTATTTTTTCTTCTATCTCATTAGCTTTCACTCCAGATAATAAACTTAAATTATCAAATAACTCTTTAGTAAGTGCATTTGCAGAATTAGTAATATCTGCATATTCTTTTCTAACATTATCATCGTCAAGTACTAGTGCAACAGATTCAGTTTCAGGAAAATAAGTATCGTCAAAGGATTTCAATGCATATATATTATCATGTAATTTTAAATCATCATTAGAATATTGTTCATTAAAAAAGTTAATTTTATATGTTGTTTTATTCTGTGGGTACAATTGGTCTTTTGTTTCTTCTCCTTTTGAAATATCATCAAATAATTTTGTAAATGATGTTTTCATTACTCCATTTGAAGCATATATAAAAGCTATGTTATTATTATTATTAAAAACAATTTTATTAGTTTCAAGTTTTTTTATTCCATAGCAATTTTTTATATCAAGATTAAGCATATCTTCTAATATTCCTTTCTCATTTTATAATCGTATATATTAATATTTTATTTCATTACTATTTTTTTTCAATATAATAGGATAAAATAGGATTAAATTGGAATAAAAAAATTAAACTTATAAATTGAGCTATAATTGCTATGCTTTTTAGCAATTATAGCTCAAATATATTTTTAAGATTTCCTTATCTCAGCTCTCTCCTTACGCACTCCAATGCTTCTTCTATTACCTTGTCCATGTCATAATATTTATATTGCCCCAGTCTGCCGCCAAATATAACTTTTTTGTCTTTGTCTGCTAGCTCTTTGTATTTTTCATATAATGTATTATTCTTTTCATTATTTATAGGATAATATGGCTCTTTGCTAGGATCCCATTTGTCAGAGTACTCCCTTGATACTATTGTTTTTCCAACAGACGGTCCTGATGTAACTTCATTTCCTAGCTCTTTTCCTTGTTCAAAATGCTTATGCTCAATTACTCTTGTGTATGGAACTTCTTTATCTGTGTAATTTATTACAGCATTACCTTGATAATTGTCTACATTTAATTCTTCTGTTTCAAATCTTACACTTCTGTATTCTAGATAGCCAAATTTATAGTCATAATATTGATCTATTGCTCCTGTAAAAATAATTTTGTTTGCTATATTTTCTAGTTCACTTTTGTTTTCAAAGAAGTCACAATTTAATCTAACCTCTATACCATTTAACATTTTTTCTATTATTTGTGTATATCCCCCAATTGGAATTCCTTGATATTTATTATTAAAGTAATTATTGTCAAAAACCATTCTCACAGGAAGCCTTTTTATAATAGATGGTGGGAGTTCTGTACACGACATTCCCCATTGTTTTTCCGTGTATCCTTTTATTAATTTTTCATATACAGTTGTTCCAACTAAAGAAATGGCTTGTTCTTCTAAATTTTGTGGTTCTCTTCCATTTAACTTTGCTAAACCTTCTTTTCTCTCTTCATCAAGTTTTTTCTCAATATCTTGCAAAGTTACTAAATTAAACATTTTAGAAAAAGTATTTAAATTAAATGGCAAATTATAAAGTTCATTTTTATAGATAGCTATTGGGGAGTTTGTGTATCTATTAAACTCGGCAAATTGATTAATGTAATCCCACACTTCTTTATTACTCGTATGAAAAATATGAGCATCATATTTATGTACATTAATACCATCAACGTTTTCATTGTATATATTTCCTCCTATATGAGGCCTTTTATTAATAACAAGACATTTTTTTCTTTTTTATTTGCTTCATAAGCAATATATACTACCAAATAGGCCAGAACCTACTATCAAATAATCATATTTCATAATTTTTTCTTCTACAATAATATGCTACATATTGTAAATATCAACTTAATAGAATAAATCATTTTTATTCTATTTTAAAATAAAAAGTATCAATCCTTTAACTGCTGTTACTTCGACACCAACCTTTTTTACTTTTAACTATTTTACTTTACTACAATAACAATTTTTATAATAATATTTGACTTTTTATCCGAGTAATTAAAAAAATATTTCCTTAACAATTTTGCCAAATTAATTTTTAATATTATTTTTCTTTGACTATTAATTTTTTCAAAAATTTTTTCGCTTCTTTATAATTTTCATTTTTTGAATAAAATACAAAATAAATTAATAGCGCAATTGTAACACTAATTATTAGCTTAATTAAAAATCCTAATATTCCTTCAATTCTTATAAAACTATTTAAATAATATGTTGCAATGCAAGCAATTGCTGTAACGAACGCATACCATAGTTGTTGTCTGAAATAATCTAATACAGATACATTTGTAAAATAGTATTTAAATAATATTTGTGAACCATATCCGAAGTTTATAATTAGTAATGATATAAGCGTAGCTACTATAATACCATATATGCCCCATATCTTTCCTAAAATGAAGTTTAATACTATATTAGCTATAGATTCAGCAATCGCTCTATATCTATTTTCCCACCATAATCCATTTGCATCTGAATAAACTGCACGAATGTCTCCCATTTTTAATGAGAAAAAATATATGCAAAATAATACTACAACTCCAAATGGAAGTAACATGCCTTCCCCAAGCCATAATTTCATAAATGGTTGATATAAATTTAGCATACATACTGTTGCTAAACCAGAAAACAACATATAAATAAAATTAAATTTTTTCAAATCTTTATAATTCTTTTCTTTTGTTTCAACTACTATACTATTTCCAATTCCAGCCATTATTGAATTTCCAACAATCCCCATTATTCCAATTACTGCATCCATTATTGTATAATAATTATTATACATTGCAACTATTTTTAAACCTAAAAAAGCCGAAATAAAAATACTATCTAGCGAATTCCTTGTAGTCTGGCAAACCTTATTTATCATTAGGCCCGTTACTTTCTTTTTAATATCTTTTTTTAGCTTGTCATTTACTTCACCACTACAATAAAATTGAGGAAATTCCTTATTAGCATAATAATTTACTATCAAGTTATTTAATGCAGTAGTTGCCAAATTTGCAATCATATAAAAATAATAGTTTTTTGTTGTATATAAAACAATAATTTGCAAAACATATTGCATTATGCTAGTAATTGTTAAAACATTATTAGTTATATCGCTTCTTTGGTTTGCAATTAAAATTGAACTTTTATAAGCAAACAAAAAATATGTAAATGATGTGTTTATTAAGTGCAAAAAGAAAACTACATATATATTTATATCTGATGGATATGAACCTTTAATTAAGCATTTTAAAAAAGGCATTAAGCAGAAACCAACAATGAGAATTATGCAACCAATAATTCTATATATTTTCCTGTACAGTTTCATTAATGATCTGATTGTATCAGTATCATTTTTTGCTAATGGTTCGTACATACTATAAACTACAGCACTTCCAAAGCCCAGTTCTGCCAAATTAAGTACTTGTAGAATTGATGAAAACAAACTATTTAATCCTAAATATTCCGCTCCCAACTTTTTTATTAAAACTGTTCTTATTGCAAATGGAAATAATAACATTACAATTTTATTTATAAAACCAGTTATTATATTTCTTTTAGCATTTTTTGTCCTTGAATTATTCATTTTTTTAATTTCCTTTTAATATTTATTTTCAAATAAATCCCATATAAAAATATTATTGTTAAATCTTAAATTAATTAGCATTATTATTTATTTTGTATCATATTTTGTTAATATATTTATTTATTTTTGTCTATCATTAAACAGTCAATAACTTGCTTCCATGATACTCAACTAATGATAAAAATAGTAAACAAATTGCATTTATACCAATATAATAATATACTTAAATAAAAAATTCACTACATTTATCTATTCCATGTGTAGCTCTATGTGATAACATAATAAAATATCATAATTATTCTCAAATGTTCATATTTTCATTCTTTTACCCATTTTATTTCTCTTTCCAAAATAACAATTGATAAATTAATCTTAAATTATGCTTTTTAAAAGGTTTGCATAAAATTGCTGTCTTCATTTCATGAATATAGTCTTTTTTCATATTATTTTTTTTGTATAATTCAAGTAACTGACATGAATTTGCATATTCTACATTTTTTATTTGTTTATTATCTAGTTTTGAATAATATTTTCTTTTATAATTAATTAAAACTTTAGTATATTCTATATATTTTTCATCTTTATTAGTTATACCATTGCCGTTATGTAAATAAAAATTTAGTAATACCTCTGGTACTCTAAAAATTTCATATCCCGATGCAAGTAATTTTAATAATAAAATATTATCTTGGTGAGCTTTAACATTCTCAAACATTCCAACATCTAATAAAGCTTTTTTTGAGCATAACCAAGTTGATGTTGTTTCAACACACTCAATCATATGTTCATATAAACAATTTCCTTCATCATTTCTTTTCCCAATAAATACAGTCTTTCCCCTTTCATTAATAATTCTCTTATAGCAATAAACCAGTCCGACTTTATGCCCTGCTTTTTCCTTCTCTTTTATCAATTTCATTTGTTTCTCAATTTTATCATTAATAAATTCATCGTCATCATCTAGAAAGGCAATGTATTTACCATTTGAATTATTTATTCCTACATTTCGGGTTAATGCTCCACCTAAATTCCTACTATTTTGAATCAATTTTATGTTATTAAATTTCCTAACAATTTTTTCTGTTTTTATCCTTTCTTCAGGATTATTAGCATTATCATCAACAACAACAATTTCAATCCTTTTATATGTTTGAGATACTGCACTTTTTAGCGCTCTTTCTATTTTTTCACTTCTTTTATAAGTTGGTATAACTATAGTAACTAATTCCATAAAAATAATAATAATTTATTTAATTAATTAAATAAATTTTATGCCTCCTCCAATTAATTAATATCTAATTTTCTTTTTTATTTTTTAATAACCTTTTATCTCTTATTATAATACATCATGTTAAAACTATAATTATTATCAAAAATAATAGCATTTACAATTATTTTAAATTAAAATATCACTAACTAATTGTAAATTAACATCTTTAATAATTATACTTTTATTCTTTCTATATTTTCTTCTAACTTTATAAATTTTTATTTTTCTAAGTGCTTTAAATATTTTCATTTACTTTCTTATGTATTGTATTAATTTATTATGCATATAATACTATCATAATAAGCTTGATTACTGCAACTTTCATTAGATAAATCTCCAATTTCCATTGCTTCATTTACATACTTTCCTTTTATTGGTACTTTCTTTGTTACACCCATATTAAACCATTCATATTCAACATCAATATGTCCAATGTCAACACTTTGAAATCCTTTTATGCATAATTTATATGATAGAACAGTTGCAGTAGGTCCTAATGCTAATAAAATTAAATCATTTTTATCACAATTCTCTATCACAAAATTATATATTTCATCGATTTTTCTGTATGCATTTTTACTTGGAGCAATAACTCTTTTTATTGATTTTGCATTTTCCATTAAGTCATTTCCTACTGAAATTCTTGTTTTTTCACCTTCAATTATTATTACATCTCTATTTTGCCATATTTTTTTTATATTTTGAAATCTTTCATATGCACAATTTTTATCTCTATAATCAATATATGGTCGTGTAATATTTGTATTCGAATAATTGCATTTTGTACTCATACTCATTAATTTAATTATATTTTTTCTATTTACAAATGTAAAATATCTCCACATTTTTTTTGCATCATCTGTATATTCCGAAACATCTTTTATTCCTTTAGGCAATGCAATTAACAAATTAGTATCTTTGCAAAAAAAAGCATTAAGTAAGCTATTTTTTAAATTTTCATCATAATCTTGGAAACTATTTTGTTTTATTCCAAACATCCATTTCAATTCTCCATCTCCAAATCTTGATAAGCTTTTTCCATTTTGAGTAATCTCATTAATTACTTCATTATCATTTAGAAAATTAGCATTAATTTTTTTTGTAACACTTTTATAGCAAATAGGTGCCAAAAAAATATCCAATATATGTTTCAATTTATTTTTTATTTTTCTAATAATCATTTTCATAATAATTTCTCCCAACAATTTAATAATTATTACTTTTAGATTTATATATTATTTAATAAATCTTCTTTACCTATATAAATTTATTGCATATCTTTTTTATTCTATTTTTTGTTTTATAAAATAATCTAAAAACATTAAACATAAAATAATTATTATTAATAACAGATTTATAGTATTTTTTTTGAATTATATTATAAGTTTTTATGGTGCTTAATATATGTCTGCAATCATTATTATTACAAATATCATTAAATTTTTTTTTATTTTTAACTTTATTTAATTCATACATAATCCCAAAATTTTTCTTTTTGTTTAATTCATCAATATAATTATCATTTTCAATCAATTTTATTTTTTCTATAGAATAATTAAATTTAATAATATTATTAATAATTGTATGGCTATCTGTTTTTTTAGTAGTTGAATCTTTATTTAGTCTATAATAATAACATTTTTGGTTAATAAATTTTACTTTTGAAACAAATTTCAAATATTCAAACAAAAAAATCATATCTTCAAGTAAATTTGTATTTGTATCAAACAAAATATTTTTTTCTTTTATTATTTCAGTTTCAAATAAATATACCCAAATGCATCCCATTTGTTTGCCATTAATAATATTGATTTTTAATTTTTCACTTGAAATAGTCTCAAAATAATCATTATATTGTTTATTATCAATTCTTCTAATACCGATTAAATATTCTCTATTACTTTCACTGATAAGCGTTTTAATTGTACTATCAATGATAACATCATCGGCATCAACAAAATATATAAAATCACCTTTAGCCATCTTTATTCCAAGATTTCTAGCAAAAGATTGCCCTTGTTTTTTTTCAATATATATATGAATTCTATTATCATTTTTGGCATATTTTTGACAGATTACATTACTATTATCTGTTGAATTATTATCAATAATTAAAATCTCAATATTCTTATATGTCTGATTCATTACGCTTTTTAATGTTTCTTCTATACTATTTTCAGAATTATACATTGGAATAATAACGGATACTAATTTGCTATCCATATTATTTTTTCTCCTTTATTTTATTATATTTTTCTTGTCCAATTATTTTCCTAATGATATATTTTAGTTCAAATTTAATTTTTCCTTTTTTATCGAACCATGACATACCATACCAATGAATTCCAATTGTTTTTTCTGTTTTATTCATCTCTTTTGTATAGTAATTATATGGTGCCAAAAATTCTTTTGGCAAAAATGCAATATTATTATATTCAACAATATCTTTACCAAAACATATATTCTGTAATACATCTTGTATGGAATTACTATTTCTAGTTGGACAAGATAACATATCTAATTTTCCATCTGGCAATGCAAAATGTATATTATTATAATCATCCATCATCTCTTTTACTAATAAATTATTTTTTTCAGCTCCAAATCCAAGTCCTGTACTTACTAATTTATTGTCCTCACTTGCAAAGAAAGCTTCATATTTCAATAACTCATCCAATGACTTTACTAATTCGACATCAGTATCTAAGTATATCCCTCCATAATTATATATTATCCATAATCTAGCATAGTCTGAAACAAATGCCCATTTTTTATTTTCATAAGCTTCTTTAATATAATCGTTCATATTTACATTAAAGTTTTTCTCATTCCATTCTTTGATTTCATAATCAGGACAGACTTTTTTCCAACTATCTATACATTTCTTAATTAATTTTGATTTTGGATCATTTCCAAACCAACAATAATTTATTGTTTTTTTTATCATTTCATTCACCTACTCAATTCCTACTATCTTCTTTCTTTCCATTATTAAATCCATTACATCAATTTTACCATTGTCATCTAAATCAGCTGCAATTGCCTGTTCATCTTTTAAATTTTCCAAGCTTACAAGTTGTTTTCTTAAATTTATTAAGTCAAGTACTCCAGCCTCTCCATCTTTGGTAATATCGCCTTTTACAACTAATAAATATTCTTGTCCATTTTTTATTAGTTTGTCCCCTGTTGCAACATTAACATCATTTGATCCTTCCTTGTTATTAGAATTTATTGTACCATTTTTCTCGCTCTTTATTATAAAATCAGAGTTTTCTATCAAATCTTTTACCTTTGTATTTGTCTTGTCAATTGGAACATATTTTGTTTCTTGACTATTACTATTTTTAAAAGTCTCATATATTATTTCTTTTGAAGAAGCTTGATTACCAGCTTGATCTATTGCAACAATTTGGTAGATGCCTGGATTTGTAATTTCATTACCTTGACTATATATTATTTTTTTCCCATCTTTTTCAATCTTTAATTCTTTAATATTATTGTCTGTTGCTGTTGCTGTTATTGATGTTCCAGTATTATTTATATTTAACTTAGGTAAAGTTTTATCTATGTTATTTATAGTTACTTTATATGTATAATCATATCCTCTTATATTAATATTAAATATATATTCTCCATTTTCAGTAAATCTCAAAATATTGCTTCCATTATTATTGGTAATTTTTGATTTTTCATTTGGCAAATTAATTGTTATAGTAACGTCCTTGTTTATTGGCTTTGAAAGATCTACATCTGCATTGATAGAAATTGCTTTATATTCTGACTCTGCTTTATTTTTTATATCTCCCTCCAATATATTTGAAACAATTTCACAAGTTTCTTTAATATTTAATTTATTAAAATATTTTATTGTTTCATCCTCAATAGAATTAATATTTTGATATATTTCAGATAGTTTATTTATTATTTCATTTTCCATTGATAAATCAATATCTCTATTGTCATTATATCGATTTATTACATTGTTTAGAGTATTTACTAAATCATCATCTGAAATATTGCCCTCAAATGCATAATATTTATATAAGTTTTCATATTCATTTAAAATGTCAATCATATTTTTAATTAATGTTACAAATGAATTATTGTCAATTTTTATTTCATTTGAATAGTATTTTCCTACAATTAATTTTACAAGTTCAACTTGTTCACTATAAATTGTATTTATTTTTTCAGAATTACATTTTTCAACATTATCCAAAATTTCTTTAAGTAAATTGTTTAAATCTTTATATTTTTGATTGATTTCATTATCTAATAAAACATTTGGATAATCTTGTTTTATATTCTGATTTGATGCAATTATTTTATTTAATGAATCTTTTAATGCATCTTTCACGTATATTTTACTAAATTCTTGAGACCATTCAGCCAAATATTTTGCATGTAGTGCTTTAGAATTTATTAGCCCTGTTTTTATATCGTTTTCTTCTTCTAGTCCCAACACATATGATGAAGTATCAAGAAAATCTTGTGCAAATTTATATATCTTATTTGGATAAACAATATCAAATTTTTCGTTATCTTGTGCTAAGGATTTTGCTGTATTTACTTCATTTGTAATGTCTGACAAATCTGTAATTCTTGTTTTTGCAGAAACTGTTACTAAATCTTCATAAGAATTTCCAATAGTATTTAAATAGTCAAGCATTGAGCTTAATTTGACATATTCTATATCAAGTTTTCCATCTTCATATGAAGACATAATCATATTTCCAAGTTCAAAATGTTCTTTCATTAATTCATTTGCTTCATTTTCATCAATTGTATCAATATTTTTTAGAGCAGTTGCTTTATTATTTAAATCATTAATTTTTGCAGTCAAACCATCAACTTTAGAAATTTCATCAGCAAATTTACTCTTAAATTGAGAATAACCACTTGTGATGGAATTTGAAATTGCTTGGTAAAAATAATTGTTTGAAACATTATCTAAATAAACTGGTGAATTTGAAATTTCAAGTTTTCCATTTGTATTTTTAATATCATTTCCATACATATCTTTAGCTATAAAGCTAGAATAATCAATATTAATAGTATTCTTATCAGTAGTAGCCCATGCAATAATTTTAGGCTTTCCATCTTTGTCAAATAAATAAGCTTCAATATCACTTGCAATATTTACTTCTCCAATATATTCTGATCCATTAATATTACATAAATAATTTTTTATAACAAAATAACCCTCTTTTAAATCATAGTTATTTTTAACAACTCCATAATTATTTTCAGTATAATCAATATCTGTCCCTCTATCTCTAAAACAATAAATATATCCTTTGTTAACATTAAATTTGTTATTAAGTATTGATTGTCTTAGTAATAGAATAGCTTGATCTTTTTCTGTAATTCCCTTTGTAGATGTATCAGTTCCATATTCTGAAACATAAAAGTCTGTAAAACCTCCCAAATCATTTATCAACACTTTATGTGTTTCTAATATTTCATTATGTTTTTTTTCGTATGACCTATTTAAATCATATGAATGAACAGATATAGCAAAACCATTATTAAATGTTTTAGTATTATTCAATTCATTAAAAAATGATAATGATGAAATTTTTTTATCTGCTGCACCATTTGCACATGTAGCGCCTATTACAATATCATTTGCAGTTAAAGGTCTTAATATTTTCTGTGCTGATTTACTCATTATTCCATACCATTTTATATTTTCTTTATCAAATCGAGTCCAATTAGGCTCATTATCAATTTCATATTTATAAATATATTTATTGTATTTTTCTTTTATGTCATAAATAATTTTTTCATATTTTTTTAATTCTTGTGAGTTATTCAATATATTATCTGACCCGAATTCATTATTGCCAGGTGCTCCTAAAATTATTGCATATAAATCAATATTATTTTCATTCAATTTACTAATCCATTTAAAATCGTATTTGCTATTGTTTAACAAATTTAGCCTTATGTCATCTCTCACATTAAATACGCCCATATTTTTTAATAATATTAAATCATTTTCATCATCTTGTTGATACATATATCCAAAATGGGTTGAAAAACCTACATTCGAGAAATTCTCTAAGAATTGATGTTTATATGGTTCTATATAAGTAACATAGATTCTGTCCTGAGTTAAAAGATTGTCATTACAATATAATTGTAAAAGAATTTCATTTTTACCGTTCAGTAATTTTATTAAAATTAATTTCTCCACTTTTATTAAGCAACTCATATTGATTATTTCCAACACTAGAAATAATTAATAATTTGCAATTATTAATATTATTTTGTAGTTCATACTTAATTTGTATATTATCGTCAAATATATTTTTATCATAATTAATTTTAATATAATTTTCTTTGAAATCCATTTTTTTGCTTGCATTAAAATTTTTCGTATCTGACAAAATATCCGTCCTTATATTTATTATCTTTTTACTAAAAAATACATAAAGTAATGCTGCAATCAGTAAAATAAACATAATAATAAATATTAACTTCAATTTTTTTTTATTTTTTATCATATTATTTCCCTTTCATCTTTTTTTGATATTTTCATTGATGTATTAATCCATTTACTTGCAAATATCATTGGAAAACAAATAACAAAATTTATTCCATATAGTTCAAACATCGAAAATATTGCATAAATAATTACCAATAATTTTTCATCATTAGTCCTATTCCTATAGATATAGTATGCAAGTAATGATAGTATAACTATATATATAATGCCAAATCTATAAAATAATGAAACATATAATACATCCATTATTACTTTTCCATTGTAGTTGCCTACTGTTATATTGTTTTCATCATTTATCTTTCTTCCAAATATTGTTGGTCCATATTCTTTAATTGCAAAATTTGAAAATAAGATTCTATGACTATATTTCGAATCTATTTCCCTAATAAAATTATTTGAGTCATATAAATATCCTGTTGTAATTGTTATAAAAAATATTAATGGTATTATTATTAAACTTACTTTTGAAATTAGTTTGCTATTTTTATTAATATTAAGTATAATTGATAGAATAAGTAATATTAATGCTGTATAAATCATAGTTCTACAATCATTAAAATAATAAAAAAACAATATAAGAATAAAATATAACATTGTGTATTTTATTTTAAATTTTTTCAAATAACTTTTCCCAACATACCACCAAAGCATAAGTATTCCACTAGCATTAGGAGTATTAAATCCTAAATTATACCTTATTCTGCCATAAAAATCAGCATTAACATGTACTTTTCCATTAATAACATCAATTATATAAATAAAGGAGTGTAGTATTACCCAGAAAATAATAATATTTGTTGTTTTCTTTATTACTTCTTTTTCATCTAAACATGAACAAACAGCAAACCATAAGAATGAAGACATTAGAGTAAAAACTCCTGTAACAAATGTTGTATACATTATTATGGAAGCAATAATAGCCAAAATTATTAATTTCTTTTTAGTTGTCTTAAATTCTCTAACAATTACTATTAATAATAATAAATCTAAAACTAAACTTATTCCTCTATTTATATTATTGGGAATCTGTATATAGTCAGATTCATCAAGAATACTAAGGGATGTTATAATAAACATCAACATATTAATTACTTTTACTTTATTTTCTTTAATCATTTTTCTTCACATAATCCTTTTATATATATAGAATCAATATGTAAGTAATCTCACATATTGATCTTTATAAGCGTTTTTGTTTATATCTTATTTTTCCTAATAAATCAATAATCCAAAATATTCTACATTTTATGCAAAACAAAATAAATTTTCTTTTATAATCCAAATCATAAAATTTTTGACTTAATGTTTCCTTTACAATATTTTCTTGTAAATATTTTTCAAATTTTTTCTTTTTTTCAGAATATTTTTCTGTATTTTGTGGATTAAAATATCCTGAAATTGCAGTTGTAACAATAACATAATCAAGCCTATTATAATATCTTTTTAATAATTCATCACTATTTTCACTTTTTTCAATAATTTTTCTAATCTTTTCAAAACATTTCAAAATAATATAATTATTTTCTTCCGTTGGGCTTGCTGAAATTGATTGTTCATTATACATATAGTGATAATAATATTTTTTCAAAAAACTTATTTTTTGGGCTTTTTCAAAAACTCTAATATTAAATTCTAATCCTTCTGCTCCCTGCTTTAATTCTTCATCGTGATATAAATCATTTTTTTTCAAAAATTCTAAATTAAAAAGTTTTGCATAAGCCGTTGCAATTTGGCCATTAAAATTTAATAATTCAGCTTGTAGTTTTTTACATTCTTCATTCTTGTAAATTTTATTTTCAAATTCATCATAATTATAGTATTCTTTTTTATTTGTGTAATCTTTTATTATGCATGAAATTGTCAAATCAATGTTATCATCAGATGAAATGTTTTCATATAGGTCTTTGACCATATCTTCTTCAATCCAGTCATCTCCATCAACAAACATTAAATATTTGCCTTTCGCATTTTTTTCACCAACATTTCTTGCATTGCATAAAGATGTATTTTCATATATTATTTTAATTCTTTCATCTTGATTTTGAAAATTTTGACAAATCTCTATACATTTTTTGTCATTTTTATTCATTGGAATTAAAATTTCTATGTTTTTATAACTTTGCCTTATTATGCTTTCTATACATTTTTTCAAGAAATCTTTTGGGACATGATAAACTGGTACTACTATACTAATTAAGTTATTTTCCATTTTTACTCACATTCTTTCTTGCAAACACTCTATTATATTTTAAGGTCCTGTATTTTAATGTGTGTAATTTTAAGATTAATTCACATTATTAAAGGCTTTAATAAAAATTTACACACAATTATTTAACTCTTTTTTCTACCTTTTTAATACCTTTTTTGCAATTTTTTTTATTTTTTTATATCCTTTTGCATTTACTAATTTTGTTCTTCCAAATTTTTCAAATTTTGTTTTAGCATTTATTGGAAAATAATCATTTAAAAGTTTATCAATTGGCTCATCATCTAATTTTTCCATAAATTCATTTCTTTTAGAATTTGCCTTTGTAGAATTTGTTAACTCTTTTGATCCTCTAATAATAACATCTTCATCTATCTTTTTATAATCTATGTTTTCTTTTATTTCATCAAATATTTTTCTTCCTTTATCTGTCTGAATTAAAACTCTTGAAGATCCTATATTGTCATCAAATTTTTTTTCAAAATCTTCTATATTAAAACAATCCCATAAAGTAAAATCACTTATTCTATATTTTTTCTTAAATTTGCAACTTTCGCAAGCAGGGCGTATTGCCATTCCATTAAAAAATGCTCTTAAATATTGGTCAGTATCAATTCCTTCTTGATAAATATAATTTTTTGATTTTATTGTCATTAATGTATATTTATAACCATATTTGCTTTTATCTCTAAACAGAACTTTTTCTATTTTTTCATTTTTTAATTTAGCTTTCTTAATATAGTCTAAATATTTTCTCAATAGTTTAGGGCTTGGTACTGCTCTACAAACTACATCAACTAATATTAAGTTCTCATATTCTTTACCTAAATATGAGAGTAATCCCTCAACTTGACATGGTGTGCCACTAAAAAGAACTAGTTTTCCATTTTCCAATTCATCTTTTATCTTTTTGAAATTATCATTTAAATTGCTTTGAACATACTTGCTATTTCTAAATTTTGATAAATCTTCAATTGACTCCGCTTCTTGATGATTTACTTCAAAATTTTCATCAAATGCTGCCCCATATACACTTCCACCATTTTTTATTACATATTCTGCTATTGCACTAAATGCACCACCTGATGTACTTTCTTTTCTGACCTCTTTATTTTTGTTGTTAATAACATATCCATCTATTTTATGTTCTTTTTCTTTTTTTGTATTGATAATTGAACAAACTAATTTGCATTTTCCACATTTAACGCATTTTTCTTCATCTACTTTTGGATATTTAAAGCCTTCACTATCTTCACACATTTCAATAGCATTTACTGGGCAAATATTATAACAAGCGGTGCAACCGCAGCAATCCTCTTTTACTGTAATATTGATGTGCTTTGTTTCATCTTTTTTCCAAGTTAGAGAATTTAAAAACCAATCTTGTGATTCTTTTCTAAATTTTTCAATGTTCTCATTCACTTTCGTGTAATCAATATCATATTTTAAAACTTTGTCAATATCTTCAGTTCCTGTTAAGATTCTTTCTTTGCTTATTCCAGCCACATCTAGTAATGAGTCAATTCTTGAATTTGTTGAAACTTTGCTTTTGTTGTTATGTCTTCTAAAATCAAAGAATTTTTTATTAAACAAAATAGAAAATACAGTTCCATGAAATGAATCAGTACAAACATATTCTGCATTTGCAATTAAATTTATCCATTCTTTTGGTCCAACATCAAAAGGTGCATAATCACAAAATGTATCACTATATTTTACATATTCATCTGAATGATTTAAAGAAACTATTTTATAACCTGTTTTCTCTTTTAATCTTTCTGCAAATTTTCTATGTTCTATATTATTACCTAAAAAATAGCATAAAATATATTTTTCTTTGTAAATTGGTTCATTTTCAATTTCTTTTTGCCATTCTTCTTTTGTCAATAATATTGTTGGATCACATACAAGTTTTGCATCTTTGTTTGTGATATCTTTTATTATTTTTACACCACTTTCTTCACGCGTCGATAGGTGATTAATTCTATTCAAAAATTTCTTATATATTTCATTATACTTTTTAGGTATTGATGAAAATCCAAAACTTGTTGAATATGATACTTTATTAATATCATCTGGTACCCAATTTAATGTATAATAATCTGATACTACATTTACAGGAAGCCATAATTGGTCAGAGCCAACTACAACATCTGTATATAATTCTTTTGCTTGATTTGTTAAATCAGCATATGAATTATTACTTCTTGACAGATTAACTTCTCTTCTAAATTCTTTATACTTTCTATTTCTTGTTGCAATATTTTTTCCTAGCTCTTTATTTAACTTCTTTTGAAATTTTAATTTAATCATTCCTGATTTATTTTTGATAAATTTAAAATTTGTAATTTGAGTTAAATAATACTTCTTCTTGCCTTTTTTAAAGTCTTTGTTATAATCAATATTTATTGTTTCATTTTCAATTTGATTATTATCCAAAAACTTTTTTGTAGCATAAGCTTGCAACATACTGCCATAATTATTTTTGAAATAGCAAGTAACTAATCCTACTTTCTTTCCCATAATTCTTTTCCTTTTTAGTTTTTATTATTTAATAGTTCAAAATATTTTTCTTCCAATTTTTTTGCTTCTTTTTTTATATCAAATCCATTATTTTCAAATTCATTTGATACATCTTTTCTTTCAAATTTTTCATAATCTTTAACTATCTTATCAGCCCATTTTTCAGCTGATAAATTTAAATCAATAAAATTTGTTGTACTTAAAATTTTAATTTCTTTTGTCATTGCACTACTTAGTTCGCATAATAATCCAGCTGCTTGTGCTTCTACACCAACTACTGGTAGTCCCTCATACAAACTAGGTAATACAAGCACATCCATTGCTTGATACAATTCATTTGCATCATTTCTTTGTCCTAAAAATAAAACGCAATCTTGCAAACCTAAGTTGTTTACTTTTTCTTCAATTTCTTTTTGTAAAGGTCCTTGTCCTAC
>Ga0256404_1006530_pt1 | contig 19220 bp, 16 predicted proteins | sample RumenRJG_01DNA_FD_185990 | JGI IMG/M metagenome (GOLD analysis project Ga0256404, IMG submission 185990) | Bovine rumen microbial communities from Lethbridge, Alberta, Canada - RJG_01 | ecosystem: Host-associated > Mammals > Digestive system > Stomach > Rumen | place: Canada: Alberta | collected...
CTTATCACGGCGGGGTTTCTGCTTTTCATGTTCGCTTTGCAGCTTGCGTTCTCGTTCCCGCTGCGGTATTCGCCTGCATACGATATCGGCGCGCTTTTCTACGGCGCAGTCGAGTGGACCGAAACGGGCAGCTTCGAAACTTATTACGAATACTTTGCGATGTTTCACAACAATTTCGGCGGGCTCGTGCTGTTTCGGCTTTGGTTCGGCATGATGAAGCTTATCGGGCTGAGCGATTACTTTTTCGCCGCCTGCCTTCTCAATTCGCTGCTTTCGATCGCCGCGATGTTTCTTACCGCCTCCTGCGCGGGCAGGCTCTTCGGCACGCGCGGCAGAATGACGGCGCTCTTTCTCATTTTCATCAGCCTGCCCTTCTATTTCATCGCGCCCGCATTCTATACCGACGCGCTCACGATGGTCTTCCCGCCGCTCATATTCAGGCTTTGGCTCTCTGTGCGGGATAGGAACGGTATTCTTCAAAAGCTCGCCTGCTTCGTTTTGATGGGGATAGCTCTTGCTCTCGGCTATGGCATAAAGGCAACGGTTTTGATAATGCTTGTCGCCGTGCTCGTCGAGGGAGTTTTCTATGATAATTGGAAAGTTTGGCTGCCCCTCGCCGCCATCGCCGCCGCGCTGACGGTTTGCATCTCGCTTGCGGTAAGCGGCATGGTATGCGCCCATATCGGCAAAGCCGAGGCGAATAAAAAGCAGGTTCCCCTAACGCATTGGATAATGATGGGGCTTGACGGCTGGGGCGGCTACAACGGCGAGGATTATAAATTCACCAAGTCGCTTGAAGATCCCGCCGAGCGCGCAGAAGCGATCGAAAAGCGAATAGCGGAGCGCGTTAAGAACCTTGGCGCAACCGGGTTTTTCGAGCTTTTCGACAGCAAGCTCGATCTCGTTTGGAACGACGGCACCTACGGCCTTTCGGACTGCCTCGGCTGCCCGCACGATTCGGATAATTTCCTGCATGAATTCCTCGCCAAGCGGGACGGCGCTCCAAGAGAGGTTTACAAGCATATCTGCACCGCCGTGCTCGCCGCGATGTATCTGCTGCTCATTTTCTCCTGCGTTTCGGATATCTTCTCAAACGGTCAAAGCGTTCAGTTGCTCGCCCCGAGGCTCGCACTGCTCGGAGTTTTTCTGTTCTTCCTCGTTTGGGAGGCGCGGTGGAGATATTTTTCCAGCTATGTGCCGATAGTTATGCTCTGCGCGGTAACAGGGCTTGAGAGCGTTTCGGCGGAATTGACATCACTCCGCGAAAAGCGCCGTTTAAGTTGACAAAGGCGCAAAAAATCAGTATACTGTATTTGTCGCAGTTTGCGGCAAAACACGAAAAAACCTATAAAGAACGGAGAACCGAAAATGAAAAAGCTTCTTGCTATATTGCTTTGCGGCGCGTTCCTTGCGCTCGGGGCGACTGCCTGCACGCCAAGAGTTGATTACACGAGCGAAAACACGGCGGCCCCTACGGGAAATGCGGGCAAAACGACCGCCGCTCCCACCGCCGTGCCCACGCCCTCGCCCGACGAAAAACCCGATAATACTTCCGAAGGAGAAAAATTTATGAACAAGATCAACGCAACCATCACCATGGAGAACGGCGGAGTTATCAAGCTTGAGCTCTACCCCGATCTCGCGCCCCAGAGCGTTCGCAATTTCTGCTACCTCGCCCGTCAGGGCTTCTACGACGGCCTTACCTTCCACCGCATCATCCCCGGCTTTATGGTTCAGGGCGGCGATCCCAGCGGCGACGGCACCGGCGGCCCCGGCTACTGCATCAAGGGCGAATTTGCGGCAAACGGCTTTGAAAACGACCTTTCGCACACCCGCGGCGTCATCTCCTGGGCAAGGAGAAGCCGCCCCAACGACAGCGCGGGCAGCCAGTTCTTCATCATGCATGCGGACTACACCGGCCTTGACGGCTCCTACGCCGCTTTCGGCAGGGTCATCGAGGGCATCGAGGTGGTGGACGAGATCGCGGCGGTTGAAACCAACGCGAACGACAAGCCCCTCACCCCGGTCGTAATAAAGACCATCACCATCGAGGGAATCGAGCTCCCCGAACCCGATAAGATCATGTAAGTTAAGCTATCAAAAACGCGGCTTCGGCGCATCTGCCCGAGCCGCGTTTTTTCTTGCTGAAATTTCGAAAGAATCTCGGCTTTATCATTCAAAATATTCCCTGTATTCGGGCGAATTGATAAGCTCGTTCATAGCAAGCTGTTCGGTTTCAAAAAGGCTTACGGAATCGGTTTGAGGTATCCACATCCCGGGAAGAAACCCCTTGTCGCGCGAGAAAGCTGCCCATTCGTCATCATCCCAACCGCAGAGCCGCTCAAGCCGATATCTGAAAAAGCCCCGGTCGGTTTCGAAGAGTACGAACCGCATTTCGCCATTCGCGCCGAACAATGTTTTGACAAGCCTCTCGCCGTCTTCAAGCTCAAGCCCCTTATCGCGCATGAACTCCACTATCTCATTCCACGGCGGTCTCACGCTCGGCGCGGTCTTGGTCTTTTTAGTGAAAAGCGCGCGAATCATATTCATGATCCCAAGCACGGTTTGTCACCTCCGAACAGCTTCGGCTTTCTTTTTGGATATCCGCTTCAGTATCATGGGCAAAACTGCAAGCGCAGCAACGTACACGATGCACCAAATTGCTGCGCCGCCCGCCTTTGCAGCGAAGATACCGCCCGCTTTGCTTGTTAAAAGCGCTGCACCGATGAACAGTATCGCGCCGATGATGCCGAAGATAAAGCGCGTTCCGCTCTTTTTATCCACCTCATAGCGGATAAAGCGGCGGTCGATGAAGATAGCAAGAAGAAGGCCGATCCATTTTCCGAAGCTTGCGAAAACCTCGGCCTTCGCCTTTTCGATATTCACCTGCGCTAAGCCGTTTTCGGGATAGCTCTTGAAATTCGCATACACAAGCACCGCGATGCCCGCAAGTGCGCCGAGCAGCAGGAATGCTTCGGTCTTATTCGGATTCTTTTCAAGGAAGATCGCGAGCCGCGTCATCGCAAGCATCACGATCAGCGTTAAAACGATGCTGACCGCAACGTCCTGCGGCGTATGCGCGCCCACGAAATTGCGGGCAAAGCTGGTCAAAAGTATCAGCACGATGCACAAAACGGTTATCCATGAATGCCGCTTTCTCTGCCATGCGCCGATGCTGCCGTAGATGCTCGCGGCATACATCGTATGCCCGCTCGGCATCGAATAGCTTGAAGAAGCCTTAACGGGAACGATGCGCGAATCCCTGATATACGGGCGCTTAACGCAGGCGGTGTTTTTGACCGTTAGATTAGCAAGCTCGCTCGCGCCGAAATTGAGCAGCGCGATGCGCCCGAAGCGCTTATCCACCGCAATATAGAGGAAAACGCAGAGCGCAGGCAGAAGCAGCGCGTTCAGCTCGCAGAAGCGTTCGGCGAGCTTACCGAGCCACGGCGCATTATCGCGAACGCTTTGAAGCGAAAGCAGATACTCGCTGCCAAACACCTTGTTTGCCGCGCCTTCCCGCGCCGTAAGGAACGCATCCATCCTCTTTTCAAGGCTGTTTTCAAGGTTTTTGTAGAAGAACATATAGGTATAAACATGGTATGAGCCATCCTCGAAGAGCTGCGGAAGCGGGTTCGGAAAATCCTCACGCGAAACATCCGTAACGATCAGCGCACCCCTTTCGGGGTCGATATAGCAGCCGCAAAGCCCCTCGGAAAAGCCTTCGCCAACGAGTGCGCCCTTGTTGAGCTCCTTCGCCGCGGGGGTGGAATCCGTTTTCCAATTCAGCGGGTTTATCGCCGCGCCCTTCGTGCCCTCGGGAATGAAGATGGAATCCTTCACCGTTCCGTCCTCGCAGTCAAACATAACCACGCTGCCGAAGTCGCTCTCGCCGCTCGCAAGCTTTATCTGCGGGTATTTACTTAGCTCGTCCGCACCGATCGAATAGCCGAGCGCGTAGACCGAAACAAGGCTTTCGCGAAGCGATCTTGCCTGTGCGCCTTCGCCGCCGTAAAATTCCTTCAATAGCTCGATGCACATCTGCGCACCCTGCGAAAAGCCCGCAAGCACGATCGGCCTGCCGTTGTTTTCATTATCCAGATACCACCGAAACGCCGATTCAACGTCGAGCCATGCGTTTTCAAACGCCTGCTCGCGCTGCCCGTCCTCGAGCAGATAGCCGTTTATGGACATCTGGCGGTAGAACGGCGAATAGACGCGCGCAACGCCCGAAAAGATGCCCTTTTCCTTGTTCAGCTCGTCCACAAACCGCTTTTTCAGCTTTTCGTTCAGATCGAGCGAGTTCGCGTAGCTGCGCGTATCCACCGTTGGGCAGATAAGGAACACGTCCGCGCGCTTTTCCTCGCCGCCATCGGCGAAGAGCGCCCAATTCTCCGCGCTTGAATAATCGAGCGCGGTCTCAAGCGCCTCCACTACCTCGAGCTGCTGCGCGGGCTCGGCAAGCGCCGCCCCGAAGCACGCGAAAATGAGCACGAACGCAAGAAGCGCCGCAAAAAGCTTTTTGATACTACTCATATTCATATTTCCTCCCGTTTCTAACGCCTCTCGGCGTTGGTTTATCGTTCTAAGCTCGTTTGGCGGCTCGTTTTTCAAGCCTCTTCTCCGCATATTTTCTTATATCGTCGTTTGAATCGTATAAACATTCGCGGAGCATTTCATCACTCAGCAGCCTTCTTCTGCCCAGCTCGCGCACGATATCCTCGCGGCAGTTGGAGCAGCGGTCGTTTTCATAAAACCAATGCAGTATCCATGCGGGCACTTTGAAGCCCGCCTCGCGCTGATAATTCAAATTAAGCCCGATGCTGTGGATAATATCATCCCCATCCTTATCGGCAGAAGCCCCCTCAAGCAGCTTTTCGATCAGCCCCCTATCCTCATCCTCATAATTCATGATGAGCAGGGAAATGAGCTTATCCGCCTCCGCTTCAAGCGCACTTAACGCAAACGCCCTTACCTTCGGGCTGCGGATGATGCCGAGCGCATCCCACGCGGCATCCCGCAGCGGCTCATGCGCCGCTGTCGCATCGTTTATTATCGGATCGGGCTCGAGCGGGAACCGCCGCCACCAAAATGCACGAAGAAGCTCCGCTCGCTTTTCCGAATCGGTTTCGTTTAAGTAGTTTTCTGCACGACGGCGAAGGGCTTCGCTATCTGCATTTTTTGAAAACAGAAACGGGGATCGCTGCCTGCGCTGCTCGTTCTGTTCGGTGCTTCCCCCGTATAAAGCCTCTCTTTCCCTTTTTAGCCTTTCCAATTCCGCGAAGAAATGAGCGATATACTCATCCTGTTGTGCATATCCGCGCAGATCGGCGGCGCGCTTGCTGTCCGTAATGTGCCAATGGAGCTGTTCAAAATCCAGCGCATCATAGATGGGGTTTTCGCATATCAGCCGCCCTATATCGGAAAGTATGCGAAGCGTTTCCGCCTCGCCGTGGCAAAGGTCGATCGATAGGAATTCAAAATCATCCAGTTGATAAAAATAATTGTTGGGTCTGCGTTTCCTCGATCGAAGAAGCGAATACATTTGCTCATACTCATCCCGGATCGCCTTTTCGGCTTCCTCGTCGCCGCCATCCGCCATGTAAATAAGCAGCTCCTCTATTTGACTCCGAAGCCAGCCCCATGTACTTTTCCGCCCAAGCGCGGCTATCAAAGCATCCCTGAATGGCGCGGCATCGGGATAGCAGGAAACCAGCTCATGCAAAAGCCAAGCTCTTGAGCCCTCGCATTGAGCATCGTATGCAAGCTGATGCGTGCAGCCCCACAGCACCTCGGCGCGGTATCTTTCGGGATCGTTTCGGCAGGCAAGCACGCACCGTCCAAGCCCGCAAAGCATTGCGCGTTTAAACTCTTTTTTGTTCATAATCCTCTCATTTATCGGTCGGTCTTTTTACAGCGTATTCAAAAAAATCCATATCCTTCAGGCCTAATTTTTCAAGCGTTCTCCTTGTTTTTTCCCTATCCGCTTCATCATTATGGCCTGGTATCAGCGGCACGCGCACGGTAAGCCTTTGTGCGCCCACGGCTTCGATCAGGTATTCGAGATTGCCGAGCGTTTCGCCCATCTCGCACCCCGTGTAGCGCAGGTAGATATCGGGATCGAGCGATTTGATATCTATGATAAACGCATCGAAAACGCTTGCCGCGCGGACCGCGCTTTCCCTCGGCACGTTCAGGCTCGTTTCGGCGGTCAGCTTCCAGTTCGAGCAGAGCGGGCGCAGCGCCTCGTAAAAATCCATGTGAAGCAGCGCCTCGCCGCCGCCGAATGTCAGCCCGCCGCCCGTCGCGCGGAAATACAGATCGTCTATCCGCACCTTCTCGATCAATGCCTCGGGGGTAACGGGCTTCGGCCTTCGCTCAAGCAGCTCGCGGTTTATGCAATAGGCGCACGAAAGCGGGCAGAACGCGCCCGCAACGAGCGTGGTAACGCCATTGCCGTCGATAAAAAGCCTGTGCCGCGCAAGCGCAAGAAGGGGGTAGGTCGGGGTTTCGGCTTTGCCCCCGTTAAAACGCTCTGTAAGTTTGTTTTTACTTCCAAGCATTATCTTCTGCGGCGGAATAGCGACCGCAGCTTGTCAAAAAATCCCGCTTTCTTCGGCGAGGGAATATAGCCCTGCATATCGTTGAGCGGCGGGTTGCTGTCGGTGCCGCCGTCCGCCTCGATCGGTGCAGGTCTGCCCATCAGCACCTCCCCGTCATCCTCCGGCGGGTATTCAACCGCAACCTCGCCCATAAGCGGCTCGGGAGATTCGATGCCGTCCTTCGGTTCATTCCTTTCGCCCCTCGGCTCCTCGGGCGGCGGCATTATATGCCCGCAGAGCGGCTCGGGAAACGGCGGCTTATCGCCAAAGCCGAACTCGCGCACGGCCTTTTTTTCGGGCGGCTCGATATCGGCGGTCCTATCCACACTTTCGCCCCGCGCTTCCTTCTCATCAAGCGCGCGCTCAAGCTCGCGAAGCTCCGCCTCGCATTTCGGGCAGGTGCCGCTGCAATCGCCCTCGTAGGTGCATTCCTCAATTTCAAGCGGAATCCCGTTCTTTTCAGCTATATTTTTCCTTATTTCCTTTAAGGTTTTGCAGGTATCCTTGCCGCGCATTTATCCCCCTTTTGCGCCGAAGCAGCTTCAAAAAGCCCTTTGCGGCGCGGTTTTATACGCCTATTATAGCCTAAAATATATCGTTTTTCAAGCCGTTTTTCCACAATTTATCCACTCCCGTCCAAGTTATCCGCACCGAGAATTCCCCGCGCTTTTTCCCGTTTTGTTTAATAACCGCAGCTCTTACAAGCGAGCGTGAAGCTTTATTTCAAATGCCGCAAAGTGCGTAAAAACGCGGCGTTGTGCGCTCATCCTTCGGCGGATATCCGCGCTTTTCTTCGCTCGTATACCGAACGCTCGCGCACAATGCTTCACAAAAACATGGCGCAAAACAAATATCGCCAAAAGATTCCGCCGCGTTCAACAGCTTACGACAAAACGAGCGCATTTTCGCTGTGGAAATGCGAAATTTGCGCTGTTACAATTATTTCAACCGAATACGGGGAAACACCAAGGAGGATGAAATTTTATGGCAGAATACCGAGTTTTGATAGCGGACGGCAACGCGCAGTTCAGAAGGCAGACCGCCGAATTTTTCCGCACCGATAAGGAGCTTATAAGGGTCGAGGAGGCGGCGGACGGGCAGATTGCGCTTGAAAAGCTGCGGGAGGAGCGCTTCGACGTTCTCATCACCGAGCTTGTTATGCCGAAGCTGGACGGGCTTGATCTTCTCGATCAGCTCCGCCAGGAGAGCGCGAGCCGCCCCGGCACAATCATCATGGTTTCCTATATGCGAAACGACAGCCTGCTTCAGCGCTCGTTTTCCAAGGGCGCAAGCTACGTTATGCTCAAGCCCGTTGAGCCGGAGTTTCTGCACCGCAGGATGAAGGATCTGCTTGAATCGGGCGGCGAATCGTCGGAGCGGGAGCTCTCCTTTGCCGCGCCGTCGGCTGCAAAGAGCCTTGATGAGAAAATAACCTCGGTTTTTCTGACCGTGGGCATACCCGCGCATATCAAGGGCTATCATTTCCTTAGGGAGGCCATACGCATGGTCTACTATAATCCCGAGCTCATCAGCCGCATCACAAAGGAGCTCTACCCGGGCATAGCAAAGAGGTTCAACACCACGCCGAGCAAGGTGGAGCGAGCGATACGGCACGCGATCGAGGTGAGCTGGATGCGCGGCAAGATAGAGAATATGAACAAGCTCTTCGGATTCAGCGTTTACGGCAAGAATGATAAGCCCACGAACGGGGAGTTTATCGCCCTCGTTGCGGACAAGCTGATAATCGAGGACGGACGGGGCGGCGAGATGCCCAAGGCGGCGGGAAGGTAGGGGAGTGCGCGCCGATCGCGCGCAGTGAAATTCGCCTTGCGGCGAGTGAAATCTGCCTGCGGCAGGTGAACTTTGCCTGCGGCAAGTGAAATCCGGCTGCGCCGGGTTGAGGAAGAAATCCCAAAGGGATTTCAAATATAATTTAAAGCAACGCCCACGGCGTTTCAACCTCAACTATTCATTATTCACTCTCATGCCCTCCGCAGGAAAAAAATGCGAAGTAAATCGAAGCATTTTTCGATACCCAAAAGAGAAAAACACGAAGTTGATCGAAGTGTTTTTCTCAAAACGCCCCCGCGGCGAGCGGCCAATCGCGGGCAAGCGAACCCCCACGCAAGCCCGCTCGGCATAGGGCGCGCCGATCTCCCCCCTTCACGGCGCGCCCGAAATTTTTATGATGCGGGCTTCGCACATAAAGGAATTCGGAAAGCGCTGCGAGCAAGGTGACCAATCCAGCCGTGCCGATCCAAAGAATCGCAGCACTACCCCCGCCGCCCTCCGCAATTCTCCCTGCTGTGGAAAAATCGGACTTCGGGCATTTTTCCTTTCGCCCCGTTTTTCTTCCTCAAAACGCCGAATTTGCGAACTATTTCGCCACTTTATGCAAAAAAACGCCCAAAAGTCAACCCCGAAGCCCCACTTGAGCCCAAATATATTGCATTTTTCACTTTTTTTCAACAAAACTTATCAACACTCAAAAATGCACTTATAGCTTAAAAAAGTGGATAACCTTGTGGAATATGTGGATAACTTTTTCCTTGCCATGTGGAAAACTTTATTGAAAATGTGGATAACTCTCCTTTTGCGCACCGAAAAAATCGTAAACGGGGCGTTAATGCGCTGTAATTTTATTATCCTATTGCGCATACCCTTTAGCGATATTCCGCCATGCCTTTGGGCGTTTCCCCGTCCAGCCGGCGCGGCAAACCGAATGAAACAGCGAAGGAGAGAGTAAGGAGAGGTTATGGAACTTATTTGGAACGAAATAAACGCGGTTCGTCTTGCCGCAATGGGAAGCGAACAGACCGAGCTTGAGGGCACGCTGCCTCCGCCTCAGGGCAGGAGCGTTGCCGAGATACTGGACTACAGCGCCGAGGTGGGCGTGGATTCCTGCCGCGCCGAGGACGGAAAGCTGAGCATCGGCGGGCGCATCACCGCAAGGCTCATCGCCGCGGACGAGGGTGGCGACCGCTACGCCTTCACCTCGGAATCCTCGTTTTCGCACACCGTGATAGGCAGCGCGATCGAATCGGGCATGAGCGCCTCGGTTTCGGCGCGGCTCGCGGAGCTTTCGGTGCGGCGGGCAACGGACGGGCGCATACTGCTGTCCGCCGCTGTGGATATGGATTATTCCGTCACCACCACTTCGCCGCTGCGGGTGCTTTCGGGCGTTGCGGGCGTTTCGGATATGGAGATAAAAACCGAAACGCTCGAGCACACGCGCAAGGTGGAGCTCGGCTCGAGCATGCTGCATCTTTCCGAGGAGCTTTCCGAGAGCGGTGCGGAAACGGTGCTTTCGCACGGCATCGTTTTAAGCGTTCGCGACACGGCGTTTGAAAACGGCGGCGTGACCGTTGGCGGCATCGCCGAGATAAGCATCATCGCCAAATCGAGCGAGGGCGAGCCCGTGCAGATAACGCGAAGCATCCCCTTCCGCGAGAACGTGGCGACCGACGGCTCCGCGGACGAGGTTTTCGCTTCCGCCGAGCTGCGCTCTTCAAGCGTTCGCGCACTCGGCACGGAGTTTTCGCTTATATCGGTGGATGCGGATATAGAGCTGCATGTATTCGCGCTCCGCAGAGGAAGGCTCACCCTTCCGCTCGATGCCTTCTCTCCAAGCATCAATTTTTCCTGCATCAGAAGGGAGATCGAGCTTATCTCCTGCCTTGGCGGCTCGGATTCGGCGCATACCGTTCGCGAGAATCTGACCGTTCCCGAGGGGCTTTCGGATATCTTCAGCGCTGTTTCGGCGCAGGCGCTGCCGATCCTGACATCCCAGATCGTGCATGGCGGCGAAGCGCGGTTTGAGGGCATACTTATGACTCGCCTGATCTATCGCGCCGCAAGCGGCAGGCTCTACGCCTTCAATGAGGACGTTCCCTTTTCCGTTCGCACGGGCGCGCCTTCGGATGCATCGGGCGCGGATATCCGCCTTGGCTGCACCGCATCCGTAACGGGCGGCAGCGCCAGAAGCGCCCAGATCACCTATAATATCGCCGTTTGCGCTGAGTTTTTCGGCACCGCTCGGATCGATACGGCGGTCGGCCTTGCGGAAAAGAGCGCGGATGAAGCGGGCGAGGGCATCCCCTCGGGGCTGATCGTGCATACCGCCGCCGAGGGCGACAGCGTTTTCGATATCGCCAAGCAATTCCGCATCCCCTCGGCGCGCATACTCGAGTTGAACCCGCAGCTCAAGGACGGCCTGCGCGGCGGGGATAAGGTGCTTTTGATCGTTTAAACCGAATGACCGACCGAAAGGCTCCGGGCGCAGCCCCGGGGTCTTTTTATGTTTTTACGCCAAACCGCATCCGCGCCCGCTGCAAAAAAACGAAAAAAATATAAAAAATATTCGTTTACCCCCTTGACAAAGCGCTCGCATAGTGGTAATATTAGCCTTCCCGAAGGGCTTGCGCAGCAATAAAGCCAATATCGGGGCTAAAAAATCACCGCAAAGGAAATAAGGGCTTAAAGAAAAAATTTTGAAGCCGATCGGAGCAAGTATCAAATCAAACCCCGATCGTGAAGCAAGCACTGAGAACGAACCGAAGTAAACCGACTTAAGCACAGTAAAGCGCATTGAACCAAGAGTGAAATTGACAGATGCCAATTGAGCCCTGACACAGCCAACAATTCAATAATACAAGCGATGAGATGACGGCAGACCTTGTTTTGCTTATGCCGAAAACGCCTTTTGACCCGTGCCTTTGGGCATCGGGACGGATCCCCATCGCTTTTCAAGCAGCACCTTGACAAATGAATAAGGAACCGTTTCGCCTATCCCAAGGCCTCCCCGGGGAAGCAAAGCCACGACCCGCTTAACGGCGGCGAGCGTGCCAAGGGTTCGGGATACGCGAAACAAAAAATTTTGATCATAAAAAGAAAGTGAGGAAGCATTATGAAAAAAACCGAGAATCATGTAAACGGAAGAGGGATTTCCGAAGTCTTTTTATGTGACCTAATCCCCACCTCGCTGCTCGACGGGCACGACAGATGCGAGAAAATGGGGCAGCGGCTTATCGGCGCCGCAGCGAGCCTGCCCGAAAACGCTTTCATCGGCCTGCGCTTCACTTACGGCGCGGATGGCGAAACGGTGCTTCACGCCTTCGCCTCCGAAAGCGCCGGTGTTTGCGCCGAGGACTACCCGTGGCTCTTCGAGGGCTGCGCCGAAATCAAAGCGGCCCCGGCGGAGCAGCCTCTGACGGAGCTGTTCCCGGAGCGCACCGAGCTGTATATGCTCCTTCCCTCGCAGGAGTACGACGGCAAAAACCCCTTCGGCAGCGAGAATCTGCCTTTTCACGACCTCGCCGCCGCGCTCAAGGAATCGGGCGCGATACTGAACCTGAACATCTTCTCAAACCTCGACGCATCCGTCATCATCGCGCTCAAGGCCGAGATGCGCATAAAGCTCAAAGCCAGCCTCGCCCTCGCGCTGCCCGGCGTTCGCGCCGTCAAGGTCGGCGCCGAGGAAGCCAACGCCCGCCTTTGCGGTGAGCTTTCCGCAGAAAGCGCCGCGGGCTGCCTCAGCGGGCTTGCCCTCATGCGGATGAGCGACCTTCGCTTCAAAGCCTTGAAGGAGCAGGAAAAGCGGCTCGGCCTGCCGGGGAAAGACGACCCTTCCTTCGACCCGGACGATGACCTTGACTATTGGGCCTTCGACTTAGACGAGTTGCCCAACGATGCCGAGGCGGACAAGCCCCAAACCCCGCTTGCAAAGCTCGGGCTCGGCATTCGCTGCTTCAACAGCCTCATGCGCGCGGGCTATCTGAGCGTTGAAGCGGTGCTCGCCGCAAACAGGGATGAGCTTCGCAAAGTTCGCAATCTCGGCAGAGTATGCTATGAGGAGCTCATCAAGAAGCTTGATGAATGGAAGGCAAAGGAGAAGGCGCGTTTGCAGATGACCTCTCCCACGCACACGCTCGCGGAGCTCATCGGCCTTGGCGAAGTGAAGCGCCAGGTTCGCATGATAGAAGCCTATGCGCGCATGAAGCGCGATATGGAGAATAAGGGCATGAACAGCGCCTCGCTCGTGCTGAATATGCAGTTCATCGGCAATCCCGGCACCGCCAAAACCACCGTTGCGCGGATAATCGCGGGCATCTTCCACGAAGCGGGGCTGCTCAAGAGCCCCGTGCCCGTTGAGGTGGGCCGCTCGAAGCTCGTTGGGCAGTACGTCGGCGAGACCGCCCGCAACGTGAGCGCCGTTTTTGAGGAAGCGGACGGCAGGCTGCTCTTCATCGACGAAGCGTATTCGCTTGTGGACGACCGCCGCGGCCTCTACGGCGACGAGGCGATAAACACCATCGTGCAGGAGATGGAGAACCGCCGCGACCGCACCATCGTTATCTTCGCGGGCTACCCCGCCGAGATGGAGGGCTTCATTGAGAATAACCCCGGCCTGCGTTCGAGGGTGCCCTTCACCATCAGCTTCAAGGACTACTCCGCCGAGGAGCTTCTCGCCATCTGCGAGCTTGAGGCGAAGAGGCGCAGCTTCGCCATTGCCGAGAGCGCGAAGGAACGCCTGCTCTCGATTTGTGCCAAGGCGGCTGCCTCACCCACGGCGGGCAACGGCAGATTCTGCCGCAACCTCGTTGAAAGCGCCATGCTGCGCTACGCCGAGACCCACTACAGCGCGGATGCCGAGGATACGGCGGACGGCGCGGAGGAAAGCGGCGAGTTCGAGCTCGAGGCGGCGCATTTTGAAACGCCCGAGCTTCTGCTTGAAGGCAGGAAATCCGATAAAAACAAAATCGGCTTCGCATCGTGAAAAGCCGAGGCCGTGAAATGCAAAAGCCCCTTTGCCGCAAGGCAAGGGAGCTTTTTTATTTAGTGAATAATGAATGGTGAATAGTGAATAGTTGTGGTTGAAACGCCGTCGGCGTTTCTTATCATCTCCACCTTAATGCCTTCATAAGCCGAAGGCGGCTTCATTTCTTCATCAGCGAAGCGGCTTCATTCGCCAAAGACACTGTTCCCGCTCTGCCTGTCCCTTTCAAAGCCGAGATACCTCGTGCCCTGGAAGGTGAGCATGCCCACGTCGCCCTCGGCGATAAGGCCGTACTCCTGCCCGTCAACGTGCAGCTCCATCCTATCGCCGCTCTCCACCTCAAAGGTAACGTAGTAGGTGGTGGAGTGGGTCCTGTGCATACTGTCCCCGCCATGCATGTGTGAGGAAACGTTCGTGCGCTTTGAAACCACCGAAGCGGGCACCGTAAGGCGCGGGGAATGATTGTTTTTGTTCCATTGCTTCAGGCCTTTCACCGCAAAGAATATGAACATTCCAATAACTATTGCGAAGATAAGTGCACCAAACACGCCGAAAATTCCGGCATCACCAAAGCCAAAGCCCATATTAACCTCCGTAGATTCAGTCGATATGCGGGAGAGCGCGCCGCGGCGCCATTTCCCGCGAAACAGATTGTAACATAAGAAACATCGCCCGTCAATAAAAAACAGGCGATGTTTCCGAAATGACACGGGAAGGACATATTATTAAGAACGTCCTTAAAGCAAAGACGTTTTGCAGGACTATACCGTAAAAAACTCGGTTAATCTTCCCACATATCATCCTTCTTGTGTTCTTTTTTTCTGGGGAGCGGGCAGATATCAAGCATAGCATCAGTGTCCTCTAAGCCCAACAGCTTGTTGCGAATGATCTTAATGTCAAAGGAAAGCCAGATAAAATACATAACGAATCTATACCCGAGCCAAATGAGCAAGGGGACAACGATAAGGAATACTAAACCTGTCATGATACCGGTTGTGCTTGCTGCATTTGATGCATAATAGCTCGAGCTCTGCCCGCTTAGCTCAGCCGCAGAGGCGATCATTACGATGCCTACTATAATAGAAGCTATGATAAGAATGGTAGCAATAATTCCGGCAGCAAATTTTAGTGAATATAGATTCTGATCTCCCTTTTCAAATCTCTCTCTCATACAGACCTCCGAATATGTTTTAATAGGTCAAATTTCAACCTTAGAGCATTATACAACTCAATTCATCCGTTTGTCAACTATTTTAATACTAATTTCAACCATAATAATATGTTTTTAGTATAAACTAAACCCGTATGGAGGTATTATTATGGTCAACTTCGGAGAAAAACTGCGCGAGCTGCGCACCTCATTCGGCATGACACAGGCGGAGCTTGCTTCGCGGCTTCGCGTCACAAAATCGATCGTCAGCTACTACGAGCTGCATGAGCGCACCCCCTCGCCGGACGTGCTGATAAAGCTTGCCGATATCTTCCACGTTTCCACCGATTACCTCCTCGGGATAGAGCAAAGGAAGATGATAGACGTTTCGGGGCTGAGCGAAGCCGATATAAAGCTTATACTTATGACGGTCGAATCCCTTAGAGAGAAAAATTCAAGCGAAACATAAAAAGAGCGGCGCACCGCTCTTTTTACGATTCATCTGTAATGCTCCGTTAAATCGCTCTCGCGCTCTGCCGCTCCAGCGTAACAATGAGCGCACCTTTAACGCTTCCCGATAGTGTCACGAAGTCGGTGATAACACTCACCACGCGCCAGCCATCGCGGGCGGCTTCGTTAATGGCATCCTCCAGCTCCTTGACCTTCGGATGAATTACCTTATATTCAAACATTTTTTATTTCTCCGTTGGGGCGTTCTCCCCTGCTGCGGGCTCGGCTTCGAGCACCGTTTCCACGGCCGCCTTCGCATCGCCCTGAACTGTCAGATTGCGATTTACCTTCGCATCGTAGGTTTCGGCCTTCATAACGTCCACAAGGTCAAGGCCGGTTACTTCCTTCATGGTCTCGATGGTGCGGGCAAGCACGCTCGGCACGAAGCCGCCCATGCTGTCCACGCCGCTCTTGCCGTGGCCGCCGTCGATGATCGTGACCTTATCGATGGACTCAAGGGGCTTGGCGATTGAGGCCGCCATTTCGGGCAGAGCCTTAACGATCATTTCCATCATCGCCGCCTTGCCGTACTTCTGCATGGCATCCGCCTTCCTTTCAAGCGCTTCGGCCTCCGCTATGCCGCGAGCTTCGATGGCCTTTGCTTCGGCTTCGCCAACGGCGCGGATACCCGCCGCTTCCTGAGTTTTTGCAAACAGATCGGCTTCGGCCTGCACCTTGCGGGCTTCGGCTTCCTTCTCGCGCTCGAATTTCTCCGCTTCTGCGCGGCGCTGCCTCTCGAAGAGCTCCGCTTCCGCCTTCTGCTGACGAGCGAACTTCTCCGCCTCCGCCTTCTTCTTGATCTCGGCCTCAAGCGTTTGCTCGGTCACCTCAACGTCCTTGCGCTTCAGCTCGATCTCGCGCTCCTGGCGGGCGATGTTTGCGTTCGCGGATGCGACCTCGATGCTCTTGCGCTGCTCCTGCTGCTGAATTTCATAAGCTGCATCGGCCTCGGCCTGCTTGATATCCGAAGCCCTCTTGAGCTCGGCTTCCTTGATGCGCAGCTCGTTCTGGCGGGATGCGATCTCGGTCTGCGCCGCCACCTGCGCCTCGTTTGCAACGCGCTTTGCTTCGGCTTCGGCTATCGCCACGTCGCGCTCGGCCTGCGCCTTTGCGATGGAGGCATCCTTCTGGATCTGGCTCATATTGTCCTGACCGAGAGCCACGATCAAGCCCTTTTCGTCCTCTATCTTCTGGATATTGCAGGAGATGATCTCCACGCCAAGCGCGTTCATATCGGTCTGCGCCTTCTCCTGAACCTCGTCGCCGAATTTCTTTCGATCGGTGTTCAGCTCCTTGAGCTTAACGGTGCCGATTATCTCGCGCATATTACCTTGAAGCGAATCCGTCAGCGCCTCGGCTATCGCGGCTTCGGACATATTGAGGAAGTTTTTCATCGCGATCTTTATGCCCTCGGGATCGGTCTTGAGGCGCACCTTGGCGACCGCATCGATATCCACGCCGATGAAGTCGAGCGTGGGCACATAGCCGTTGGTCTTGATATCGATGCTGATCTGCTTTAGAACCAGCGTATCCTTCCTCTCAAGGAAGGGAAGCTTGATTCCCGAGCGGCCGATAAGAATTTTCGGATTCTTCTTAACGCCCGAGATGATGTATGCCTTGTCCGGCGGCGCTTTAACGTAGCCGCTGACGAGAATTGAAACAACGCCGACAGCCGCAGCCGCGCTCGCGCCGTACATAAAAATGTTGTTCATAGTTTTCTCTCCTTGTTCTTAATGGTTTAACACAAGAGTTTTGCGCACACTCATTATGTTTATGCGTATATCTTACAGCAAATACCGCGCTTTTTCGAGGGAAGCCGAACGGATATGATCGAGCTTATTTCCGCATTTGGTGCGAAATAAGGGGCTTTATTTCGCCCCTTCCCAAACGCGCGCGCATGGTGTATAATTCATTATAATAATATGAAGCCGGAGGTCAAAATGGGCAATCGTTCCACGAAGGAGAATAAGAATATCTATCAAACGAGCCGCGAAGCTGCGGGGCTTTCGCGCGAGGCGGCGGAGGCGGCGCTTGAGTTTATTTCGTCGGACCGCATCGAGCGCATCGAGAGCGGCAAGAGCATGCCGCATCCGGACGAGGTGCTTGCTATGGAGCAGGGCTATAAGAATCACGAGCTATCCAATTATTACTGCACCAACGAATGTCCGATAGGCAAAAAATACGTTCCCAAGGCAACGCTCAAGCCCCTGCCGCAGCTGACGGTGGAGCTTTTGGCGGCGCTGCACGATATGGAGGACGAGGAGCGCAGGATGATCGATATTGCCCGCGACGGCAGGGTGAACGCCTTTGAGCGCGAGCAGTTCGATGCGATACTTGAAAAGCTGGTGGCGCTCGACCGCACGATATCGGATATGCGGATATGGATAGAGCACGCGCTCTCGAGCGGAAAGATGGACGAGGCCGCTCGCCGCTCCTCGCCGTAGGGGCTCCTGCGGAGGGCATCTTGAGAAAAATGCTTCGATTAACTACGCATTTTTCTTAAATAAAAGCAGGCAGAAAACGCAAATGTGATTTCGCATTTTCTGCCTTTTATTCGCCACGGGATAAATCGACATGGCAATATTTACTGTATGTACCCGCTTGATCTTATCCGCGTTTTCTCAGCGCATTTGCAACGGCGATAACAACTCCGAACGCAACGCCGGCAACGGGCCATATTATCCAGCTTCTATGCCAGCGCCCCGTTATGAAGCTGTATGCAAGGAAGATAGCGGTAACGGAGCACCAGTAGATGCTTGAAAGCGTGTCGTTTTTCTTATCTTCGGCCTTCTTTTGGCGCGTATAATCGCCGTCCTCAAGCAAAATTTGGAAGCTGCCCCAAACGATCGAGGCGCGAACGATCAGGTAAACGCCAAGGGCAACGAGAATCAGCAAGCAGGCGACGGCAACGGCATAGGGGAATTCGTTTGCCGACTTATCCTTGCCGCCGAAGAAAAACATAGCGATGAAAAGCGGCAGCGCGGCTACAACGCATAGCACAACGCCGAGCGCGATATGCGTGTTGAAGCTATGGCGGAACTTTTCGCGGCGATCGCGCACTATGCCGTCCACGCCGTAACTCGTTTCGATACTTTCCTTTGAAAGATACTCGAATTTCGAAGCGCGAAGACCCTGAATGATGAACAGAGCAACCGCCCCGCCGATCAAAAGCAGCATTGCGGCAAGCCCGATTCCCGTTACCTGCTGCTCCGAAAGCGCGATCAGGCCGTGCTCCTGCGCAGAAGAAAGCACGATCAGCAGTATCGGCGAAAGAATGCACATCAAAACGCCAAGCGCGACCCTGCGCGACGAGCGCTCCCGATGCTCAATAAATGCAGAGGCTTCCTCCATTGAAACGGAGCGAACGCTGCCGCCCTCGCTGCTTTCTTGGAGCTCGGCGGGAACGGCAGTTGAAAGCTCGAGCTCATCCTTCAGCAGAAGGTCGGTGGAAACGCCGAATATCTCCGAGAGCTTTATTACCCTGTTCATATCGGGCACGGCCTGTGCGCTCTCCCATTTTGAAACAGCCTGCCTGCTCACTCCGAGCTTGTCGGCAAGCTCCTCCTGCGACCAGCCGTTCTTCTTTCTCAGTTCAATGATCTTATCCGCTAATATCATAGCGATCCTCCTTTCGGTTTCATCTCCGATATTCTTCACGGAACTTCGTCCGTTGGCATGATTTTACAAAAAAAAGCGGTTGCGCACCACCAAGTTTGGCTTGAAATTACGCAACCGACGGGTGCAAACACTATTTTACCATAGATTTTTGCCAATAAACAGCAGTTTACCCGATAAAACGGAATCCCTGAGGGCTTTCCACCGCCGCAATTCCTCAATTAGCCGAAGGCGGCTTAATCTCCTCGCAGGAGGGGCGTTTTTCGGGAAATGAAGGAATGATGTACGGCTTCGCCTAATGATGTATGCGCTTATGCGCAAATGATGTATTCCACCACTCGCCGTGGAGGCTCTTTCGCAGAAAATGCTTCGACCTTGGTTGAAGTTTGCGCTAACGCGCAAATGAAGCATTCAGCAGCTATTCATAGCAGCTGAAAATGAAAAGGACGCTCAACGAGCGTCCTTTTGGAATCCGGCAGCTGCCTATCCTCCCATGCCGTCTCCAGCACAGTACTGTCGGTGTATGTGGGCTTAACTTCTGTGTTCGGAATGAGAACAGGTGGAACCC
>Ga0256404_1006531_pt1 | contig 19219 bp, 17 predicted proteins | sample RumenRJG_01DNA_FD_185990 | JGI IMG/M metagenome (GOLD analysis project Ga0256404, IMG submission 185990) | Bovine rumen microbial communities from Lethbridge, Alberta, Canada - RJG_01 | ecosystem: Host-associated > Mammals > Digestive system > Stomach > Rumen | place: Canada: Alberta | collected...
ACTGCCAGGCTCGACAGTGACAAGGAATCTCTCCTGCTTCAAGACTTCCTTCTCCCCCATGTAGGTCAGGATGACCTCGTGGGCTCCCTCGGACAGGTCGACCAAGCCGATATAGGCGCTTCCCGGAAGGAAGTGGGACATGCGCACGTCGGCCCGTTCGGAAAGGTTTCCCACCAGATTGGCGGCCAGGGTTGCGAGATCCGCCAACAACCAGGCGCCGCCTGAATCATCCGAGCTGTTCGCTGCCGCGACATGCCCTGCCACATCCACCACGTCGGTGGCAATCAGCTTTCCGGTTGCCCGGAGCATCGCCTTGGAGTAGATGCCGGACTTTTTCAACAGGTAGGTGTTGATGGCGATCCGGGAAATGCTCTCCATCATCTCCATCTGCCCGGCCGGGCTCCCGTCAACCGTCACGAGAATCCGTTGTATCTCCGATTCCCGGGCCATCAGCTCGGGGACGGCGACCGTCATCCAGTTGCCACTGGGCATCCACAGGGATTCCTGAACCTCACGTTTGCGCGGCTCGATATTGGTGAAGGCGAGCAGGTAGATAGGAGTTTTCCCCTCCTCAGGGGTCTGGAGCGCTGCCGCCCGAGGCATCGCGAATGGATAGAGGTCCTTCTCGTTGGCAAAGGCGTCCGCCACCCTTCGGGCATAGTACTGGGCGTCGCTCCGGTTTCCCAAATGCTGGCTGAAGACCATGCCGAGCCATTCTCCGAGGGCGCTGTGGGTGAAGGCGATCTTCTCGTCATGCTCCTGGTTGTACGAGCTGTAGAGGTCGAGCAGCACCTGTTGCTTCTCGCTGGAACGGCGGATCTCCACCATCGAACCGGAGATGTCACCCATCCGGGCATAGTTCAAAGCCTTGAAGATGTTGATATAGATGTCTTCAAAGTCCTCTCCGGGATATTCCTTGGTGTTGTCATTGATGACAAAGCTGGCGGCAGAGCGGCTCACGCTCTTGGTAAAGGCTTTCTCGATCCGGGTTTCCGCTTCCGTCAGGCTGACGTTGGAGCCCTGGTAGTCGCCTGCGTAATGCTGGACGATCCCCACGTCGAGAGCCCGGACAATCGGTCCTTGCCGCTTCTCGATCGACACTGATTCCGTTTGCACCTGCTCCAGTGCGCGGGCATAGTCGCCATGGTAGAGTCCAAGTTCCGTCTTGTGTACGTCAACCGTGCTCGCGCAGCTTGCAAGCAGGCAGGTGGCGAAAAGCAGAGTCACCCCTGTACGCATGGGAATCCTCAGAACTTGTAATGGTCTTTCTGAATGAATTTCTTGATCGTCTTCTCGTTCATCCACACCTTCTCGCCAGAGGCGATATCCACCAGTTCAAGGTCGACGTAGTAGGTACGCACGCTCTGCTTGCCCTGCTGGTCGATATTGGTGGAGACAGATCCGAGCAGGATGTAGTCGGCGCCCGTCTCGTTGCCACTGGCCTTGGCGGTTGCCGCAGAGGCATTCTTCGCCTGATAGGCGCGCTCCGCCTCCAACGTTCCACGCTTCTCGAAATCGTTGACGGTGACCACCTTTCCGCTGCCGACCAGGGCAGACTCCAGTTTCTTGCCGACAATCGTGGTGTCGATGTGCTCGCTGGAACGGTTCTCGATTTCACCGATGACGACCACCGGCTTCTTGCCAACGGTATCCAGCTTCAGCCATTTCCCGTGCAGGCAGTCGTCAATCATATCGTTGGAAACGATGGTGATATCCGTGTCGTTCCAGTTTCCAGAGAGGTCGATCTTCTTATCCTCGCTGATTCTCGAAACCTTTGTTGTCGTGCAACCAGTCAATATGGTGAGGACGACTACCACCAGCGACAGAAATTTTCTCATTGTACATTTCCTCTTTCTTTGCTTCCTTTATACCATATCCGTTTCCCGAATCCTAGTAAGAAAACCGTCAGGAATCTTGTAGCTTTTCCCCCTGTTCTTTGTTTATAGCAATTGAATGTGGAAAGGTGTAGTTCCCTGTTCGCAAACTCTTTTTGCGAGCAAACTTCTTGCCCATACATTTCAATACGGTTACTATGAGAGGAAAGCAGACGTTGTCTGCACCCTGTGAGGAGATTTTCATTATGAAGAAAACGTATTCTCTGGGCATTGCTGCCCTGCTCCTGGTCGCCCTGCTGGCTTCCTGTGCTACTACTGCTTCCTCGGAAGCGGAGCAGATTCCCGCCGCTCCGGCCGCCGTTCCCGCAGCACCCGTCGAGGCTCCGAAGGCTGAAGCCGCTCCCGCCGTCGCACCCGCGCCGGTGAAGGAAGCGCCTGCGCCGTCCGCCGCCCCTGTCGTCGAGGCCCCCGCCACGCCGACCCTTGCTGAGAGAATCGATGCTGCCAACGCCAGCAATATCACGGTCGACGAGGCTCTGGACATCGCCTACCAGCTGACTGACCCTGCCAACGACCCGGACGGGACACTGACCGCCAAGGCTCTGGCCAAGGCTGACGAGATCGTCACCAGCCTGATCGACGGCGCCATGAGCGAGGAAGAGATTGACGCCTACATCAACCTGATGGACGAAGGCATGGCCGCCTACGGCGATTACGTCAAGGCTCTCGGCATCGACGTCCAGCCCTACTTCGACATGGCCAAGGAGCGCAAGGTCGCCATCGAGGCATACAACAAGAACAGCTACTACTACTATCTGAAGCAGTACCGCAAGGATGGGCGCTACAAGAAGGAACTGTCCGAGTTGCTGACTCAGAAGAACGCCAAGAAGAACTGACGTATCAAAGGTTCTCGCACGAAGGGGTTGCTTGGGCAGCCCCTTTTCTTCTTTTCCTACGCCTTTTTCCCCTTTCCGTTCGTGCACCAACCTGTTAAGATGGGTGCATGTTGCAAGATTCTGTGTTTGATGGCATGTATGGCCTTTGTATGGGCGATGCGGTAGGAGTTCCCGCTGAATTCATATCCCGTTCCGAGCTCGCCGAACATCCCATCATCGACATGACCGGCTATGGCACCCATTACCAGAGGCCGGGTACCTGGTCCGATGACAGCTCTCTTGCCCTCTGCACGCTGGACAGTCTTGCCGGCGGCATCGATTACCTGGACATGATGGACCGTTTCCGTTCCTGGGTGGAGCTTGGCATGTATACCCCGTACGGGAAAGTCTTCGACATCGGACTGGCTACCGACCAGGCGATCGACCAGTACATCCGCGATGTCCCCGTCCTGCAGTGCGGGGGGACCGACGAATACAACAATGGCAACGGATCCTTGATGAGGATCCTTCCCCTTGCCTTCTATTTCAAGGCGAAGCAGATCAGTTACGGACAAGCGATGGAGATTACCGCCGACGTCTCGTCCCTGACCCACGCCCACCTTCGCAGCAAGATGGCCTGCCAGATCTACATCACCATCGCCCTCCACCTCTTGGAAGGACAAAGCCTGGAGCATGGCATCAAGGAGGGACTGTCCGAGGCAAAGGACTTCTGCACCCAGCGCAGCCTGCTCGAGGCAAGCCATTTCCAGAGGATGTTCCACGACGACTTCGCCACTACGCCGATTGACGAAATCAACAGCACCGGCTACGTGGTGGACACGCTTGAGGCGGCCATCTGGTGCCTGTTGAACACACGGAGTTTCAAGGAATGCATCCTGAAGGCAGTCAATCTGGGAGACGATACCGACACGACCGCGAGTGTCGCCGGCGGTTTGGCGGGAATCGTCTATACCCGCAAAGGCATGCCGGAAAGCTGGATCCATGATCTTGCCCGCAAGGACATGATCGACGAGATTTGCTCCCGCTTCGTCAAACAGAACTGTCCGAACGTCTGACCAAATCCTGTAGTCGTGAGATTTGCTCCTGGACCGCACCGTAGAAATTGGGCGCGTCCTTCCAGTTACGAGTCCGAAGGCGGTCGGCAAAGAGCGAAAGAGGCTCCGAGAGAGGAGCAAGACCCAATTTCCTGGCCTCGTTCATCAACCCATGGCTCAGCGTGAAGGCATCGGCATAATCCTGTGCACGCATGGCGATTTCCAAAGAGCGGATACGAGGATCCCTGGCAAAGGCCCGCACCAGCTCGGCATAGTACTTTTCATCGGCATACAGGTTGCGCATGGCCCCTTCCGTATCGGCGCCCCAGTTCCCCAATTCGTCTAGAAATTGCCCCATACAGTCCTCTCGAGTCCCAATATACCAAGAAAGCGATGGAAATGCACCGCTTTATTGGCTTATGATAGGGACATGAGGAAGTTAGGTTTAGCTATCGCGGTCTGTCTGGGGGTCATGCCATTAGGTGCGGCTTCCCTCTCCTGGCGCCTTGGCTATACGGAAACCACCCTGAGCGAGACGTGCCTCGACACCCAGCTGCTCTTCTCCCACAAGGGACTGACCACTGGTGTTCGTTTCCATAGCGCTCCTACCTGGCAGGTCGCCTTGGGCTACCGCGGAACAATCGGGAAGCATGTGGTGTGGGAGAACAAAGGGGACGCGCTGGTGGACGCGTATGGCTCGCTATTGGACTACGAGGCCACCATCGGGCCCGGGGGCAGTTTCCGCCACTTCTACGGGGGGCTGACCGTCGGAGCGCAGGGCATGGTCCGGTTCCATGAGGACATGGACAAACCCCTCGGCAACCTGAACCTCGCCCTGCATCTTTGGATGGGAGCCGTCTATGGCCCGGTGGATGTCAGCATTTCCTACGACAGCTCCTCCCTCTTCCTGTATTCGTACCAATGGCTCTCCCCGATTGTCAGCCTGGACATGAGCTACCAGATCAGCGACCAGTGGAGTCTCACCCTGACGGAAACCGCGCGCTTTACCGATGCCGCTCCGAACGAGCTGACAAGCTGCACGCTCATCAGTTTCAGTGCAGCCGTGACAAGGAGGTTCTGATATGCGACGCATTGCCCTTGCCCTGACCGTGCTCTTGTTGGCCGCCTCCTGCTCGCTCGGCTTGTTGGACCATCAGGATGATGATCTGGAGAAGGCAGGAACCTTCGAGGGAATCGACCTGGTCGCAAGCGGAGCGGTCACCAACGCAAACGACTGGTACGCCCTGATCATGACCGACACCCATGTCGGGCGGGCAACGAAGGATTATCCAGACAATTTCGTATGGTTCCAGACTTGGTACAACGACAACAGAAGCGCCAGCGACGGCATTCCCATCTCATTCCTCATCCATCTCGGGGACCTGACCGACGGCTCCTACGAGAGCCAGTACCTGGAGGCGAGGCGCCAGTATCTGGGAGACCTATCGGATACCTACGCCTACTTCATCGGGGCAAGCGGCAGCGGCCGCACCGTTCCCTTCTTTTTCACCCCAGGCAACCACGACGTGCGCAAAAGCGGCAGGGACCATTTCCTGACCTATTTCGGACCTGGGGAGTGGAAGCTGGTGGTCGGGGATGTCAGCTTGTACGGACTGGATTCCGGCAGGCGCTATTTCGGGGGGACCCAGATCGACAAGCTGGAAGACGCGCTCAAGAAGGACAGCAACAAAAAACTCTTTTTCAGCCACATCCCGCTTTCCGACCAGAACCTGGTCTACACGTACCTGACCCTTACCGATGAGGAGGAACGGGCGCGGATGATCCATGACATGGTCGTGTACGGAGCAAGCGCCTACATCGACGGCCACCGCCATCTGCTGGTGGGCCCCTACCATATCACCGACGACCTCCAGGAAATTTCCCTTTCCTGTCTGAACGGACCCGATATGCTTACAGAGAAGGCTCCAGTCTGGTATATCCTGCACTACGATGGAAGCGCCGCGCAGGCCACCATCACCCAGTACCGGATTTCCAGCGAGGACAAGTGTCTGGACCCCTCGACGAAAAGGGTCATGACCATCCGTTTCTGACAGCATCAGACTTCCCAGACCTGCCCGCGCTTGTGGACCGGCTCCACCTCCCGCCCCAAGGCTTTGGAGAACTGCCCGGGAACCGTCCAGTCATTCTGGAAACCCATCGGAAAAATCTTCCCGATCCTCCGGCCGTCGACAATCTCGCGGGCGCAGGTGGCCATGTGGCCGCCCAAGGCGGGATCAGCCGGAAGGAAGGCGATATCATAGTCCTGTTCCAGCTTCTCCAGCGCCTTCAGGAACTGCCGGTGGGCACGCTTGCCCTCGTCGGTCGGCTGGAAAGCGTCGGCCAGGGAACCGGCATGAAGCACGCGGAACGTGCTGACATCGAACGAAAAGGCGACCCCCAGAGCGCCGGTCGGCATGGCGTGCAGGTGGAACCGGGCAAGGGAGAAATCCTCGTCCGGGTGAATGAATGTCACCAGCTTCTGCCGTGCCTTGGGAATGCGGTTGCCCCCCTCGATATCAGAGGAAAGAAAGTAGTAGACGTCGTCATACAGGTCGTCCAAGCGGAAAATACGCTCGTTGTAGTGGTTCGGGTCACGGCTGGAAGCAAGCACGTAGATGGGTTTGTCCGTGCGCATGTCGGGAAGTTTTCCCTTCACATAATCGATCAGAATCGTGCAGTTCACCGCCTCGATCAAATAGCCGTAGTTTTCCAGGTAGGTAATAGTCATCATGCACCTCTCCCCCAGCATACACGAAAATCAGCCCGACGTCTTCCAACGTCCCGGGCTCGTCCCCATCACAGCCCGGAAGAATCGGCAAAAACGCTCCGGATGCATGCCAAGCCGGCTGGCGACCACCTTGCAGGCAAGACCGGACTTCAGCAACGAGCAGGCAAGGGCAATCCGCTCCTTGCAGGCAATCTGGGAGAAGGTCATGCCCGTCTCCTGATGAATCAGGGCGGAAAGATAGGTCGGAGTGATATGGACCTCATCGGAGAGTTCCTTCAATGAGACCGCACCCCCGCTCTCGCGGATCCGGGACAGGAGCCGTGCGAGCCGCAGGCTCTTTTCATCGCTGGAAACAAGGGCCTCGCCCGTATGGAAGCCCAACCGGTAGAAGAACTCGGCGAGACGCAACCGGGACAGTGTTCCCTCTGCCGCCGCCATCTCCCCGACAAGGGGAAAGGCGTCGGCGCAGTCATGCACCAAGACACATCCCGGCGTTTCGCTTTGGGAGCCAAGCAACGCGAAGAACTCTCCCAAAGCTCCCTCCCGGGGGGCGAACCCAAGGGAATCCCGCAAAGACTCGATGCGGATAAGCACGTTCAGGATGATGGCGGTGGCGCTGAAGACACCGATGGCATGGTAGGTGTGCGGGGCGATCAGCAACGCGTCCCCTTCACGCATCAGGACATGGCTGCCGTAGATCTCCTGGCTGCAGGAACCTTTGGCGACCACCTCGATTTCCAGGAACTCATGGTCGTGGGGATACTCGGGCAGGAAGCAGGGATGCTTGCGCACTACGACATCCCGACCACTGGCAAGCAGCTCCTCGCCGAGGGTCACCGGATTCCCGTCCCCCCGGACATGTTCCGGCCGCCGGGGCAGCCGTCCCTCCTCGAACAGATGCTGATAGTGCTTCTCTTCTTCGGTAAGAATCGAAAATTGGTCAATAAACTCCCGATAATCCACCCAAACAGCATATCATGATCGTAAGAAAAGACAATCGGCTGTGAGATACTGGCAATTGAGGAACCATGCGACAAGACCGATGATACAGGTATGGAACATGTGACGATCGATATTGGCGCCTCCAGTGGCAAGATCCTGAGCGGGAAGCTGGTGGACGGGCGCCTCGAGTGCCAGGTAGTCTACCGGTTCCCCAATGGATATGCCGAGAAGGACGGACATCTGGTCTGGGATGTGGACGGACTCTTCCACCAAACCTTGCTGGGACTGCAGGAAGCCCGCCGGCAAGGCATCAACCCCTCCACCATCGCCATCGACACGTGGGGGTGCGACTACGTGCTGCTCGACGAGCAGGGCATGCGGGTAGGTGATGCGATCGCCTACCGTGACCACCGTACCGAACACGTAGGCTGCCCCATCCCCTGGCCCGAGCTCTACCGCCGCTGCGGAATCCAGCACCTTTCCTTCAACACCATCTATCAGCTGCTGGCATTGAAGGCGGAACATCCCGAACAACTGGACCAAGCCTTCCATTTGCTGATGATTCCCGACTATCTGGCCTGGAGGCTGACCGAAGTGATGCATCAGGAATACACCAACGCCACGACCACCTCCCTGGTCGATGCCCAGGCACGGAACTGGGACATGGGCATCATCGCCCGTCTCGGACTGCCGGGCAGGCTCTTCAAACCGCTTGTCCAGCCGGGAACCGTCTACGGCCCCCTCTCCAAAGCGGTGGAAAAGGTGACCGGCATGCAGAGCACCGTGATTGCCGCCCCGAGCCATGACACTGCCAGCGCTGTACTCGGCAGCCCGCTCAGGCCTGGCAGCGCCTTCCTTTCCAGCGGCACCTGGTCGCTGCTGGGGACGGTGGCCGACCGACCCTACCTGGGAGGAGACGCGATGCGGGAAAACTTCACCAACGAGGGAGGCTATCGGGGAACCATCCGCCTTTTGAGGAATTTGATGGGAACCTGGATGTTGCAGCGCATCCGGAAGGAATGGGACGACACGCTCTCCTTCCCCGACCTAGCTGACGCCGCAAGGACATCCGGGGGCTTCCCCTCGGTAGTGGATATCGAGGACGAACGCTTTCTCGCTCCCGAGAGCATGGTCGGACAGGTTCGTTCGGCCTGTAAGGAGAGCGGACAGCCGGTACCCGAAAGCCTCGGAGAACTTGCCCGCTGCATCTACCACAGCCTGGCGGTCGGCTACCGGAAGGCGATCGGCCGTCTGGCCAGGATCACAGGAAAGGACTTCACCCACCTCGCCATCGTCGGCGGCGGCTCGAAGGACCAGTATCTCTGCCAGCTGACCGCCGACGAGACCGGCCTGGAGGTGACTGCCGGACCCGATGAGGGAACCGCCTACGGGAACCTGCTCTGCCAGATGATCGAGTGCGGGGAAATCCGGGACATGGCCGAGGCCGGGAACATCTTGCGCAATTCCATAGACACGAAGACATATCGGAGGAATCAGAAATGAGTCGCTATAGCGAAGCGCGGGAAACCTACGCGGGACTGGGTGTCGACACCGAGCTTGCCCTCAAGCAGCTCGCTTCCATCCCTGTCAGCCTCCACTGCTGGCAGGGGGATGACGTAAGGGGTTTCGAGAATGGAGGAGCCGACCTGTCAGGCGGCATCCAGACGACCGGCAACTACCCCGGCCGGGCACGCAACCCCGGGGAGTTGATGGAGGACCTGTCCTTCGCCCTGCAGGAGATTCCCGGCTCAAGACGGCTGAACCTGCACGCCAGCTACCTCGTCACCCAAAAGCCGGTGGAACGGAACCAAATCGAGCCGGAACACTACCAAGCCTGGGTCGATTTCGCCAAGGAACACCATCTGGGGCTGGACTTCAACCCCACGTTCTTCTCCAGCCCGATGGTCAAGGACAACCTGACCCTCTCCAGTCCGGATGGGAATGTGCGCCGCTACTGGATCGAGCATGGCAAACGCTGCCGCCGTGTGGCGGAAAGCTTCGCCGGGCAACTGGGCGGACACAGTCTCTGCAACGTCTGGATTCCCGACGGGTACAAGGACGTGCCAGCCGACCGTCTGGGACCCCGTCTCCGGTTGAAGGAGAGCCTTGACCAAATCTTCGAGGAGGAGATGCCCCACGTGATCGACAGCGTGGAAAGCAAGACCTTCGGCATCGGACTGGAGTCCTTTACCGTCGGTTCCAACGAGTTCTACGCCTACTACGCGGCCCGGCATCCCGGCGTCTACCAGCTGATGGACACCGGGCACTACCACCCGACCGAAATGGTCAGCGAGAAGCTTTCCGCCCTGCTCTGCTACGCGAAGTATGTGCCGCTGCACGTCTCCCGCCCGGTACGGTGGGACAGCGACCACGTGGTGACGCTGACAGACGAACTGAAGGAGCTGGCAAAGGAAATCGTCCGGGCAAAGGCGACCGACCGTGTGCTGATCGGGCTGGATTTCTTCGATGCCTCGATCAACCGCATCGCCGCTTGGATCATCGGCGCACGCAACATGCAGAAGGCACTGTTGATCGCCCTTCTGGAGCCCGGAAATGCGATGGAGGAAATGCAGGATGGCTGCCGCTTCACCCGGTTGCTTGCCTGCCAAGAGGAATTGAAGACGCTCGACTGGGGCGCGGTCTGGGAGGAATTCCTCGCCAGGGCGGGTATGGACGGGAGTCTTTCCTGGCTCTCCAAGGTCGAGGACTACGAGAAACAGGTGCTCGCAAAGAGGAGATAAATGATGACACATGCGATGGAGGGATTCGCACGGCTGTGCGATGATGGATGGCTGCAAGGCTGGCATGAGCGCAACGGGGGCAATCTTTCCTACCGGATGAGCGCGGAGGATGTCGCGGAATGCGGGAATCTGTTGCAGGGAACCCGCACGTTCCCGCTTCCCAAGCCGATTCCCGAGGTGGCCGGGGAATATTTCATGGTCACCGGGACAGGACGCTACATGCGCAACGTCCAGCTCGACCCGCTGCACTCCTTCGGCATCATCAGGCTTGATGGCAAAGGCGCAAGCTACCAGATCCTCTGGGGGCTCGAGGAAGGCAAGCCGACCAGCGAGCTGCCGACCCATCTTCTGAACCACGCCGTCCGCTTCCGGGCTACCGGCGGCAAATGCCGGGTGATCTACCACGCCCATCCGGCCAACATCACCGCACTGACCTACACGATCAAGCCGGACGCAAAGACGTTGACCAGGATCCTCTGGCAGAGCGAGACCGAGTGTGCCGTGGTCTTTCCCGAGGGTATCGGCATCGTCCCCTGGATGGTACCGGGAGGCACCGAGATCGCCGAGGCGACGGCCAGGCTGATCAAGCACTACCCGGCCGTCGTGTGGTCCTATCACGGCGCCTTCGCCAGCGGCAGCTCCTTTGACGAGGCGTTCGGATTGATGCACACCATCGAGAAGGCTGCGGAAATCTACCTGAAGGCCAAGAGTGTCGGAATCGTCAACACCATCACCGACGACAATCTCCGGGTGCTGGCCAAGGCCTTCGGAGTGACGTTGAATCCCGCTTTCCTGGACTGAGGACACAGGCGTATAATGGGCATCATGCTGATGAGGTTCTACGCCGACTCAATCATGATGCTCGCCTTGGGCGGGGCATCCAGCCTGGTTGCGCATCGTCCCCTATGGATGTTGCTCGTCGCGCTGGCCGTCCCGTTCGCATCGCTGGCATTGCGGCCATGGATGGAACGGTGGCTGGTCTTGGCGACCTTGGCCGCTCTCGTCATCTGCGCCTTCGCCACCACTTCCGTCACGGCTTTTCTGACCGCCACCCTCGCCACCCTGACTGCCACGTTTCTGAGCAGGGAAGCGCCAAAGGGGGGATTCCTGCTGGTGGAGTTCCTGCTGTATGTGGTTTCCCTGATGATCTTTCCGCTGGTCGCCGCCCACACTCCGCTGGCCTATCTGCTCCAGTTGCTCTTGCTCGCCTTGGTGCTGGCAACCGGGTTGTGCGTTTCCCTGCCCTACACTCCCGGACACAGCCATCTTCCCGCTCCGTTCCCGTTGGCGCTTGCCCTCTGCTGGCTCCTGTTCCAATAAGGGGGTTTCCCCGTATACTGGACGCATGTGGAAGATGAAGGAAATCCCCAATATGGAACGGGTCTGCCGCAGGCCTTGGGAATGCTACGTGCCGCCCATCAAGATGGCCCCTCATGTCTGGTATGTCTCGGGAAACGACTGGGTGGCAAGCTATCTGGTCGACACTGGTGACGGACTGGTCCTGATCGACACGGCCATGCACGAGTCGCTCTACCTGCTTTTGGAAAACATCCGCAAGCTGGACCGGGATCCCCACGAGATCAAGGTCATCCTGCTGTCCCACGCCCACAACGACCATATCGGCGGAGCCCGGGCCCTGAAGGAGCTTACCGGGGCAAAGCTCTATTTGGGAGCTCCCGACTTGTTCTTCCTCCACGAACGGCCAGACCTGATCCTGAGCCAGGGATACACCTGTGGGCTCTTCGAGCCGGACGGACGGTACGACGATGCCCATCCCATCACCCTAGGCGACATCACGTTCCACACTGTCGCCACCCCGGGCCATACTCCCGGCTGCACGTCTTTCTGGTTCGACGTGAGGGACCAAGGAAAAAGCTATCGCCTTGCCATGCATGGGGGTCTGGGTTTCAACACGATGAGCGACGACTACTTCGCCTATGCGGGCCTGAGCCCCACCTTGGTCGACGACTTTCTCGCCGGACTGAGAAAGCTGGACACCTGGCAGGTGGACATCACCCTTCCCAGCCACACCAACCAGGCTCCCCTGCTGGAACTGAAGGACCAGGTGACGGAATCCTTCAATCCCTATCTCAATCCCAAGACCTGGCATGTATTGATGGGTGAACGCATCGCCCGGACCGAGGCGCTGCTCGCGCAAAGGAGGAAACACGCATGAAGACCGCAAACCCGGAAAGCCAGGGAATCAGGAGCGAGGACCTTGTCTCCTTGCTTGAGGAGCTGGAATCCAAGGGACTGGACATGCACAGCCTCTTGGTCATGCGCAATGGTGTCCTGGTCAGCGAAAGCTACTGGAAACCCTACACGGAAACGAGCCTGCAACGGATGTACTCGGTGACCAAGAGCCTGGTGGCGATCGCCATCGGCATCCTCGCCCACCAGCACAAACTCACCCTTGACGACCCGGTCTGCCGCTACTTTCCGGAGAAACTTCCCAAACAGCCAAGCGAGGCATTGCTGCAGACCACCATCAGGGACATGCTCCGGATGGAGAGCTGCCACAAGAAGACCACCTACAAGCTGTCCGACAACCCAGACTGGGTCGGCAGCTTTTTCACCACCCCCGCCGACCACCAGCCGGGCTCCTTCTTCCTGTACGATACCAGCGCCACCCATGTGCTGGGAGCCTTGGTCGAGAAGCTGGCGGGGAAAGAGCTGCTTGCCTTTCTGCGGGACGAACTGCTCTCCGGGACAGACTTCTCCAGCGAAGCCTATGCGCTGAAGGATCCGATGGGAGTGACGCTTGCCGGAAGCGGGCTCCTGTGCACCTCGCGGGACCTTCTCGTGGTCGCGCAGACCTTCGCCGACCCGGAAAGCCCCTACCACGACTATTTCCTCGAGGCGGCAAGCAAGCAGGTCGACACCTGGCCGGATGCCGCTGGCGGGCTGAAGGACCTGCAGGAAGGCTACGGCTACTACATCTGGCGGACAACCCACCAGGGCTTCTGCTTCTACGGCATGGGCGGACAGCTTGCCGTCTTCGCGCCGGAAAAGCAGGTGATCATCGTCACCACCGCCTGGCTCAAGCACACCCAAGGGGGGCTTCAGGAGCTTTTTGACGCCATATGGGGCTTCATCGACTCGATGGGGGAACAACCCCTGCCCGAGAATCCCGGGGCGTTCAAAGCCCTCCGGGCGATGGAGCGCGGACGAAACCTCCGTGTGGCGCCGGGAACCTTGGACCTGGCATGCAGGCTGGGCAGATATACCCTGCCGGAGAACGAGACGGGAATCAGGAACATCGTCGTCACGAAAAAGGGAAACGAACTTCTGGTACTGGTCAACGGCAGGTACCGCGGGAGTTTCGGCATTGGCACCAATAGCGTCGGTCCGTTCCTCTTCCACCCCGGATGGCAGGCGGCCTGCAGCGCCGCGCTGGATGTCCGGCAGGTCCTGCGCCTGCATGTCCAGCTGCTTGGACCGGAACTGGGTGACATGACCCTGTTGCTTGCTCCCGGATCCCTCAGGCTGGCTTTCTGTCTGGAGCCGGATATTCCGGTCCGGCAAGGAGTCTCTTTCGCCTCATGCACCCAGGAGTGACGGGCCCAAATCCCCGAAGAGTTGGGATTATCCAATTAGGGTTCGGTAAAATCCCAAAGAGTTGTTTTGACAACTCAAAATGGGGGAATTAGACTTATCGTATCAACCATTGCACATGGTTGGTTTTTTGTCTTTCGTTCTTCACATTCTGCAAGGAGGAATTTATGAAGTTGAATCGTAAGGCATTGGTCCTGGCCGCCGCTTTGGCCGCCGTCGGATCTTTCGCATTTGCTCAGGGCAGCTCCGAGTCTGCCGGAAGCAAGACCACGCAGGCTGCCGGTCCTGTCCATGTGACACTCTGGTATCCCGCTACCCAGACCGAGGTCGGACCGCTTCCCAATGATTGGGCCGGCTACCAGATCATCAAGGACAAGTTCAACATCGAGCTCGAGGCCCAGACCCTGCCTTCCGGCACCCAGGACCAGGATGTGAAGATCCAGGCAGCTGCCGCCGCCGACGACCTTCCGGACATGTTCACTGCCGGTCGTGAGGTTTGGCTCCGCCTGGCCAGCAACGGCATGCTCGCCGATGTGACCGACCTGTACGCCCGCATGCCGAACAGGACCCAGCTGATGTTCGACGAAGGCGCCAAGAAATACACCACCCTGAATGGCCGCAACTATGGCTTTGCCACTCCGGCCGCAGTCTCCCGCAACGAGGGTCTCGTCATCCGCAAGGACTGGCTGGACAAGCTCGGCCTCGAGGTTCCCAAGACCACTGACGACCTGCTGAAGGTGCTGCACGCCTTCACCTACGACGACCCGGACGGCAACGGCAAGAAGGATACCTACGGCTACGGGGCTTTCGTCGAGACCAACAACTACGAGGCCTATCCTGGCCGCAGGCTCGAGCCGCTGATGGGCGCGTTCGGGGTCGAGGGTACCTGGAACATGACCAAAGCCAACTTCGGCCTGCAGATCAACAAGCCTGAATTCTACGACTTCATGGTCTTCATGAAGCAGATCATCGACGACGGCGTCATCGACCCGAACTGGATGGCCTACAAGAAGGACGACTTCCGCGGTGCCTGGAAACAGGGCAAGTTCGGATGCTTCCGCGAGCAGAACAGCGCGCTCCATTCCGAGAACAACTATGCTCCGTTTGATGCCAACTTCCCCAATGGCGACATCATCGTCATCGACCCGGTCACCGGGCCCAGCGGCAAGGCATCGGTCGGTCCGGCAGTCCGCAACATGAGAGTCTGGTGCATTTCCGCCAAGGCTGCCGAGCAGGGTAAGGCCGAGAAGATCGCCGACCTGTTCGAGTGGATGAGCTATGGCGAAGGCTACATGCTCTGCGGTTTCGGTCGCGAAGGTGTCGAATACACGCTGGACGCCAACGGCAACCCGCAGTCCGTTCCTGGCGACAAGGGGTACAACGGCCCGGTCGGCCAGACCTACATCCAGCTGCGCAACATGGCTTTCAACTACACCAGCGACATGGAGCTTTCCAGCCGCTATCCTTCCTACACCACCAAGGTCTCCGGCAAGCATATGTCCTCTCTCGAGACTCTGCACAACATGCAGGGCCGCAAGTGGACTGACGCGGTCGGCATGGAGTCCATGCCGGTTCCGTCGACCGACCTGAAGACCTTCTATGAGCAGGGCCTGGCAGAGTTCTTCTCCGGCAAGCGCGAGCTGACCAAGGACAATTGGAATGCTTTCGTCAAGCAGTTCAACGACATGGGCGGCAAGGCTTGGGAAGAGGAAGGCCGCAAGTACGCAGAGGCGAACGGTCTCCTGAAATAACCAACTGCATCCTCTTGCAAAACCGGGACGGGAGACCGCCCCGGTTTTCTTGTTTCTGCCTTTCGTGTGGATGTGATGTGGTTCTTGATGGGTGCTTTCCCTACAAATCAAATGCCGTTTGGTTTTCTCCAATTCCAGTTCGGTTTATTCAAAATAATTGGTTTTGACAGCAGAACTACCAGAAGTTAGAATTACGGCTATACCTATACTGCGGGTAGTTTCGCCATCTCGGGCAGGGGTGTCGCGAACTGTCATTCAGATTGCATTTCTCACGGACTTTGTCCGTTGAAGGTAAGGATTGGCAATGGAACAACAGAACTTCAAAGTCAAGAAAGACATGTGGAAGGAAGTGAAGCGGTTCAGCTCGGTCTACGCGCTGATCGCCATTCCTGTGGTTTTCTACATCGTCATGAAGTACACGCCGCTGTGGAATGCACAGATCGCGTTCAGAGACTTCAAGTCGGTCCGCTACGGTATCGTGGGCAGTCCCTTCGTAGGAATGAAGAACTTCAGCGAGTTCTTCCACTCCTATTATTTCTGGCCGTTGATCCGCAACACGCTCATGTACAGTTTCGGCAAACTGCTGATCAGCCTGCCTCTTTCCATCGTGCTGGCGATCACCATCTACGAGTGCCGCCACCGCTGGCTGAGCAAGACCGTCCAGACGCTGGCCTACCTGCCCCACTTCCTTTCCTGGGTCATCATGTACGGCATCCTGCTCGCGCTGCTCGCCCCAGGCGACGGCGTGATCAACGACCTGATCAAGCTTGGAGGAGGGAAACCGGTCGATTTCCTCACCAACTCCACCGCCTTTCCGTGGATCGTCATCCTGAGCGATGCCTGGAAGGAGATGGGATGGAGCGCGATCATCTTCATCGCCGCACTGATGGGCATCGACGTCTCCCTCTTCGAGGCCGCCATGGTCGAGGGAGCCTCCAGCTGGCAGAGAGTCAAATACATCACCCTCCCTTCCATCAGGCCGGTCATCGTCACCGTCCTGCTCTTGAAGATCGGAACCATCATGGAGGCTGGCTTCAACCAGATCTTCATGTTGTACAGTCCTGCCGTCTACAACGTCGGCGACATCATCGACACCTGGGTATACCGCCAGGGTCTGCTTGATGGCCGTTTCGGCCTTGCCACCGCGGCCGGCCTGTTCAAAGGTGTCATCGGAATGTTGCTGGTATTCACCTCCAACTACTTCTCGAAGAAAGTCACCGAGAACTCGCTGTTCTAATCGAAGGAGAATGTTGGTATGGCAAAGAAACAGAATTCATTGAAGCCCCAGACCTCGGCAGTCGTCAAGCTGTCCAGGGCTGATCACGCTTTCAGCATTGGCGTCGACATCATCATGGCATTCTTCCTGGTCGTGATCGCCATCCCTCTCTGGAGCACGATCATGCTCAGTCTCCGTCCTTCCACCTTTATCGGCTCCTACCTGCAAGGCATGGTGCTGCCCCCGTGGAAGTGGTCCTTTGCGGCGTATCGTTCGCTTCTCGGCAACAACGGCTTCCTGCTGGCCTTCTGGAACTCGGTGAGAATCCTGGTCGGCGGTGTCGCCTGCGCCCTTGTCCTGAACATCCCGCTCGCCTACGGACTTTCGGTCAGGGGTCTTCCCGGAAAGAAGTGGCTGACTATTTTGATCGTCATCCCGTATGTCTTCAACGTCGGCATGGTCCCGACCTACATCATGGTCGCCAAGTTTGGGTTGACCAACCATCTGGCCTCCGTCTACCTGCCGGTCGCGATCAACACCTACAACCTCCTCATCATGCGCTCGTTCTTCGAGGGAATCCCCAACGAGTTGCGTGAGAGCGCGTCCATCGACGGTTGCAACGAAGTCCAGACCCTGATCAGGATCATCCTTCCCCTTTCCAAGGCAATCATCCTGACCATCGGCCTGTTCTACGGTGTCAACTTCTGGAACAACTACTTCAACCCGATGCTCTACCTGAGCAAGGACTACCTCAGACCACTGCCGATTCTCTTGCGCAACATTTTGATTGGCGCCAGCATGAACGAGTTCGTCGAGGCCCGTGCCTTCAGCGACGCCCCGGTCGAAGCCATCAAGGCGGCCTCTGTCTTCATGAGCGCCATTCCGATGGTCATCGCCTATCCTTTCATCCAGAAGTACTTCACCAAAGGTACCCTGCTTGGATCCGTCAAGGGTTGACAGGTAATTCCGCTTTCCCAGGCTCTGGTCCGCCAGAGCCTTTTTTTATTCCGGTCCTCTTGGAAAACCACTAGGAAGAGACATCAGGATGGGTGATAATGGAAGCATATCCAGAAGGAGGAACCTGTATGAAGAACATGCTTGCATTCGCCCTTGCCCTGACGCTTGCCGGCGCCACACTGGCGGCCCAAGGCTCCACCGAGGCGGCAGCCGGCCCGAAGGGAACGGACAAACCGACGAAGATCACCATGTGGTACAATGCCACGCAGACCGAGGTGGGGCCGCTCCCCAACGACTGGGTCGGCTATCAGATCCTGAAGGACAAGTTCCATATCGAGCTTGACGCCCAGACGCTTCCCTCCAGCACCACCGACCAGGACATGAAGGTCCAGGCAGCGAGCGCGGCGGACGACCTGCCCGACTTCTTCGTCGCCAGCCGTGAGGTATGGCTGCGTCTGGTGAAGAACGGCATGGTGGGCGATGTCACCGACCTGTATGAACGGATGCCCAACAGGACCCGGCTGATGTTCGACGACGATGCGAAGGCTTTCGTCACCGTGGACGGCAGGCAGTACGGTTTCGCAACTCCAAGCAAAATCACCAACAACGAGGGCCTCGTCATCCGCCAAGACTGGCTGGACAAGCTGGGGCTGAAGGCACCGGCCACCACGGACGAACTGCTGGACGTGATGAGAGCCTTTACCTTCAAGGATCCGGACGGCAACGGCAAGAACGACACGTATGGCTATGGCGCCTTCGTCGAGCTGAACACCTACGAGGAATACCCCGGACGTCGTTTCGAGCCGTTGATGGGAGCCTTCGGCGTGGACGGAACCTGGGACATGAGCAAGGCCAGCTTCGGCCTGAACATCAACAAGCCCGAGTTCTACGACTTCATGGTCTTCATGAAGCGGATGATCGACGAGGGGCTGATCGACCCGAACTGGATGGCCTACAAGAAAGACGATTTCCGTGGCGCCTGGAAGCAGGGCAAATTCGGCATCATGCGCGAACAGAACGCGGCGCTGAACGCCCAGAACAACTACGCCCCGTTCGACGCCAACTTCCCCGATGGCAGCTGGACCGTCATCGATCCCGTCAAAGGACCGAAAGGAAAGGCCTCGGTGGGACCGGCCGTGCGCGGACTGCGCATCTGGTGTATCAGCCAGAAGGCCCTGGATGCCGGCAAAGGCCCGAAAATCGCCGACATGTTCGAGTGGATGTCCCACGGAGAGGGCTACCTGCTCTGCGGCTGGGGCCGCGAGGGTGTCGAATATCAGATGAAGGACGGAATCCCCGTCTCCATGCCCGGAGAGAAGGGCTTTGAAGGGCCGGTCGGGCAGACTTATATCCAGCTGCGCAGCATGGCCTTCAACTACGCCAGCGACATGGAGCTGGTCAGCCGCTATCCGGTCTATACCACCGCCACCAGCCACAAGCAGATGTCGGCGCTGTGGACGCTGAGGGAAATGCAGAAGCGCCACTGGACCAACGCCAACGGCGAGGACTCGATGCCGGTACCATCCACCGACCTGAAGACTTTCTACGAACAGGGTCTGGCCGA
>Ga0256404_1006532_pt1 | contig 19217 bp, 17 predicted proteins | sample RumenRJG_01DNA_FD_185990 | JGI IMG/M metagenome (GOLD analysis project Ga0256404, IMG submission 185990) | Bovine rumen microbial communities from Lethbridge, Alberta, Canada - RJG_01 | ecosystem: Host-associated > Mammals > Digestive system > Stomach > Rumen | place: Canada: Alberta | collected...
TTTAAGATGGGGTTTGTCATAATAGCCTCCTTCCTTATTGCAACGGATCAATTCGCAAGGGTTCTTCAGATTTGCCTAAGCGTTCCCAGTTAGCCAACAATTCATCTTGGTGTTGGTCGAGCCATTCATAAACCATACGCAAAGCGCGACGCGGTAATGAGCCGGTAATAACACCATCTTTGATAGTAATAATAGCTTCGTAGCCTTGGTATTTTACATGAAAATGAGGAGGGTTATGTTCGCTCATATACATGTAAATGGTAATCCCGTAAAATGAACTAATCTCAGGCATATTAGTATCCGTTTTCAATTTTGCCTGCAAAATTACACAAAAAAATTGATATATGCAAATAAATGGGAAAAAATATTGAAAAAAAACACCGAAGGTAAACAGCCAATACTAACCGACAGCACATGCCGACAGCGTGCACACCCGCATTGAGCCCTCGCGGGCGGGACGCGAGGGGCGAACCGTCCTCTCGTGGAGAGAGGACAGGCGAGGGCCAAGTGGGAATCCGCCTATGTCCGAGCCCCTCTGGCGGCAAAGGTACAAAAAACACACTATTTGAAAAATTTGTAGTAATTTCGGACTCCGCCTGATTGTTAGCAATTCTTAGCTATGCACGATTATTGCCAACAATCTTCCCCCGAATTTACGTTCGCACTTTCGTGCAAACTACAATCTTTAGCCGCAAAAACACAAATTTTGCAAGCATTTTTGATATTTTTGCGTCAAAATCTTGCAAATTTGAAAAATTTGTAGTAATTTTGCACGCTATTTATGCAAATAGATGAACTGGAAATACTGTTTTCGCAGCATCCTGAGGTAAAGGCGATCGGCGAAAGATTGATGACGAGAGGGGACAAACATGTGCTTGTCTCAGGGTTGCACGCGAGCGCGAGGGCGCTCATGCTAACTGGCATAAACAAGCCTACCCCAGCCCTCCCTAGAGGGAAGGAGAAAAATTGTCCTTTATTTGTGATCCTTGACAATGCAGAGGCGGCGCAGTACCTGTTTGCAGACCTGAAGACTTTGGGGGCGAAGGCGGGGTTCTTTCCGAGCAGCAAACGTCGGCGGAGTATCGATGACGCGGCGGTGATACAGCGCACAGAGACCCTGACGACTATGCCGCAGATCATCGTGACCTATCCTGAGGCCGTTGCAGAGCCGGTACCGGCGAAAGAGGAATTGAAGGCGGTCAGTTTTTCGCTGAAAGCGGGCGAGGAAATACAGCAGACGAAATTAGGTCAGCAGTTGTCCGAACTGGGTTTTGAACGTGTGGATTTTGTGTTTCAGCCGGGACAGTATGCGATGCGCGGATCGATCGTGGACATCTACAGTTACAGTCACGATAATCCCTACCGATTGGACTTCTTCGGAGATGAGATAGAGAGTATCCGAGAGTTTGATATCGAGGACCAGTTGTCGAAGAACAAGGTCGAACGAGCCGACCTTGTTGGACCGCCTTCGGCTGTAGGACCGTTACACTGTAAGACCGCTAACACTGTAGGACCGGCTTCGCCTGTAGGACAAACCATTGTGGACTATCTGAGTGAGGAGACGGTGTGGGTGTCGAACGATTGGAGCGTGGTGCGATTCAAGTTAGACGGCCTAGGAGTTCTAGGGAACCTAGGCGACCCAGAAGCGAAGAAGACCGTTGAGTTGAACGAGAAGAGTACGTTTGCGGAATATACGAAGATAGCATTTGAGACGAGTCCGCAGCCGATCTTCCATAAGCAGTTTGATATCCTGACGGACGATCTGAAACGGCATATCGACGAAGGATACAAAATCTATATACTGGCGGAACAGCAGAAACAGCTTGATAGACTCGAAGCGATCTTCGAGTCGACCGCTAACGCTGTAGGACCGTCGCAAGGCGACTGTAAGATCGCTAGCGCTGTAGGACCGGCTTCGCCTGTAAGATTCATTCCGATCAACGCGACGCTGCATGAGGGGTTTGTAGATAAGGGCTTGAAGATATGCTGCTATACGGATCACCAGATCTTCGAGCGTTTTCATCGCGTGCAGATGACGAGCGAGAACGCGCGAAGGGGCAAGGCGATAATCACCTTAAGGGAGATCAACCAGTTGCAGGTGGGCGATTATGTGGTGCATAGCGATCACGGAATTGCGAAGTTCGGCGGCTTGGTAACGACGCCGGTGAACGGCAAACCGCAAGAGATGATCAAGCTCAACTACCGCGACGGGGCGAATGTGTTTGTGTCTATCCATAACTTGCATCGCATCAGCAAGTACAAGGGCCGTGAGGGGTCGGAACCGACGATCGCAAGGTTGGGTAGCGGCGCATGGGAACGATTGAAAGAGCGCACGAAGGACAAGGTGAAGGACATCGCGCGGGACTTGATCCGGCTCTACGCGACGCGCAAGCAACAGAAGGGTTTTGCCTACAGTCCCGACGGGTACATGCAGCATGAGTTGGAGGCTTCGTTCCTCTATGAGGACACGCCGGATCAGGCGAAGGCGACCGCGGACGTAAAGCGCGACCTGGAGAGTCCTATGCCGATGGACCGTTTGGTGTGCGGCGATGTAGGCTTCGGTAAGACCGAAGTGGCGATGCGCGCAGCATTTAAGGTTGCGACGGACGGCAAGCAGGTAGCGGTGTTGGTACCGACAACGGTCTTGGCGCTGCAACACTACAACACCTTCACCGAACGCATGAAGAACCTGCCGGTACGGATCGAGTACCTGAGCCGGTTGAAGAGCGCAAAAGAGATCAAGGAGGTGCTGGCGGACCTGGAGGCGGGTAAGATCGATATATTGATCGGCACGCATAAGCTCATCGGCAAGAGCGTCAAATGGCACGATCTGGGACTGCTGATCATCGACGAGGAACAGAAGTTCGGTGTGGCTGCGAAGGAGAAGTTGAAGAGTCTGAGGGCGAACGTGGATGTGCTAACGCTGACGGCAACACCTATTCCGAGGACCTTGCAGTTCAGTTTGTTGGGTGCCCGCGATCTGAGCGTGATGACCACTCCGCCGCCGAACCGCTATCCGGTGCAGACGGAGTTGATCACGACCGAGGATGAGGACATCATCAAAGAGGCGATCGAGCTGGAGATGGGGCGTAACGGACAGGTATTCATCGTCAATAACCGCATTGAGATGCTGCCGCGTATCGAGCGGAAGATCCAAAAGTTAGTGCCCGAGGCACGTATTGTGATCGCGCACGGACAACTGCCGGCAGGCGAGATGGAAGAGCGGTTGGAAGCGTTCATCAATTATGACTATGATATCCTGCTTTCGACCACGATCATCGAATCGGGTGTGGATATCCCGAACGTGAACACGATACTGATCTTCAGCGCGAACCACTACGGATTGGCGGACTTGCATCAGTTGAGGGGTCGCGTGGGACGAAGCAACCGGAAAGCCTATTGTTACCTGATCGCGCCGGAGAAGGAGCTATTGACCGAAGACGCGAGACGGCGATTGGAGGCTTTGAGTACGTTTGCGGAACTGGGTGCGGGTTTCAACCTGGCGATGCAAGACCTGGATATCCGCGGAGCGGGAAACATGTTGGGCAGCGAACAAAGCGGTTTTATTGCCGACTTGGGTTATGAGACCTACCAGCGGATCTTGAATGAGGCGGTGGAGGAGCTGCGCGAGGAAATGAGTTTAGAGGACGCTTCGCTACAGGACGGCGCAGAGCGCCTACAGGACGCTAACGCTACAGGGCATCTCTGGTGTCAAGACTCGCAGTTGGAGACGGATCTGCCGGTATGTTTTCCAACCGATTATATCGAGAACATATCCGAGCGTATCACCTTGTACCGGGAGTTGGACAATCTGCATAGCGAGGAGCAGTTGCTGGAATACCGCAAACGCCTGATCGACCGATTCGGAGTGCTGCCCGAACCCGCGGAGGAACTGCTGAGTGTGGTGCAATTGAGATGGCTCTGTTGCCGGCTTGGTATCGAGAAGATACTGCTGAAAGGCGAGCGAATGACCATGTATCTGGTGCAACACAAAGACGCATACTGGCAGTCGGAGGCGTTCGGCAATATCGTGCAATATGCCGTGAAGCGGCCCGAACGATGCCTGCTGCATGAGGAGAAAGACAAGAAGGGCATCCCGACAGGCAGACGCATGGTGACGATCACGAATGTGAAAACAATCGCAGGAGCCATTACGCTCCTATCGAAAGTGGAGAGTGGAGAGTTGAGTGTTGAGAGAAGTTAAAAGTTGAAAGTTTTTAGTATATGAAATTTATTGGTATCATACCGGCACGTTATGCCTCAACCCGTTTCCCGGGGAAACCCCTGGCGGAGATATGCGGCAAAACGGTGATTCGTAGGGTGTATGACCAGGCTTCGCAGGCGCTGGACACGGTAGTGGTAGCTACGGACGATGACCGTATCTACGATGCGGTAGAGAATTTTCACGGCAAGGTCGTGATGACGCGTGCGGACCATAAATGCGGTACGGATCGTTGTCTGGAGGCGTATGACGCGATCACTACCCCATTCTGGCGCGAACAGAACGATGCCGACACCGTGATCATCAATATCCAGGGCGACGAGCCGTTCATCCAGCCCGAACAGATCGAGACGCTGATGCGGTGTTTCGACCAGAAGGGTACGCAGATCGCGACGCTGGTTAGACCCTTTACCGACAAGGACAGCAAGGAGGCGCTGGAGAACGTGAACACGCCGAAAGTGGAATGGGATAAGACGACGGGCATAGCAAAGCTATTTTCTCGCAAGGTGATCGCATGTGCCGACGGCAGTCATTACCGGCATATCGGCATCTATGCCTATCGCGCAGACGTGCTGCGACAAATCACTGCTTTGCCGCAGAGTCCGCTGGAGATCGCAGAACGCTTGGAGCAGCTGCGTTGGCTCGAGAACGGATATTGTATCCGCGTAGGCGTGACGAATACCGAGACGATCGGAATCGATACGCCGGAAGATCTGGAACGGGCTATCGAATGGTACAAGTATAACGGGTAAAGTTTAAAGTTGAACGTTGAAAGTTTAAAGATTTAAAATATTAACCAAAAAACACAAATTATGGCAAAAGGAAATTGTCCGACTCCGCACAATGGTGCGCAGTATGGAGAGATTGCAAAAACAGTGATTATGGCGGGTGATCCGCTGCGTGCAAAACTGATGGCAGAGCGTTATCTGGAGAACCCGAGATTGGTGAACCAGGTTCGTAATATGTTCGCTTACACCGGAACTCACAACGGAAAAGAGGTAACGGTAATGGGTCACGGAATGGGTATTCCGTCGATCGGTATCTACACGTACGAGTTGTTTAACTTCTACGACGTAGACACGATCATTCGCGTGGGTTCGTGCGGTGCACGCCAGAACTATGTGCAATTGGGTGACATCGTGATTGCATTGGGTAGCTGCACGGAGAGTAACTATGCCGATCAATTCGATCTACAAGGTAACTTCGCGCCGATCGCAGACTTCTATCTGGCACGCAAGGCCGTAGAGGCATGTGAGAAATTCGGATACCGTCACCATATCGGTAACGTCTATTCGGCAGACGTATTCTACAGCGAGGATCCGCGTAAAGCTAACTGGACGAAGATGGGCGTGCTGGCAGACGAGATGGAAGCGCCGGCATTGTACCTCAATGCAGCTCGTGCCGGAAAGAAAGCGCTGGTCATCTGTACCGTGAGCGATCACATCCTGACGGGTGAGGCTACGACAGCCGAGCAGCGTCAGAACTCGTTCACTAACATGATGGACGTTGCATTTGATATTATTTAAACAATTGGTAAATGGATAAAAACACCTGGATCGGCTTTCTTTTGATAGCCGCTATTATCGTTGGGTTCTCGATGATGAACCGCCCTTCGAAGGCGGAGTTAGCGGAGCGCCAACGTGTACAAGATTCTATTAAAGTAGCCCGCATGGCTCAAGCGGAAGCACAGCGTTTGTCGGATTCTATCCAGATGACGCTGGATGCCGCTTCGCCGGAAGCGATGGAGCAGAAGAAACAAGAGGAGGTTAAACCCGAAGAGCAATGGACGACGCTGAGCAATGCGCATGTGCGTCTGACCATCTCTTCCTACGGCGGTGCTATCCAACGCGCAGAGTTGTTGGAATACCACGCATCGGGCGACAGCGTCAACCCGCTGTGCCTTTTCCGCGGCAATGAGTCGTCGTTCGGTTTCACGCTCATCACGATCAACAACCGTATTCTGCAGACCTCGAATCTGATCTTCGAGCCCGTTTCGTGTGATGCGCCGAATAAGGCAATCATGCGTTGGAAAGCCGCTGAGGATGCATGGTTGGATTATGTGTATGAGTTGTCGGATACCTACATGGTGCATCTGGCGCTTGTACCGCATAACCTGACAGAGGTGCTGGCGCAGAACATGAACTCGCTGGAGCTGCAATGGAGTCAGTTGATTCCGCAACAAGAGCAGGGACGTAAGTTCGAAGAGCGCTATGCGCAGTTGCAGTATATGCTGGTAGGGGGCGAGATGGAGAAGCTGAGCGAGAGCAAGGATGACAATGCCAAGGAGTCGGCGCGCGTGAAATGGATCGGGTATAAGGATCAGTTCTTCTCAACCGTGCTGATTGCCGACGACGCGTTCTCTTCCTCGCAGTTCAACTCCGTGCCCCAACGCCGCATGTCGGGTTATATCAAAGCATATAGCACAACCACTTCCGTGCCCTTTGATCTGACCGGAAAGAGTCAGACGGGTTTCCGTCTGTACTGCGGTCCCAACCACTATCACACGCTCAAGGCGTATGACGAGGGGGCGGCTAAGGAGGATCGGCTGTATCTGAATAAGTTGATCCCGCTGGGATGGAAGATCGTAAGCTGGATCAACACGGCGCTGGTGATCCCTATGTTTGATTTGTTCACCAGTTGGGGACTGCATATCGGTATTGTGATATTGCTGATGACGCTGGTGATCAAGCTGATCATCCTGCCGTTCGTCTTCGTATCGTATAAGTCGAGCGCGAAGATGCGTGTGTTGCGTCCGCAGATCGATGCCATCAATGAGCAATTCCCGGCAGATAAGATGCAGGAGCGCCAGGCGGCAACGATGCAGTTGTACCAGCAGGCGGGTGTGAGTCCGATGAGCGGCTGTCTGCCGATGATATTCCAGTTCCCGGTACTGATGGCTATGTTCTGGTTCCTGCCGACGGCGATCGAGTTACGTGGTAAGTCGCTCCTCTGGGCAGACGACCTCTCGACCTACGACGCGGTATTCCAATGGGGCTTTAATATCCCGCTGTTGGGTGATCACCTGAGTTTATTCTGTCTGCTGATGACGATCTGTAATATCGCTTACACCTTCATCACGATGCAGTCGCAGGCAACGGATCCGAATATGAAGTTCATGAAGTACATGATGTACGCGATGCCGCTCATGTTCCTCTTCATCTTCAATGATTATGCAGCAGGTCTGAGTTACTACTACCTCGTTTCGCTCTTCATTACCATCGTGCAGACGATGATCTTCCGCTGGTCGTTGGACGACGAGCAGATGTTGCGCGAGATGGAGGAGAATAAGAAGAAAAAAGCCGGCAAACCGAAGTCGGGTTGGATGCAACGTCTGGAGCAGATGCAGCGCGAGCAGCAACGCATGGCGCGCGAGAATGCAAAAGCGAATATGCGTAGATAAGGGCAAAAAAATACACGGGGCGGTTATGCCGCCTCGTGTACTTGCGCCTTATGAATCTCGGATGAGACGAGCGCTTGGCCTTGATCAGAGAGCGTGACGCCGTCGCTCTGCAGCAGGGCATCGAAGTTGGATTCCGCCAACATAGGGCTGGTGATATCAATGATATGCACGCATTGCGTAGCGGCGATCCGGAAGAGCAGGAGGTTATACAAGGCATGGATATTACGCAGACGCTCGATTGAACCTCCTAACCAATAGAGGATATTCTTGCGTTCCTGCATCGACATGCCGCTGGTGATATGCGCGAAGTAACGGTTCTCGTCGATGATCGGCAGACTAACCAGGACAGGTTCCTCTCCACGCGCACGCGCCTGTGCGATCTTATTTATATATAATGCTTTGTAAGCTACTAAATCAATGGCGGACTCGTGACGGGCACTCGGATCTGCGGCAATAGCACTCCAGTTGAACTGCAAACCACTTTCGGGTTGAATAATAAAAGTCTTGTCCATAATATATAAAGAATTAACGAATTAACGAATTAAAGAGTTAACGAATTAAAGAGTTAAAGATGCATTACCATATACGCGATGATAATCGGTAACTGTAAGCAATAGAGGGCTACCAATACCCCTTGACCAATACGTTTTACTGTTTTCATATGCGTTTTTGATTTTAATTGATTATACATTTTGTTTGTTTGACGGTGCAAAATTACTGCTTTTTAACAAGGTGTGCAACTAAAAGTGATCAGGGATGAAGATTTGTGATGAAATCGGGATTTCTGATGACTAAAATACAAATACAGTGACGAAATTCGGCGTTTATCTATTTCGTCACATCGAACAAAGGGACTAAATTATGACTAAAATTCCTGCTTCAATGCGGTCATTGAGCATGCTGCTGATGCATGTGCTGGCCTTACCTGCTTTTTTCCTGGGATTTATCCTGATTTATCGCAGTGCGTGGATAGACGGATTTATGAACGCGGGTTTGGGTATTGTATTCAATGCGCTGATGCTGATGTGTATCCTGCTGGGTGTAGAACTGATCTCGCGTATCACGATGTTCTTTGTCGGACGGGTAAAGACCCTCAACTGGTGGCAATACAGTCTGTGGGCGATCTGGGAGGTTTTTGTATTCTCCTGTTTTGCGGCATTGTACATGGCGCTGGTGTACAAGCATTACGGGTATTTCCCCGCATTGGGCAAGTGTCTTCAGATCTCATTCTCTACCCTCCTGTATCCCTATCTTATCTTTGCCTTGCTGATGGCGCTTATTCGCCCGGATGAAGTAGAGGCTTCGGACGAAGACCTGGTACGGTTCACGGACAGTACGGGTAGGCTCAAGTTGGTGATTGCCCATGACGTGTTGCTTTCTATTGAGGCGCAAGAGAACTATGTCTCCATTCGTTATCTGGACGGCGAGATGCAGAAGGAATACTCCTTGAGGCAGTCGATGCGGGGCATTGAGGAATTGATGGATAAGCATGGTATTATCCGTTGTCAGCGTTCGTATTTCGTCAACCCGCGGCATGTGAAAGTGTTACGTCGCGACAAAGAGGGCATGATTCAGGCAGAGATGGACATCCCGAACAGCAAACCTGTTCCGGTTTCGCCCAAATACTACGAGCAGTTGAGTAAACTATTGTGATGGAAGTATTATTAGGAAAGACCCTGACCGAGTTGCAAGCGGTTGCGCAAAGCGTCGGATTGCAGAAGTTCGCCGGCAAACAGTTGGCGGAATGGCTCTATGTACGCCGTGTGCGCTCGTTTGACGAGATGACGAATATATCGCTCAAAGGGCGTGAGGCGCTGAAGGCGAACTACACCGTCGGACGCCATGATCCCGTTCGCGAGGCGGTGAGTGTAGACGGAACAAGGAAGTACCTGTTTGCAATCGGCGAGCAGTATATCGAGTCGGTATATATTCCGGAAGAAGAGCGCGCGACGCTATGCGTATCGACGCAGATGGGCTGCAAGATGGGATGCCGGTTTTGCATGACCGGCACATTGGGTTTTCACGGACACTTGCCTGCGGCCGAGATCTTGAATCAGATCTTCTATTTCGACGACCTGACCAATATCGTCTATATGGGCGAAGGGGAACCGATGGATAATATCGACGAGGTGCTTCGTTCGTTGGAGATCATGACGGCGGATTACGGTTGTGCCTGGTCGCCCAAACGAATCACGGTCTCAACGGTAGGCATTCCTGCCATGAAGCGATTCTTGGACGAGAGCGAATGCCATCTGGCGATCTCGATGCATAATCCGTTTGCAGCCGAGCGGCAGACAATCATGCCGGCCGAGAAACTGATGAGTATCACGGATGTGGTAGCATTACTCAAGCAATATGATTGGACCCATCAGCGGCGTATCAGTTTTGAGTATATCTGTTGGCACGGCGTGAATGACTCGGTAAGGCATGCCAAAGAAATAACGCGACTGCTCAAGGGTTTGAACAGCCGCGTGAACCTGATTCGTTTTCACGAGGGAGTGGATCGTGATTTCCCGGCTTCCGATGAGAAACAGATGGAATGGCTTCGGGATTACCTCACCGCTAACGGTGTAACCACCACTATTCGCCGTTCGCGCGGAGAAGATATTCTCGCGGCTTGCGGCATGCTGGTCAATGCACTATCTCCACATGCGGATAAGCAAAAGTGAATCCTTGCGGCGGGAGTTCGGTATAGAACCGCTCCTGCATAGCGAAGAACACATCCCAGTAGTCAGTACCGCGCACCCACGCCCGAACTACAAACGTGATATCGTTTTCATTGAGTGACTTAAGCCCCACAAACGGCGCCGGAATCGCGTCTATCTGATAGCTGACGGTAGACAATTGATAGTTCGTCACCTTCAGTTCTTTATAGAGCGCTTTCATATCCGTATCTTCCTTAAGCACCCGCTCTTCGCTATTGAGGATGGCGAGGATCGCTTCTTTGCATGCGGCTGCATCGACTCCGTACGACACACTCACGAGCCACTCGAGCCGACGCAAAGGACGGCCGTTGAAGTTATTGATCGTACCATTGGAGAGCGCACCGTTCGGCAGGATCACTACCCGGTTATCGGGCGTGAGGATCTTGGTTGCCGTGATATTAACTTCCACCACTTTACCCGTTATCCCCTGAGCCTCGATGAAGTCGCCGGCTCGGAAAGGTTTGAAGACCAGCAGCATGATTCCCCCGGCGAAGTTCTGCACCGTGCCGGACAAGGCCATACCGACTGCCAAACCTCCAGCTGCCAGTAAGGCAGCCAACGAAGTGGTGTCTATGCCGAGTGTACCGACCGTGACCACGATCAGCAGGACAGTGAGCGAGATAGAAGCGAACGAGGTGACGAACGAAGCAATCGTCTTCTCCGTCTTGCGACGGATGAACGCCCGCTGCAAGATATGTTTCACCCAACGAATCAACCAGATACCGATGAGTAAGATCAGCAATGCAGCCAGCAGTTTGAGCCCGAACTGCGTGATCTTATCCAGGAATATCTGCCAAAAAGCATCGGGGTCTGTTCGCGCAAACTCGATCATCCGACGCGCACCGTGACGCACCGAATCGGCCGTCAGTTTCTGTTGCTCTTGCGAAGCGGCTGTTGCAACCGCTAACTTCTCCAAGTCACCTAATAGAAGCATATATGATGTGGGATGTATGATTAACGTATTCTATCTGCAGCACGGACGAGGGCTTCGTCCTTGAGGATACGGCGGGTTGCCATGATCGTAAGCACCATACAGATGAGGGGGATCGCAGCCCAAGGCAGAATATGCCAATCCACACCCATACTCATCTTCGCGAGCCAGATATAGATTGCCAGTACCCCGTAATAACCGAGGCAAAGCATGACTGTGAAGATATTAAGGCGTGCCTGCAGGATACGCTTGCGATAGAGGAAGATGTCGATCAGGGCCAAGAGAGGGATGAGTGCTGTGGAGAGCAACAAGCCCCATAGACCTTGCAACGGCGCTCCGCCAAGGGCATTGAGTTCCCAGATCTGCAGCTCTTCCGCACTCTCAGGCGTCACCAGTTGCACAACAGGTTGCCAGATCAGAATGATGCCTAAGATCACTACTGCCAATAGATATAATGTTTGAATTCGCTGTATCATAATTGTGCCTCCTCTAAGGTTGAACATTTATCGCCGTGTTTATTCACCCACCCTATCTGCCGAGCGGGATTGCCGACCATGAGGGCATAGGCCGGAACATCTTTGGTGACCACCGACCCTGCACCGATCAGGCAGTACTCTCCCAACTCATGTCCGCAGACGATGGTTGCATTAGCGCCAACCGAAGCACCGCGGTGCAAGATCGTCGGGCGGTATTCATCTTTGCGCGAGACCGCTGCGCGGGGATTGATGACGTTGGTAAAGACCATCGACGGGCCAAGGAACACATCGTCCTCACACCGCACGCCGGTATAGACGGATACATTGTTTTGGATCTTGCAATTACGGCCCAGCACCACATCTGGCGAGATAACCACGTTCTGCCCGATATTGCAGTCTTCACCGATCGTGCAACCCGACATGATATGACTAAAATGCCAGATCTTGGTTCCTTTCCCTATTTGGCACCCCTCGTCCACATAGGAGGACTCGTGTACAAAATAATTGGTCATTTGTAATTGGTCATTGGTCATTTTAGAAGAAAAGTTTTAATATATCATTGCCGTTCGCCAAGACGAGCAGGGCGATCAGGATCCAGAAACCTACCTCGTTCGCTTTCTCCAGGAATTTATCACTGGGTTTGCGACGCGTGATCATCTCGACCAGCAGGAAGAGGATATATCCGCCGTCCAAGGCAGGAATCGGAAGGAAGTTCATGAACGCCAGGATGATGCTCAGAAAAGCGGTCATGTGCCAGAAGGCGTACCAGTTCCACATATCGGGGAACATACCGCCTATCGCGCCGAAACCGCCCAGAGACTGTGCTCCTTCTTTGGTGAAGACCAGGCGGAACTGCTTGACGTACATCGCCAAGATGTTCCAGCCGTACTGAATACCGGCAGGGATGGATTGGAAGAAGGTGTAACTCGTATGCTCGAAGCGGAAATTGATCCGTGCCTGAACTCCAAGTTTGCAATTATCTCCCAAGAATGCCGTCGTAGTCAGCGGTTCACCGTTTCGGTAATAATCGATGATAACCGAGTCGCAAGGATGCTTCTGCAATTCGCGCGTAAGGATGGTATAACAGGGCGTCGGAACACCTGCGATAGCGACGATGCTATCCCCTTTTTGGATACCGGCATAGGAGGCCGCATAATCGGGCAGCACGGTATCGATCACGCACGGGATCCATTCGGCAATGAGCAGGTAATGCTGCTTCTGATACCCCTTATCGGCACGACTCTTCTCCCGCTCCGCACGGTCGAACTCATTCTGCAGCGCCAGATAACGCGTTCCCAGATCTTCAGACATCGTCAAAGATACCGTGTCAGCTCCGCGCAATACGGTCACGTCGCGTTTGCCTTCGATGATAAGCGCCTGTACCACCTCATTGAGTGTCTTGGGGTCCTGCCCGTCAAGCGCCAGGATCTTATCCTGCTGTTGGAATCCCTCATCGAGCAGAATCTGCGAATAGTACAGACCCGATGTCACATTGCGTAGCGGCAGGCTGTCCTGGCCCCAATGCCAGAGTAACATACAGAAGATCACGATCGCGCCGATGAAATTCACCAGGATACCGCCCAGGATGATAAACATGCGTTGCCATGCGGGTTTGGAACGAAACTCCCACTCCTGGGGCTCCGCTGCCAACTCATCGGTCGAATGCGTCTCATCCACCATACCGGCGATAGCACAATAACCGCCAAAAGGCAACCAACCGAGTCCCCATTCTGTGGTCTCGGGATGGGAAGCCCACTCTTCATCTTCATTGCCGGCGAAGCACTTCACATGCCATTTGCCGTCGAAATACTTGAAGCGAAGAAGGCTGAATTTGGGATTAAAGAAGAGATAGAACTTCTCCACGCGAACCTTAAAGATCTTCGCGAAGAGGAAATGTCCCAACTCGTGTATCAGCACCAAGAAACTAAGCGCTAAGATTAATTGAATTGCTTGTATCATTTTACTATTTAACGAATTAACGAATGAAAGAGTTAACGAATGAAAGAATGAGCGATTTTCCGAGCTTCGAGATCGGTTGCCACATAATCTTCATACGTCGGTTTGGCGATGAAGGCAGCCTTTGCCATGGTCTCGCTGATAATGTCGCTCATCTGCAGGAAGCCGCAACGCCCTTCCCGGAAAGCGAGGTTGACCACCTCATTGGCGGCATTGAGCACGCATGGGATGTTTCCTCCCCGATGCATGGCCTCGTAGGCCAGGCCAAGGTTCGGGAAGCGCTTGAGATCGGGTTCTTCGAAGGTCAGATCCTTAAGGGCGAAGAGGTCTGCCCGCGGAAAATCACTGGCCAGCCGTTCGGGGAACGAGAGCGCATATTGGATCGGCAAACGCATGTCGGGAGCCCCGAGTTGCGCTTTGATGGCGCCGTCGGTAAACTGCACCGCAGAATGGACGATGGACTGCGGATGAACGAGCACTTGGATCTTCTCTACCGGCACACCGAAGAGCCATTTGGCTTCGATCACTTCGAATCCTTTGTTCATCATGGACGCGGAGTCGATGGTGATCTTGGCTCCCATGTCCCAGTTGGGGTGCTTGAGGGCATCGGCAGCCGTGACGGACCGCATCTGTTCGTGCGAGAAGGTGCGGAAAGGTCCTCCGCTGGCAGTCAGCAGGATCTTCTCTATCTCACTGCGGTCTTCGCCCACCAGCGATTGGAAGATCGCACTGTGTTCGCTATCTACCGGCAGGATCGGGGTATGGTGCTTGAGTGCCAGATCGCAGATGATCTCTCCGGCTACGACGAGGGTCTCTTTATTAGCCAGCGCAATGGTCTTACCGGCCTTGATGGCTTCGATGGTCGGTCGCAAACCCGCGTATCCTACCATCGCTGCAACCACGATATCGATAGACGGCATGGTAACCACTTGCGCGATCGCATCGGCTCCTGCCCAGACCTTGCAGTCGAGCGCAGAGAGTTGATCTCTCAGCGTTTCGTACAATCGCTCATCGGCGATGCAGACCACTTCGGGATGAAACTCCCTGGCCTGCTCTACCAGTTTATCCACACTCCTATTCGCGCAGATGGCATAGACACTATAACGATCCGGATACGCCCGCACAACGTCAAGCGTCTGCGTACCTATCGAACCGGTACTGCCCAATATACACAATTGCTTTACCATGCGATCACCTCCTCAGGGTTAACAAACGAACCTGCATCCCAGATCTCTATCTCCAGCTCCTGCACGCCGTTCATGACGCCGATCGCTTCTCCGGCTTCCACTTGCGTACCGGGTTGCTTGAGCGCTTTGCTCACACCGCGATAGATGACTATCAGCGGGTTATGCTGCACCACGATGGTGAAGCAGTCATTCTCCATGCGCTCTACGAGCACCACATGTCCGCGCAACACAGAGAGCACATTCTCGTTCCTGGCAGTGCGGATAGCTGTAGTGAATTGCTTGGCATCGGGTTGCGCCGAACGAACAATCACGCCCCGCACCGGACGGTATAACTGGGGTACGACATGCGAAGAAGCGGACTCATAGAGCTGCAACCGATCGCGCTCCCTGATCTCATATTGGGTCAAGAACGCTTCGGTCACCTCATTGCGTTGCTGCTCCAGGATCTGCGCACGCTCCACGCGTTGCACCGAGTCCAGACTCTGCACGCTATCCGTCTGAATATCTCCGGCTGTGAGCTGCTTGATCACATCCAGGTACTGCCGTTGCACGGTCAGGTCCACTTGTAGCGAATCGACCCGCGCGGACTCCTGAATAAGTTGCTGACGCAAGCTGGCGCTGTACCCCGGCAGGATATTCCGAATCGGAGTATAGACGATGAGCACCGACAGCAGCACGATCAGCGATAACAACGTGATCGTGATCATACTGATAGCGCCTAACAGGCTTACGCGAATATGAAACACCTCGCGTAAGGAACTGTCATCCAGCATCGCCAAGCGATATTTTCTTCTTTGGCTCATTAAAGAATGGTGCAACCCGCGCAGGGTTTGAGTTGTTTAAAGAAGTCGTTGCCTTTGTCATCCACGAGGATGAAAGCGGGGAAGTTCTCCACTTCGATCTTCCAGATCGCCTCCATACCGAGTTCCGGATATTCCACGCACTCGATGGACTTGATATTGTTCTGCGCCAGGATAGCAGCCGGTCCGCCGATGGAACCGAGATAGAAGCCGCCGTGTTTCTGACAAGCGTTGGTCACATCAATGGAGCGGTTACCCTTGGCCAGCATGATCATCGAACCTCCGTGATCCTGGAATTCATCTACATACGGATCCATACGACCTGCGGTCGTCGGACCCATCGAACCACAGGCCATGCCTGCCGGGGTCTTTGCCGGTCCGGCATAATAGATAGGATGGTTCTTGAGGTATTCGGGCATCGCTTCACCGGCATCGAGACGCGCTTTGATCTTCGCATGCGCGATATCACGGCCTACGATGATCGTGCCGTTCAGACTCAGACGGGTACCGATCGGGTACTTGGTCAGGATCGCACACACGTCCTTCATCGGTTGGTTAAGGTCGATACGAACGGCATCGCCTTCCCCTGCCTGACGGAGTTCCGCCGGAATGAGGGAAGCAGGGTTATTATCGAGTTTCTCGATCCAGATACCGTCCTTGTTGATCTTACACTTGATGTTACGGTCCGCCGAGCAGCTGACGCCCAGACCGATCGGACAACTTGCACCGTGACGCGGCAGACGAACGACGCGTACGTCATGCGCCATGTATTTACCGCCGAACTGCGCACCCAGACCGATCTTATAGGCCTCTTGCAGCAGTTGCTTCTCGAGTTCGATATCGCGGAACGCGCGACCCGTCTCGTCACCCGAAGTGGGCAGACTGTCATAGTAATGGGTCGAAGCGAGCTTAACGGTCAGCAGGTTCTTCTCTGCCGAAGTACCGCCGATGACGATCGCGATATGATACGGCGGACAAGCAGCCGTACCGAGCGATTTCATCTTCTCCACGAGGAAGGGAATCAGCGTACCCGGATTCTGGATACGCGCCTTGGTCTCCTGGTAGAGATAGGTCTTGTTGGCCGAACCGCCGCCTTTGGTCACACAGAGGAAACGATATTCCGCTCCTTCCGTTGCCTCCAGGTCGATCTGCGCCGGCAGGTTGCACTTCGTGTTCACCTCGTCATACATGTTGAGCGGTGCATTCTGGCTATAACGCAGGTTACACTCCGTGTAGGTATTGAACACACCTTTACTCAGCGCCTCTTCGTCGCAGAAACCGGTCCATACTTCCTGGCCCTTCTCGCCGTGAATAATGGCGGTGCCGGTATCCTGGCAGAGGGGAAGTTGACCCTTGCAAGCTACTTCCGCATTGCGCAGGAAGGTCAATGCTACATACTTATCGTTTGCCGAAGCTTCGGGGTCGCGTAAGATCTTCGCAACCTGCTCGTTGTGCGAACGACGCAACATGAAACTCACGTCATGGAAAGCCTGCTGCGCCATGAGGGTCAATGCCTCAGGCTGCACTTTCAGAATCTCGTGTCCTTCAAACTCGCCGACCGACACATAGTCCTTGGTCAGCAGATAATACTCCGTCTCGTCCTTGCCGAGTTGGAACATCGGTGCATACTTAAAATCCATAGTATATCGTGTATTATTTATGTGCCCATATTTTGCGAGCGCAAAATTACTAAAAAAAAATGATACTACCAAATTTTAGGTCTATATTCTGCAAATAAATATAAAAAAAATATTTTTTTTATAAAAATGGCATGATATTTGATTTTTTGTTGTAACTTTGTAGCGAATTTAACATAAAATGCATTGTTATGAAAAAAATGAGTCTTTTGGTAGCCATGGTGACCGTGCTGAGTCTGTCCATGCGCGCACAGAGTAAGTATGACCACTACTACACCGATCTGCCGATCGAGATCGAGCATGTACAGGAGGTGAAGTTCCCTTTCAACGCGCTCAATATCGCTATGTTCGGTGCCAGGCCGGACGGACAAACCGATTGCACCGCAGCTTTTGCGGCCGCTATTGATTCGATCAGCAAGATGGGCGGCGGGCATGTGATTGTTCCCCGCGGTGTATGGAAAACGGGTCCCATTGAACTCAAGAGCAATATCGATCTGCATCTGAAGAAAGGCGCAACGATCTTAGGCAGCGAGAATAAGGAGCTCTATGTGCAAAAGAACGATCCGCGCGACGGCAGTAAGAAATGTCATCCGCTTATTCGTGCTTCGAAGGCCGAGAATATCAGCATCAGCGGTCAAGGTGTGATTGACGGTCAGGGCTTTATCTGGCGGCCTATCAAGGAGAAGAAACTGAAGAAAGGCGGTGCGGGTGAGTTCTGGGACGAAGCTTTAGCATTGGGCGGCACGATCAAGCCCGATGACAAGACCTACAGTCTCTGGTATCCGTTTAACCTCAATCCCGAACTCGGTATCCCCAATATCGCTGCTACCCCGGAGATCCAGGAGAAGATGCGTCCGCATCTGGTCAATATCACCGATTCAAAGAACGTGGTAATAGAAGGTGTGACGCTGCGTAATAGTCCGAAGTTCCATCTCGTGCCTACGCGCGTACAAAACCTTATTATAGAGAATGTGACGATCGACTGTCCTTGGTGGGCACAGAACGGCGATGCGATGGACCCGGGTAATGTACAGGTTGCCCTGATTGCTGGATGTCATATCAGTGCGGGTGACGACGGTATATGTATGAAAGGCGGTGTAGGCGAGAAAGGTGTAGCAGCCGGTCCGCAACGCGACTTCCTGATCTGCAACGATACCGTCTATCGTGCACACGGCGGTTTTGTGATCGGATCCGAGTTCTGCGGCGGTATGCAGCGTCTGATCGTCAAAGATTGTATGTTCGACGGCACTGATATCGGTTGTCGCTTCAAGTCCGCGCCGGGTCGTGGTGGATGGTGCGAAGATATCTACTGCATCAATATCACAATGAAGAATATCCGCGAAGCGGCTGTGTTCTTCCAATCGGGTTATGCCGATCGTTCAGCCGGCGGTCGCGGCGCAACGGATAGCGATGACAAGAGTAAGTTCTACCCCGAATGGAGCAATTTCACGTTCCGCAATATCATCTGCGCCAATGCCCAGAAAGCAGTAGACATGACCGGTCTGAAAGGCCTTCCGGTGCATAACATCCTCTTCGACGGTGTGAGCTTCTACGGTGTGCGCGAAGGAATGAGTTTCGAGTTCGCAGAAGACATCACGTTCCAGAACTGCGTGATCACCCCCGCCAAGGAGAACACGATCAAGCATAGCAAGAACCTGATCATGAATGGCAAACCATTGGAATAGTCAAAATGTTCTAAATGGCGTTTTCTCAGGAGATGGTCCCGTGATGGTCCTGTTCAAAATAGAACATTCTTACAACAAAAACGGCCCGCAGTGTAATGAACCCCAAAAGTTGAACACAAAACTTTTGGGGTTTGTTATATGTACAAGAAACATTCAATTGAAGAACGTTTATTGGCTGTACAAAAATGCATAGAAGGCTACTCGCCTCTTGCGGTACA
>Ga0256404_1006533_pt1 | contig 19215 bp, 19 predicted proteins | sample RumenRJG_01DNA_FD_185990 | JGI IMG/M metagenome (GOLD analysis project Ga0256404, IMG submission 185990) | Bovine rumen microbial communities from Lethbridge, Alberta, Canada - RJG_01 | ecosystem: Host-associated > Mammals > Digestive system > Stomach > Rumen | place: Canada: Alberta | collected...
TTATGATATAATAAAAATGATAAAATATATGATCGATCAGAGGTGAATAATTATGTTAAAAAGAAGTGATATGATATCGTGCATACTCTGTTATGATGCGCCTTGCAGCAGCGCCTGTAAAGCGCTCGAACCGGATAAAGCTTTGTTAAGCGTTTGGTTTGATAATCAGAACACTGCGGCATTGAAGCTGCCTGAGAATACACCTTGTTTTAACTGCAATGCACCGTGTGAGGAACAGTGTGTCAGAAGGGGGAACGTGCCTGTCAGAGAACTTATAAGCAGGCTGATTAATGAGGTGCGCCCTCAGGCTGGAACAACGCTTCCGGAAAATGAAGATGCACTGAAATGTGACATATGTGGTATCCCGCTTGAAAATCCGTTTTTGCTGTCGTCATCAGTAGTTGCATCCGGTTATGATATGTGTGCAAGAGCTTTTGAGGCAGGGTGGGCAGGAGCGTGCTATAAAACTGTCTGTTCGATGGACATACTTGAGACTTCACCGCGTTTTTCGGCAGTTACCAGCGATAATGGCACGCTCGCAGGATTCAAGAATATCGAGCAGCTTTCTGTCAACACTGTTGAGGAAGATATGGCTGTTATAAAACGTTTAAAGAGCGATTATCCTTCAAAATTCATTATGGTATCGATAATGGGGCAGGATGAGGAGGAGTGGATGAGTCTTGCTGAATTATGTGAGAAAAACGGTGCGGATGCTGTTGAACTCAACTTTTCATGTCCTAATATGCAGGAGGAAGAATTAGGCTCAGATATCGGACAGGTGCCTGAACTTGTGGAAAAATATACAAGAGCAGCAAAAATGAAAACCACTGTACCTGTATTAGCGAAGCTTACGCCTAATGTTGCAAGTATGCTGCCGGCAGCTGAAGCGGCATTCCGCGGCGGTGCGGACGGAATAGCTGCGATCAATACTATCAAGAGTATCACCTCGGTCGATCCGGACACCTATGTTTCGTCACCTGATGTAAACGGGAAATCGGCTGTTGGCGGTTACAGCGGAAATGCTGTCAAGCCCATAGCGCTGCGATTTATCTCAGAACTTGGTCACGCTCCCGGTCTTAATGGACGCCATATCAGCGGAATGGGCGGTATAGAGACATGGAAGGATGCTCTTGAATTCATTCTCCTCGGGGCGGGTTCAGTACAGATAACGACTGCTGTAATGCAGTATGGGTACAGGATAATAGATGAGCTTAAAAGCGGACTGAACTATTATCTTACTCAGAGAGGCATAAAATCAATAAAGGAACTCATAGGCTCAGGACTTGATAAGGTAAGTGATACGACAGACGGCCTTGAAAGAAATACGATACTTTTCCCTGAATTCAATGCTGAAAAATGTATCGGCTGCGGAAGATGCTTTATCTCCTGCAGTGACGGCGGACATCAGGCTATTAGATTTGAAGGCCGCAGACCTAAGCTGAACGGTAAAAAATGTGTCGGATGTCATTTGTGTCTGCTTGTATGTCCGGCTGATGCGATAAGTCCTTGCAGGTTAAGGAAAAAGACATTCTGAGTATTATCAATGCCATTAAGCATATGTTTGATTCTGGAGGCAGACGAAACAAAATACTAATTGCACTAATGACCACAGCAGTACATGAGACGAAGATGGTATGGCAGTTTGGAAAATCTTATAATTACGATACTGATAAAGCAATGAAATAGATGCAAGTCTGATTCCCGGTAGTGAAAGGATGGTAAACATATATGAATAAGGTTGAGTATAAACAGTATGACAGTTCGTATGAAGCTGAGGCATTAAAGGTTTTCGCAGAGTCTTTTGTTAACTATCCTCTATTTTGGGGAGTTTTTAAAGACCGGTTCAAGTCAGAAATAAAGCTGCGCAGTTTTTATGAGGTTCTGATGAAAGGAATATTCAAAGCCACTATCCGTAAGTATGACTGTTATGTAGGTGTTGCTGACGGGAAGGTTACAGTTATCGTGATCGTTGAGAAACCGTCTGACAAAACAGTTGGTTTCTGGGATTATGCTGTAAGTGGAATGGCAGGTGTTATAGCGAGGATAGGGCTTACAGACACCCTAAAGTATATGGAACTGTCAGATAAAACGGAAACTGTTGTTAAAAGCATTACCAAACCCCGTTGGCATTTGTATTTTCTGGCCGTTGATCCGAAATATCAGAGCAGGGGAATCGGAACAGGTGTGATACAGGATTTCCTTATCCCTTTAGTAAGATCCAATGGCGGAGATTTAATTACTGTAACTACCAATTCTGAGAAAAACGTTGGCTTTTATATTAAAAACGGCTTCTCACTTGTTAAAGAAGAAACGCTTGCATACAAAGAAAAATCTATCAGAAACTGGACTTTCAGAATGGATCTGTGAAGGAGCTGGAGGATAACAAATGAATACTGCGTTGATACATACAGAATATATCTGAGCGGTTAATATTTCACGCATTCTTTATGCTCATGACAGGATATAGGATGAAGGCGATTAATTATTCTGGATAGATGCTTTTTGTTCGTTTGTTATTTTTTACTAAATATTACATTCAAAATTCTATATTAATAATTCTAAATCTTAACATTTTGTTCGCAAAAAATGTAAGTATTAATGGTAAAATGATAATATATTATATCAGACAAAGCCTATGCTAAGACTTTGTCAGGAGGAGTTGAATATGAATAAATCAAGATTAACTGCAATTCTGAGTGCAGCAGCAACAGCGCTCTCAATGACCGGAATGACTGGCTATGCAGCGGATACAGCCAGCGAAAAGACCGTAGACCAAATGCTGTCTGAAATGACAACAAAGCAAAAGGTTGAGCAGATGATCGCAATTACTCTGCGTCCCTGGACCGGAGGCGAGAAGCAGGACAACCTTACTTCGCTGAATCCGGAACTTACAAAGCTGATCCGGGAACATAATTTCTCCGGTGTTACACTGTTTGCTCCAAATATTGAAAGTGCTGAACAGTGTGCTGAGCTTACTGACCAGATACAGCAGGCTGCATTAAGCAGTGAATGCGGTATCCCGATGCTGATATGTGCAGATCAGGAGGGCGGTTCGATATACCGTATCGCAACAGGAACTCTTACCTGCGGCAATATGGCTAATGGTGCGGCCGGTGATCCGGCACTTGCCGAAGAAAATGCAAAGATACTCGGAAATGAGATGAAGTCGGTCGGTATTAATACTGATCTGGCTCCGGTTCTTGATGTAAACAATAATCCTGCAAATCCTGTAATAAATGTTCGTTCATTCTCGTCTGATCCTAAGATCGTGAGTGAAATGGGGGCAAGCTATTTAAAGGGACTCCAGAGCGAAGGAGTTATCACTACCTGCAAGCATTTTCCCGGCCATGGTGATACTAATACCGACAGCCATACAGGACTTCCGCTCATCAATAAGAACTATGATGAACTGAAAAATATGGAGCTCTATCCTTATGATGCCGCTATTAAAGCCGGAACGGATATGATAATGACTGCTCATATCCAGTTCCCGAAGATCGAAACAGAAACATACAATTCATTTTCGACAGGTGAAGAGATCAATATTCCGGCAACACTTTCAAAAACGATTATAACCGATATTCTCAGAAATGATCTCGGATTTGATGGTATAGTTATCACTGATTCTATGTTGATGGATGCTATACAGGTTAATTTTGACCGTGTTGATGCAGCAGTTCTTGCAATGAACGCAGATGTAGATATTATTCTTGAACCTATGGCTATACAGAATAACAGCGATATCGAAAAAATGGAGAAGTATATCGATGACATCGTAGAGAAGGTAGAGGCTGGCACTATACCTGAGGAAACTGTTGACAGATCAGTTACAAGAATACTCAAAATGAAGAAGGAAAGGGGCATACTTGATTATACTGCTCCAGACAAGGAAAAAGCCATTAAAACAATTGGTTCAGCTGAACACAGGGAGAGGGCTTTACAGATAGCTGAAAAGGCTGTTACTCTTATTAAAAATGACGATGATATCCTTCCGCTTGAACTCGGCGAAAATGGAAAGATATCATATTTTTATCCGTATGCTAATGTTGAGAATACAATGGTATTCACACTTGACCGCCTTAAAAAGGAAGGAATTATCGCAGAGGGCGTTACATCTGAGAATGTATGTTTCAGAGGTCACAATGCTTCTGAGTACGAGGATAATATCAAAAACTCTGATGTTGTTATTCTTGCGTTAGAGATGTACAGTGTTCCTAACCTGGATCCTGAGGACAAAACAAGAGGATGGCAGGGGAAATTTGCTGAGGAAGTCATTGAACTTTCACATAAAAACGGCAAAAAGGTTATATATCTCAGTGCGAATATCCCTTATGATATAGCAAGGTTTCCTGATGTTGACGCGATAGTTGCCGTATATAATGCAAGTGGAATGTCAGAGATCCCAGTTTACGATCATGAAACACTGGGATATGGTGTGAATTATCCTGCCGGACTTATAACGATACTCGGAGGAAATTCACCTACAGGTAAGCTTCCTGTTGACGTTTATGCTTTTGATGATAATTATCATTATACAGATGAGATACTTTATCCTATCGGCTATGGACTCACCTATAAGTCAGATCAGGAAGAAATTGTTGAAACTTCAACAGCTGACACTACAACAACTGACGCAACAGCTATAACAACAACAATTACTGCTTCTGATACAACAACTTCCGTTTCAACCGTTATTAACAGCACAGGTTCAGCAGATAGCCCTGACACTGGCGCAGATGCACCGTCAACTGCTGTTCTTTTACTTGCTCTTGCAGGATTTGTTGCAGCAAGATGCAAAAAGAATAGTACCTGAGATTGATATCACTGGCTTAAAAAAACAGCTGTTGTTCGGACTTTGTCAAAACGATCATATCATAAAATAAATGTAACTGTTTTTCGCTTTGTATATTCAGCTCCATGTGTGAATGCACGTGGAGCTTTTGTTTTATTCAGAACAAATCCAGCATGCTGTCAAGATAGATCTCTTCACGGACAGTATTGCCGTCATATAAAGTTCAAGAGACAAAGCTGATGCTTCATGAAAGCATCCTTTATCCTTTGGAATATAAACCACTGGTAGAATACTTTGCAGATTGTCATGATCAAAAAAATTTACAGATTGTTCATTGACTATTATGTAAATAAATGATATAATTTTATATAGTTAAATCAAACATAAATTCTCACAAGTGAACAATTGTTTATGTGAATGCTGATAGTTGCGCTGAATATGCCAGAAATGAATTATTTGCCTGCTATATCTGTACAATAAGAAAACTCAGCGCAGAAAGAGTTTCTATCAGAGTTTACACTGATTTTTCTTAATGGATGCCAGATGGAGGTAAGTATGTTTATCGAAATAAAAAACGCCAAAAAACAGTACGGAACAGGTGAAGCAGCAGTTTTCGCTCTTGCAGGAGTTGACCTTGCGCTCGACAAGGGCAAGATCTATGTTATCCTCGGACCTTCCGGCTCAGGTAAATCCACTCTGCTCAATATGATCGGCGGACTTGACAGTCTTGACTCAGGCGACCTCATAGTTGACGGTAAAAACATAGCATCCGCAAGCAAGAAGGAACTGTTACAGTACCGTCTTGAGGACGTGGGGTTCATCTTCCAGTTCTACAACCTCATCCCCGACCTCAACGTTGAGGAGAATATACAGGTCGTATCTGAGATCTCTCCAAAGCCACTTGACATCGACGAGGTACTGAAAGCCCTTGAGATAGAACAGTACCGCAAGCGCTTCCCGAAAGAGCTTTCCGGCGGTCAGCAGCAGAGAGTCGCTATCGGGCGAGCTATGATAAAGAATCCCAAGCTTCTGCTTTGTGATGAGCTAACAGGTGCACTTGACACGAAATCTTCCTATGCGGTGCTGAAATTCGTAGAGAAGATGAACCAGATTTATGGTACTACTATAATCATCATTACTCATAACGAAGCTATCGCTGATATGGCTGACTGCGTTATAAGATTCAAGGATGGCAATGTTGCCTCAAAGGTAGACAATGATAATAAGTGTCCCGCCGAGAAGCTGAACTTGTAGAACGGAGGTGCGCTATGAAACTTAACAAACGATATCCGCGAAGCATACGATCATATCTGTCGTTTTACGTTTCTGCTTCTGTTCTGACAATGGTAACGCTGCTGATGTTCTTCCTGTTCTACACTTCGGGAACAAGCGTTAAAAAGTATGCAGATGACTTTGCCAGACGCAACAGCCGTCAGGATGCTCAGTTTGAGACTGAAAGGGTTATTCCCGATGAAGCCTTAAAGAGCCTTGCATCGAAATACGATGCGGTCTTTGAAAAGGAATACAGCGTGAACTTTGAAGAACCTGACAGCAAGCATTCGCGTATTTTCAAAGAGAATAAACAGATAGACCTTTGTGAACTGACAGCCGGCAGCCGTCCGACAAATGAGAACGAGGTCATGATCTCTCTCGGCTACGCTGAGGAACACAGCATCGAAGTCGGCGACAGGATATTTGCCGGTCAAAAGGAACGCACGGTAACAGGCTTGTTTCTGCGCCCTGACTACCTCTTTATGGTCGAGAACGACACCGACACCTACAAGAATGTCGAAGACTTTTTCCTTGCAGTTTTAGATGAAAAGACTTTTAACAGCAGTTTTGAAGAGCCTAATGTGATGTATAAGGTCATCTACAATGATTCGTCCAGGGAGAATGAGCTGCGTAAGGAAATAAACAGCAGTTATACTACACTCAGCTACCTTTCCTCTGACGTAAACGGCCGCATCAATTATGTCTATCAGGAAGCAGACACATATATCATTATGGCATGGCTGCTGCTTATAACTCTGCCAATAATCGCGGTAGTTCTTATCTGCATCATCATAAGCCGCAAAATAATAAAGGAACAGAAAATTATCGGAACACTCTCTGCCCTCGGCTACAAACCTCGCACAATAATGCTTCATTACAGTATTATGGCGGTAATTCCAGGACTTATAGGCGGTGTTCTTATGAGCTTAGTCTCGCTGTTTATTGCAGACTGGTTCGGTGAATTCGCAACAGCGAGTTTCGAGCCTATCAAGCCCGCCTTTAAAGTACCGGCCGCAATAATGATCGCCGGCATAATTATCCCGACTGTTATTTATTTTATTGCTGCTATGCTTGTTACACGTAAGATACTCAAAAACAATACTGTGTCGCTCCTGAGCGGCTCGGTAGGTACAAAATCTGCGTCAAAAAAGATCTTCGCCAAATCCAAAATGAAGGTGAGAGCTCGTTTTGCGCTTCGTTCAGTCATAGGCAATCCCGGAAGAAGCTTCGTTATTTTTCTCGGAATATTCCTCGGCAGCGCTATTATTTGCTTCGGAATGGTATATTCCGATTCGATGAAGTCTCTTGCCGATGATCCTCAGCCAAAGATAGGCAGCTACAAGTACAGGTACTACCTCAGCGACTTTAGAGAGGGAGTATACAGCGATAATACCGATGTCCTTATCAATTCGAGTTTTGAGTCTGAAAGCGGAAGCATCGTGAACGTTATCGGTGCCGACAAGGATTGCAAACGGCTCAATCTCACTGAAAAATCCACCAACAAAACTGCTGACCTCAGCGAAGGCTGGTATATAAGCAATCTCGCAGCAGTTATGTTCGACGTGGACAAGGGTGATGAGATAAAACTGAAAAATAGTGCTACTCTCGAAGAAAAGACGATAAAGATAAGTGGAATTATAAAGAATGATTATGAGATCTACGTTATAAGTACAAGAGAGAATGCCTCGAAGGTGACAGGTATAGATGCTGATTATTATGACTGCATACTGTCTGACGATAGTATTAGTTTTGAAAAGGGTGAGGTTGCACTTATACTGACAGACAAGTCTTTTAAGAAGCAGATGGATATTGTTTATGACGAATCCACGACCAACAGGATAACAATAATTCTCCTCGGCGTTGTCATATGTATCGCTTCGATCTATGTCGCTATAAATATGATGATAAACGAACAGGCTGCAAATATCTCAATGCTGAAAGTTCTCGGTTATAAGCGTAAGTATATCGACACCATGGTGCTGAGAGGAAATCACATACTCCTTATACCCGGCATAGTTCTTGGAATACTCGGCGGTATTGGAATAATGAAGCTCTTTTCAGTTCTCCTTGTAGAAGTTCTTGAATTGATACTGCCAGTGGAGCTTACGCTGAAAACGGTTCTTTTCACAATTGCTGTCACCTGCATTTGCTACTTTGGCTCACTGCTGATACTCAGACGCAGAGTTGATAATATAGATATGATCGAGAGTCTGAAGGACAACAGGGAATAACTTTAAGCGGCTATTAGTATCGGAACATTGAATAACAGCGGCATATCATATACTCTGACGTGCAGCGCATCTGAAATGACAAACGGAGCCCTTGAAAAAAGTCTGTAAAAAATCAGCTAACTGTGGTAAAATAGAAATAATATCACAGGAGGCTGATTTTTTATGGCAAGAAGAAAAAGAGAACCGATGAGCGAGGACAGTTTTGAGCCAAAGGTCGTAAAGAAGCGTCAGAAAGATATCTCTGGCATCGAGCAGAAGATAATTGCTCTGTACGCCAAAGGCATGACAACTCGCCAGATAAGCGAAACTATCGAGGATATCTACGGCTTTGAAGTCAGCGACGGTACGACGTTTGAGCGTGATGGCTTCAAGGCTAATATCATATTTTCTCCTTTACTGGTCAGATCAGTTTTACGCCGAGCATAGTGAGATCGTCGAACTGCGGTGCTTCGCCGACAAAAAGATCAATGGCTTTTTTCATATTGCCGAGCAGTTCCTTAGGAGCGGCTTCGGGTTCGGCGTTGAGCGCTTCCAGCATTCTTGCTGTACCGAATAGCTCATTGGAAGTATTTGTTGCTTCTGCTACGCCATCTGTATATAGAAACAGTGTTCCGCCTTTTTCTAGTGTAAACTCATACTCCTTGTATCGCATTCCTTCCATATTCCTGTAATGTCTGGACATCTCCCTTTGCCACAGTGAAAATACCGTTTGCAATGTCTGCTTCCATTTTGTTGCTCTTTGTAAGTGAGAGCTCCAGAACAGATGATACTGTATCATCACTTATCCTGGTCATCGAGCTTTTCTGCTTATCAGCTGAATCCTCAACCACTTTCGTGAGATTCTTTGAAAGATATAGGGAAGTTACCATGAATGCTCCGACTATCGCAAGGACAAATACCAATACAAGATTGAGTATTTTCTGCTGTAAGCCTCCAAGTTTTAGTCTGAATAACTTTTTCATCTTATCACCAAGCCTTTTTTAGTGTGAGGATGTTCTGCCCGTCAAGATAATGATAGTTTACATCGTCCATACTCTTTTTGACCATGAATATGCCAAGACCGCCGATCTGTCTTTCCTCTGCTGAAAGGGTTATATCAGGATCCGGCTTAGAGAGAGGATCGTATGCACTTCCACTGTCAATAAAGGTTATTACAAATGAACAAGGTTTCTCAGAGAGTTCTGAGCGTATTGTTACTGTACCGGTTGAATCTACGTAGGCGTATTTAGCGATATTAACGAATACTTCCTCGACAGCGATATCTATCTGCATCTGTGCCTTTACGGGACAGTCAGCAGCTTCAAGCTGTTCGTCAACAAACGCTATCACTTCAGACAAGTTTCCTGTCAGAGCTTCTATAATCAATTCTTTCATTGGAGTTCTCCTTAAAAGTTTAGTTATTTAGCGTGTTTTGATATTTTATTATACCTAATGGTAGCATTTTTTATGTGTTTTGTCAAGTGGATTGCGCACCGTAAATTGTAAATAAATTGTAAAAACGCCTGAATGATTTACGCTTAGTAAAACTTACCGTTAGTTTTCCAGTTCGATAAAAAACTTTACAGAATGTTCATTGACTAATATGTAAAAAAATGATATAATTACAATATAGTTATTTTACGTATAACAATATGCAAATCAACAGATAATTATATGCATTCAACACAGTTTGTTACGGAAAAGGATAATTCATTATGATGAATTTGCTTGAAGAAGCCATTATTTAAGCAACTGTCATGCATCAGGGTATAGTTCGCAAAATCAATGGCATCATCAAAAGCAACTCTAATGGTATCGCCTTCCGGTTATGCGATAAGCCTTGCACAGCATATCAAAAAGTAAATTACAGGAAAAATGACATTATGAAAATTACAACATTCAATCCTCAGATCGTTACCAAGAACGCAGAACCGCTCATAAAGCTTTTTGAGGAGCTTGGCTTCGAGAAGCGCCACACTCTCGGTGCAGACCTCGGTACAGGTGATCTCACAAATGTACGCATGAAAGACGCAAACGGCTTCTACGTTGATATTGCTCAGGTCGAGAATCTCCAGGGTGACCGTGACCTTACACTTATCCGTATGAACGTAGACAATTTCGATGAAGCTTACCAGTTGCTGCTTGACAGGGGATTCAAAAACCCAAGAGGCGATCATACCGTTCAGACAACAACGAACAAATCGGCTATGCTTATCTCTCCAAGCGGCTTTGCTTTCGATCTCTGCCAGCATATCAAGGACTGATATTCGCAATAAGTGTCTCCGGGGATTGTTTCTTGGAGGCACTTTAGGTTATAGCTGAACATTATTTTGTATTTAGGTGATAAAAGTGGTATCATTTATACTTGCTCTTGTGATTCTATTTTTCGGATTCGCCGTCTATGGACGGCTGACCGAAAAGATATTCGCACCGGATGACAGAAAAACCCCCGCTGTCGAACTCAACGACGGCGTGGATTATATGCCAATAAAAAAGTGGAAGGCTGTGCTAATACAGCTTCTGAATATTGCCGGAACAGGACCTATTTTCGGTGCTCTTATGGGTGCCTGCTTCGGACCGGTAGTTTTCCTGTGGATAGTTTTGGGTTCAATTCTCGGGGGCGCCGTTCACGACTATATGAGCGGTATGATCTCCGAGAGAAATAGCGGTGCTTCAATAGCCCAGCTCTCCGGAAAATATCTTGGAAAGCCTGCAATGTATATAATGCGTGCATTTTCGGTACTTTTGCTTCTGTTGACAGGTACTGTATTCATAACGAGTCCTGCAAACCTCATCGCAAATATGACTCCGAAGGCTCTCTCAGGCTCATTCTGGATAGCCGTTATACTGATCTATTATGTGCTCGCAACGCTCCTTCCGATAGACAAGCTTATTGGTAAGCTATACCCTTTTTTCGGCATTGTGCTTATCGTAATGGCAGTCAGCATTTCCGGCGCTATGATTTTTCTGCCAGACTATAACATACCCGAAATAAAACTGGAAAACCTTCACCCCAACGGACTCCCGATATGGCCATATATGTTCGTAACAGTTGCCTGCGGAGCTATATCCGGTTTTCATTCTACTCAGTCGCCAATGATGGCAAAGTGTATCACAAGCGAAAAGCACGGCAGGTATGTCTTTTACGGTGCAATGATACTTGAAGCTGTTATTGCACTTGTATGGGCTGCGGCTGGAATCGCCTTCTACGGTGAGACATCCCTTCTCAATGCAGCCATAACCGAAAACGGACAGTCTGATACAGTCTATGAGATATGCCGTAAAATGCTTGGCGGTGCCGGAGGAGTACTCGCAGTCATCGGAGTGGTCGCCTGTCCAATAACCTCGGGTGATACGGCTTTCAGGAGTGCAAGACTTATACTCGCCGAATGGACTGGTCTTGACCAAAAAAGCATACGTAATCGTCTTGTCATAACCGTTCCGCTGCTGTCTGTGGGGGCGGTGCTCACACAGCTCGATTTCAACGTGCTGTGGAGATATTTCTCATGGAGCAATCAGACTCTTGCTATGATAGCTCTGTGGGTATCTACGTCATATCTTATGCAAAACTCCAAGAACTGCTGGTATTCTCTTATAACCGCGATACCCGGAGTGTTTATGTCTGCTGTTAGTATGACGTACATCCTTATGGCTAAGGAAGGCTTCCGACTTTCGTCATCGGTCGCCTATCCGGTTGGTATAGTGTTTGCAGTTTCGCTGTTTGCAGTATATGCAGTCTTTCTTAGCAAGGCGCGGCGATGACAAGAAGCGAAGAAGCTGCGTATCGAGCACATATTGCACCAGTGGCTTCTGCCCCTGATAGATACCGCTCAGCCGCTTGATCTCTGATCAGGCAGTACCAATAATCAATATAATCTGAAAGGAAGAATACTATGACAATTAATTCAAACAAAAACGGCTCACAGCTCGTTATTACTCCTGAGGGAAGACTCGATACAACAACTGCTCCTGAGCTGGAAAGCTTCATAAAATCTCAGATTACGGGGGTTACTGACCTGAAATTTGACTTCAGCGGTCTGGAGTACATCTCATCAGCAGGACTTCGTGTGCTTCTCTCTGCTCAGAAAACGATGAACAAGCAGGGAAGCATGGTCGTTACCGGCAGCAATGAGGATATACTGGAAATATTTGAGGTAACAGGCTTCTCTGATATCCTTACTCTGGAATAAAGTACAGAGTATGAAAACAATGTGATCGAAATTTACAATCACATTAAAGGAATAGTTTGCGAAGCAGAAATGAAGAATGCTTATTTATAGGTGTTTGTCGGTTGTGATAGTGTTAAGAAGCTAACTGAATATACACTGAGCAGTCCTTCGGGGTAATGTCATTAAGCTAAGAAAAAGCAAAATAGTCACAGGAATCAGAAATGATCCTGTGACTATTTTTATGAATAAAATGTAAATTTTTGCGAAAAGGTATTGACAAAAAGCCGAAAATGTGCGGCGAAGCCAATCAGATATACACATCTGATTGGAGGAATTTATTGTGCAGAATTATTGTAATATCGTCAAAAACAAGCTTAATATGCTTATTCATAACATGGAGAAAAATGTATCAGAATTTGGGATTGACTCAAAGAGTGTTTTCATTTTATTCTCCCATATGTATCCTCCCTATACCTGACTTCACAATTTGGAAGCATTTTTACTACTGTATCAATTGTGTCCTGGCTTATTTCATTTTCGCCATAAATATATAGCATTTTTAGTTCAGTATAATCTGCAAGTTTAGCCAGATCATCATCATCGGTTATCTTGATACCTATACGTTTTGCTTCTTTGAATTTGTCAAAATAATCAGGTGTAATGTACATTTCATCATAATATGCAAATACTTCTTCTGGTGGAATACCAGATTTTTCATAATTATATATTTGTATTCTGTTTCCTATTTCGCCGAAAAAAGCTAACCGTATAGTTTTGTCATGTATTTTTTCATTTTTATGAGAAGATAGATAAGTTGAAATAACATTTTTTATTTTGATAATGTCATCTAAACAATCGTTATCATCATACAATTCATCATAATTGTCTTCGCTTTTAAAGCGAAAATATACGCCTTCTTTACGTTCATCCTCCGCTTCTATATATTTAAAGCCTTCCAAATCAAGATCTGAGATCTGCTTTGAAACCTCCTCGCAATAAGATGGACAAGGAACAGGCTTTTCTTTTTCAAAGTATTTATATGTAAATGAATATACAACAAGCAAAATTGAAGATATTACAAAAACAATAATTATAATTAAGGATACCTTGCTACTCTTTTTCATTTTTGCACCTAAATCCTTTTTTTAGTGAAGTGTTATACTGAAAGAGGAGAAAAACTATGCACTGATACATGAAGCATTATATCGGAATCCATCACCAACACAAAAGCGTTGAAAGAAATACAATTCTTGATTACCGCATTATCTGGATACACACTAGGCACTTGCTAAGGCAGGTGCTTTTTCATGCCATCACGGAGGTGAAACCGCATGGCAAACATGAGCAAGGGTATCACCGTTGAGAGCAGTGATGATACCACTAGAATGTTTTGTTTTGGATTCAGGAATTCTCCAACCGTGCATATGAAGATAAACAGGTTTTATCAAGTATTCAAAACTATTCTTTTTGTAAAGTTCCGCTGTAAGGATAATAATGCGGTAGATCAGCACTGATCCGGCATCAACGAAGAAGAGGTAGAGAGTGTTGACAGGATCCGTTGTATCTCTTTGACCGGAAGGTGAGGCTTCATAGAAATACTGCATTGATATTAAGTAGAACACCGCAGGAACTAACCAGAGATAGCGCCAGATAAAGTCACCTATCTTTTTCTGATCTTCAGATTCTGTTGCTTCACCGCGCGTGCATATATTTCGGAAAACCAGCAGATAAATAAGTGGAAGTTCTGCCGCAAGCACCAGCAGCATAAACAGTGAAAATGTGAAGTGATTTTCGAGCTGAGGATAATCAGGAAAAAACGATGCTTCCAGACACCTTCCGCCAAATACTGCAAAGTCACTGAGATTACTGAGTGCCAGAACGGTAAACACCAGTTTGCCGATATGTTCCTTCAATACGGTAAAAATAAATATTACATAGCATCCGGAACGAGTTATATTGGTAAATAAAAGATTGGCAGACGGCCAATACTGTTCAAACAGTGTGAGTGCCATCTGAAATGTTAAAATGAACCCCACAAGCGCGAATGTGACTTTTTTCCCGAATGCCAGTGTCCTCTGAAAGAATATAACACCAGAAGCACGAATGGCAATGAACTTACAAACGCATACAGGATCGATTCCCATAATTGATACGGACGATCCGCAAACATAGGCATACACCTTTTTCATATTTATTTAAACCACATTTATCAGGGTGGTTTTCTCTCATAATTTTATCATAGAATACCTGTTTCGTCAAGCAAATAACATTTCGTGCAAAAAAAACAAACAATTGGTGCTCGTTCTGGACTTTATGAATTTTTTGTGATATAATTTAGAAAGAACAAACACGAAAGGAGGAGGCCTATGCTGGTAGCAATATGTGATGATACGCAATCAGATGCAGAAAAGATACGTTTTTCGCTTATGGACATTGCCGATGCTGCAAAGCTTTTCGGCAAACAATTTATAGAGGTGCGCAGAGGTGTGCTCGTCAATCCCGAATACATAGAACGTATCAGCGGCACAGATGTTATTCTTTCTGACGGCAGCATATACAAGCTCCCAAAGGCAAAAAAAGACAGTATTGTTGCAGTTTACGCTGAATTTGTAATGAATAAAACTCGTGATTGATCCGGTATTCTATAACGGATAACAATATTTTTTTCAAAGGAGTGTCATAATGGAATTTATCATGCAGACCGATAAGCTCACCAAGACTTACGGTAAAAAAGATGCCTGCAGGGACATAAGCATCAGTATCCGAAAGGGCGAGATCTATGGACTTATCGGCAGAAACGGCGCAGGAAAGACTACTGTCATGAGAATGATAAGCGGTCTTTCAAAGCCAACAAGCGGCAGCTATTCACTTTTTGGAAAGACGGGTGCGGAAATGCGCAGGGAACTCCGGAATGTCGGAGTTCTTATCGAACACCCCGGTCTTTACCCCAAGCTCTCGGCAAGGGAAAATATCAAGATCAAGTGTATAGGTATGGGGATCAACTGGAAAAACGGCTATATCGACAATCTCCTCAAAACCGTCGGCCTTGAGAATACAAATGACAAAAAGGGTGCAGGCTCTTACTCTCTCGGTATGAGACAGCGACTTGGCATAGCTCTTGCATTAGTCGGTGAACCGCAGATGATAATTCTTGACGAGCCTATAAACGGCCTTGACCCTCAGGGTATCGTTGAGGTAAGACATACGCTTGAACAGCTCAGGGACGAGCGTGGCATCACTATTATGATCTCCAGCCACATTCTTGATGAGCTTGGAAAGCTCGCTGATTCCTACGGTATTATCCACGAGGGACTTCTTCTTGATCAGTTCACCTCCGATGAACTGCACAAGCGCTGCGGACAGTTCGTTTCAGTCAGAACAGGCGACAACAATAGGGCTGTTGATGTGCTCCGTAAGGGCGGCTTTGAAAATGTCGAGATCGACCATGATAACAATATCCGTGTTAATGAGCGCCTTGATGACAGTGACGTTATCGCAAAGCTGATCGTTAATGCAAATATCCCGCTCAAGGAGTTGTTTGTCAACAACATTTCCCTTGAGGACTACTATCTCAGCGTTACAGGAGGCGAGCACAATGGTTAATATGTTAAAAATGGATATGTACAGACTTTTCAAGTCCAGATCCTTTAAAATCGTGCTTATAGTTGTTGTACTGCTCAATCTGCTGACAGGACCTACTGACAAAATATTCAATTACATTCAGCAGAAAACTGCCAAAGCAGGTGATGAGCCGGTAATATGGGAAAAGACCTTTGAAATGGCAAAATATTTCACATCGCCTCTCGGATTTTTTGACAGTATTATGATACTTCTCAGCATCGTATGGTTTTCCTATGCAGACCTCGGACACGGCTATATCAAGAACCTTGCCGGTCAGCTTCCGCAAAAGGGATACACAGTTATTTCAAAGTTCATAGTAGTTGGATTCCAGAACTTCGTTCTTATGCTTGCAGCTGCGATCGCTCAGACTGTCGGATTCCTGCCTTTCAAAACGTGCGATTTTACAGCAGGCATGGGAGGAGCTCTTGGATATTTCTTCCTGAAATGGCTGCTTCTGCTTTCTATCAGTGCGATAATCCTGTTCTTTTCATCAGGACTCAAATCCAAGAATGCCGCAACTACAACAGCCGTGCTTATGGGAGGAAGAATTCTTTCTCTGACATATATGCTGTTCTCTTTCGGTATCCAGAAGATACCGCTGAAGTTCCTTAAAGATTTCCAGCTCGGTGATTATATGCCTGATTCGCTTATGGACAATACACAGCCTCCGATAGTAAAAAGTGTGATAATTTCCCTTTGTATCGTTGTTGTATTTATATCATTTACCGTTAGCATCTTCAATAAAAAGGACGTAAACTAAGAACATTTTAAAGCAGCATAATATATAATTTCACAAAGGATGAGTTCGGCGGTTCTAAGGAACTTCTCTATTAGATAATTGATAAGACCGATTATGAGAAGAAGAACGATGTGGAAGTAACACCTGAGTCTATCAGAAATACAGACGGCACTGTGTCCGTATATATGCTTGAGGCTGAAGAAAATGTAGTTGATAACTACACGCTTGATGTCAAGACAGGCGTAGGTACAGACTCACAGGGCAATGAAGTTGATCTGCCTCAGACAGGTATGTCCGGACTTCATAAGGCTGTGACCGGTGTTGCTGCAATTATGCTTCTTGCAGGTTCAGTTCTTGTGAAAAAGAGCAGAAAAGAAGATGAAGAATAACTCGACAGCTACATGATTTTTTCATCTGAGGGCGTCGCTCCTTCATATATTGCACTTTCAAAAAATGGTATAATATATTCCTGTTACAATTTTCAAAAGAAGGAGATGATGTCAATGTCTATTCTCGGAAGGCTTACAAAGCGCAATATCACCGGCAAGCCGATGCGCTCCTTTGCAATAATATTTGCACTTGCGGCTTCTGCATTCGCATTGCTGCTGTGTATCGGCGGAAGGGAAGCGCCGAAACAGCAATTGAGAAAAAATCTTCTCAACGCCTATGGCGGTGCGGAAATACAGATCATTGATACAAAGAGAGATCTGGAGATAAATGAGAAAGATCTTCCTGAAGGCTCGAAGACAATTACATTCTCTACATTGGCGGCAAATGCAAAGTCCGCCAAAGGGGAATATGCGGTAAAGGTCACATGGTTTGATCCTGAAAAGGCAATTGATTTCGGTTTTGCAGAAAGAAGTCTTGAGCCTGATGACGGCGTTATCATATCGGAGAGCTTTGCAAAGAAAGCAGGACTCAGCGAGGGCGATACCGTCGAACTGACAAGTACTGTCGAGTCCTCAAAGGACGACAAGAATTCAGCTGCCGTCACAAAGAGACTTTCCGTAAAGGTGAAAAGTATCAGCAGCGACAAGTATTTCCGCCGCAGTTCAACAACGCTTTATATGAGCGAGGAAAATGTCCGTAAGCTCGGAGATGAGGACGTTTCAGGCAGAAGGGGGGCTTATATTGACATCCCTGATGATCTTGATGTAAAGGCTGTTTCGATGGATTTGCAGAATAAATATCCTGATTACATAGTGGGCGAATTCCTGACCGATCAGATGCTCGATGAGCTCAATAATCAGACAATGGTATTCGTGCTCATTTTCGCAGTAATACTTATGATGACGCTTTTTCTCACATTCTCGATGTCAAAGCACATCGCAAACGAGAGAATTTCTACTATCGGCACACTCAGAAGTCTCGGAGGAAGCATACCAAAGACTTCTATCGTGCTGCTGACTGAAAGCGGTATCTACGGACTTATCGGCGGTCTGATCGGCGCGGTATTGTTTGCAGTCGCCGGACGTTCTGCGATAATTTCCCTTTTCGGAACTATCCCCGATGACTGGTCAATGAAGCTGTATATGTATCCGGTAGCGGTATTGTTTGCCGTCGTGATACAGATCATCTGCCAGACCGGCGCATTGGTAAAGGCGGTAAAGACTCCGGTGCGTGACATAATCTTCTCATCGAGGGATACTGCCTATCACCTGAGCGTAAAAAAGCTCATTATCGGTGCAGTTATACTTGCAGGCGGAATGGTTCTCGGTATTCAGGCAGAGGATATAATACTCAGTATTGCGGCAATAGCGCTTATCTGCACAGGCTCGGTAATGGTACTTCCGCTGCTGCTCAAGGGCATAACAAAGTTGCTGGTAAAGCTTTTCGGAGCGCTGGGAATGCCTTGTGCGAAGCTCGCAGCAAATGAATGCTCCCACAAAAAGAGTACAGTTGCAAGTACACAGCTTACATTTGTGTCCCTTGCGATAACGATAGCTATTTTCATCACATCAATGTCAATTTCACAGATCTATAACCCCGATATTTACAATATGGACGCTGTTATTTCACTGGAGCACAAGACCGAAAAGGTCGATGAATTAGCCCATATGGACGAGATCAGTGACTGCCAGTATTTATATCAGACTTTTTTAAGTGCCAATGTGAATGGCAAAAAGAAAACAGATGTCTGCATGGTGGCTTATGATGATTTCCACCTATATACGGGTATCCGCAATTTGGGAACAGAGCCTGCTGAGGACGAGGTGTATATCGGTAAGGGCTATGCAAGGCAGCTTGGCGTGAAAACAGGGGACACCGTTGAGATCAGGGACATGGGGAACATCATCAGAAACAAGGACGGTTCTGAGGAATATGCCGTATATAAATTCAAGGTTAAGGGCTTGTGCAACACACTCTACCATTATAGCAAGAGCGTCGTTGTAACCAAAAGTGGTTCAGGGA
>Ga0256404_1006534_pt1 | contig 19214 bp, 20 predicted proteins | sample RumenRJG_01DNA_FD_185990 | JGI IMG/M metagenome (GOLD analysis project Ga0256404, IMG submission 185990) | Bovine rumen microbial communities from Lethbridge, Alberta, Canada - RJG_01 | ecosystem: Host-associated > Mammals > Digestive system > Stomach > Rumen | place: Canada: Alberta | collected...
AACGGAGACGCTGCGACAACATCATCTGCTGTCCGCCGCCGAAATTTTGACAAAGCTCTGCGCACTAATACACGGAATCAAAAAGCCCGCTGAAATCAGCAGGCTTCTGAGAGCGGAGAGAGAGGGATTCGAACCCCCGGTGCCTCGCAGCACGGCAGTTTTCAAGACTGCTGTAATCGACCACTCTACCATCTCTCCGGGCGGGTCTTTCCGCGTTTGCGGCGGCAAAGGTACGACATTTTTCGGAAACAAGACACTCCAGAGGCCATATTTTTTTGAAGAAAGGCGAAGAAAACACATTTTTCCGAACTCCTCGCGCGCAGATGCGGGAAAAATTATGTAACTTTGTGCGCTGATATGCGCATGTCATAAAGGCATCAAAGAAAAATATGGCAAGAAGAGTCGTCATCACGGGAATGGGCATCTGGTCGTGCATCGGTCAGAGTCTCGACAGCGTGGCCCGTGCACTGCACGCCGGAGAGAGCGGCATCGGACTCAGACCCGAGCGCCTGGACTACGGATACCGCAGCGCACTCTCGGGCCTCGTCCCCACCCCCGAAATCACCAAGGCGATGCTCGACCGCCACACACGCGCCGGACTCCCGGAGCAGGCGCAATACGCCTATATGGCCGCCCGAGAGGCGCTCGAAGGCGCCGGACTCGATGCCGACTACCTCAAGACGCACGAGGCGGGCTGCATCTTCGGCAACGACTCATCGGCCGGCAGCGTGATCGAGGCCTCGAACATCATGGACGAGAAGCACGACACGGCGATGCTGGGCTACGGACTGGTGTTTCAGCTGATGACCTCCACCGTGAGCATGAACCTCAGCCGCATCTTCCATCTGAGCGGCACGAGCTTCACCGTGAGCGCCGCATGCGCCAGCGGCAGTCACGCCATCGGCACGGCCATGATGATGATACGCAGCGGGATGCAGGACATCGTGCTCACGGGCGGCGCACAGGAGACGGGGCTCAAAAGCATGCCCTCGTTCGATGCTCTGGGCGCCTTCTCCATGAGGATGGACTCGCCGAAAGAAGCCAGCCGACCCTTCGACAAAGAGCGGGACGGCCTCGTGCCGAGCGGCGGCGCAGCAGCGCTGGTGCTCGAGGAGATGGAGCACGCCAAACGGCGAGGCGCACCCATTCTGGCCGAAGTGGCCGGATACGGCAGCTCGAGCGGCGGCACCGTGTCGCAGCCCGACGAGACGGCCTGCACCACAGCGATGGAGCGCGCCCTCAAAGATGCAGGCCTTGCGCCCAAAGACATAGACTACGTCAACGCCCACGCCACCTCGACGCCCCTGGGCGACAGGTGCGAGGCAGCGGCGCTCGACCGACTCTTCGCCGGAGAGCACGCCCTCATCAGCAGCACCAAGAGCATGACGGGCCACGAAAGCTGGATGGCCGGCGCGAGCGAAGCGGTCTACTCCACCCTGATGATGCAGCGCGGATTTGTGGCGCCGAACATCAACCTCCGGGAGCCCGACGAGGCTGCCGCACGTCTGAGGCTGACGGCCGAGACGGTGGAGACGGAAGTGCGTGCGGTGCTCTCCAACTCCTTCGGGTTCGGGGGAACGAACGCAGCACTGGTGCTGCGTGAGGTTAGAGGTTAGAGTTTAGAGTTTAGAGTTTAGAGTTTAGAGTTTAAGATGAAGTTGTCGCAAGCATTGAAGAAAGCATACACCCGGGAGCAGATGACTGCCCCTGAGGCGCAGCGTCTGGCGGAATTCATCGCCTGGGGGCCGATCGTGTTTCAGGTGTCGAGAATCATGCTCCAGCGCGGCATCTTTAACCTGATGCGCGAGAGCGACGAAGGACTGACGCGGCAGGAGATCACGCAAAAGACGGGGCTCTCGGACTACGCCGTGAAGTGTCTCATGGAGGCCTCGCTCTCCATCGGCACGGTGCTCGTCAACCCCGAGACGGAGCGCTACACGCTCTCCAAGGCCGGATGGTTCCTCGCCAACGACAAGCCCACAGGCGTCAACATGGACTTCAACCACAAGGTGAACTACGAAGGGATGTTCCGCCTGGAGGAGTCGCTCGAAAGCGGACGCCCCGAAGGCTTGCGCCACTTCGGCTCATGGCCCACCATCTACGAAGGGCTCTCGAGTCTGCCGGAAGAGGTGCGGAAGAGTTGGCTGGCCTTTGACCATTTCTACAGCGACGCCGCATTCCCCGAGGCGCTGAAGATTGTCTTCGACCGCTACGGCGTCAGAACGCTCTACGACGTCGGAGGCAACACGGGCAAATGGGCGCTGAGATGTGTGGACTACAGCACGGAGGCCCGCGTGACGGTGCTCGATCTGCCGCAGCAGCTGAAGCTGATGCAGGACAACATCCAAGGAAAAGCGGGCGCAGAGCGCATCACGGGCTTCGCCGTCAACTTCCTCGACCCCGCAGCGAAGTTCCCCCAAGGCGAAAAGCCCGACGCCATCTGGATGAGCCAGTTTCTCGACTGCTTCAGCACGGACGAGATCACGGGCATCCTCTCCAGAGCCCGCGAGGCGATGGACGCGCACACGAGGCTCTTCATCATGGAGACGCTGTGGGACCGCCAGCGATACGAGACGGCGGCCTTCTGCCTGACGATGACCAGCCTCTACTTCACTGCGATGGCCAACGGCAACTCCAAGATGTACAACACGGAAGACATGGAGCAGTGCATCCTCAGGGCCGGGCTCGAAGTGGAAGATATCCACGACGGACTGGGACAGGGACACAGCATCATCGTGTGCAAAAAGACGGAAACAAAAATCAACAGCATAATGACAAGACAGGAAATCGAAGAAAAAGTGAGGGCCTTCCTCATCGACGAATTCGAGATCGAAGAGGATGTCATCCACGACGACGCCCGACTGAAAGAGGATCTGGGCATCGACAGCTTGGATCTGGTGGACATCGTGGTGATCGTGCAGAAGGTGTTCGGCTTCAAGATCAACCTCGAGGAGATGAAGACGGTCGCCACGCTGCGTGAGTTCTGCGACTACATCGAAAAGAAAGTGGGCTGAGGCGCGATGGCAGAGAAGAAGTGGGCAGGAACAACCTACGGCAGCGGCGCGATGCACCGCTGGCTCATCCGTCTGCTGCGCGTCGTCGACGTCAGGGCGGTGTATGCCTTCGCCTTCGTCTTCGTCATCCCCGTATGCGTCTTCCTGCCGGGCTTCCGCCACAGCTACCGCTTCTTCCGACGCCGCATGGGCGACGGACGGCTGAAGGCCTTCGTCAGAGCCTACGCGAACCACTGCTTGTTCGCCCAGGCCGTCATCGACAAATTCGCCATGTATGCCGGCAGGAACTTCGTCATCAGCATGGAGGGCGAAGAGCATTTCAACCGTCTGGCTTCACAGCCGGAGAGCTTCATGATGATGAGCTCGCACATCGGCAACTACGAAATCGCGGGCTACTCGCTGCGCTCGACGCAAAAGGCGCTCCACGTGCTGGTCTACGGCGGCGAGAAAGAGAGCGTGATGGTCAATCGCGACCGCATGTTCAGCCTGAGCCGCATCCACATGATTCCCGTCAGCGAAGACGGCAGCCATCTCTTCGAAATCAACGCCGCACTCTCCGCCGGCGACATCGTCAGCATCCCCGCCGACAGGATATGGGGCTCGCCGAAGAGCGTCTCCGTGAAGCTGATGGGCAAGGAAGCCAGACTGCCGATGGGGCCCTTCCGCGTGGCGGTGCTGCTGGAGCAGAAGGTGCTGGCCGTGCACGTGATGAAAGAAGGCGCACGAGGCTACCGCATCCATGTGACGCCGCTGGCGTACGCCGCCGACGCTCCTCGGGAGGAGCAGTTGAGGCAGCTGGCCGCGAGCTATGCTGCGGAGATAGAGCGCATCCTCAGCCTCTATCCCACACAATGGTACAACTACTACGACTTCTGGAACGATGAAACTGACACCGCCCTACACTGAAACGACGCTCCGGAAGATTGACATCCGCAGCCTGCTGCCGCAAAGAGATCCCTTTGTCGCAGTGGACCGCCTCGTGCACTACGACGACAGAGAGGTCGTCACGGAAACCGTCGTAAAGGCCGACAGCCTCTTCACCGAAGACGGACGGCTGACGGCGGAGGGTCTGATGGAGAACATCGCACAGAGCTGCGCCGCACGCATCGGATTCCGCACGCTCTACGTGCTGGGGCTCGACAAGATGGACATCGGCGTCATCGGCGCCTTGCGCAACATGGAGATTCACGCGCTGCCTCCCGTGGGCCAGACACTGACGACGAGAGTGACGGTCAGGGAAGAAGCCTTCGGCATCACGCTGGTAGAAGCCTCCGTCGAGAGCGAAGGACAACTGTTAGCCGAAGGAGAAATGAAAATAGCACTGAAGAATGAAGACAAAGGATAAATCGCAACTGCTCACGGCGTCGAGAACGCTGGAGATACGCTTCAGCGAAGTGGACTCGATGAACATCGCCTGGCACGGGTCCTACGCCCACTATCTGGAGGACGCCCGCAGAGCCTTCGGCGAGAAATACGGCATCGACCACGCCACCATCGCCGCCAACGGCTATCAGGCTCCGCTGGTGGAGCTCAACATACGCTACAAGAAGCCCATCCTCTTCGGCATGAAGCCCCGCATCGACATCTGGTACAGACCGACGCTCTCGGCGCGACTCACCTACGACTACGAGATACGCGACACAGCCGACGGCTCGCTCCTGACAACGGCGCACTCGGTGCAGGTGTTCACCGACCTCAACCACAAACTCGCCTGGAACAATCCGCCCTTCTTCGAAGCGTGGAAAAGGCGCTGGGGGGTTGAGGAGGAGTGACGGAATTGCGGAATTATGGATTCACGGATTGACGGAATAACGGATTGAAGGAATGATTTATATCATCGCGGACAACATCACCTCGCCGCTCGGAGCAACGACCGGAGAAAACCTGGAGGCCGTCCTTCAGGGACGCTCTGCGCTGCGTCGGCACGAAGGTCTGTGGGGCATCCCCACTGCGGTCTGCGCCTCGCTCTTCTCACGGGAGCAGACGGCCCGGATGGCCCGCGAGGGCATGACGCGATTCGAAGCGCTGGCCTGCAGCTCCGCCCGCGAAGCGATGAGCCGCTGCAAGATTGATGTTGCGAGCGAGCGTACGCTGTTTGTCCTCAGCACCACCAAAGGCAACATCGAGCTGCTGGGCACCGACGGCGAGACGCGCATCAGTCCCGCAGAGGCCGCAGAGCATATCGCCCGGGCCCTGGGCTTCACCACGCAGCCCCTCACGGTGTGCAACGCCTGCATCTCGGGCGTCTCGGCGATGATTACAGCGGAGAGGCTGCTGGAGGCGGGCTGCTACGACACCGCCGTCGTCACGGGCGCCGATGTCGCCTGCCGCTTCACCGTGAGCGGATTTCAGGCGCTCAAAGCCGTCTCGGAAGACGCCTGCCGCCCCTTCGACCTGGAGCGCTTGGGGCTGAATCTGGGAGAAGCCGCCGCCACCGTCGTCCTCAGCCGAAAAGCGCCCGAAAGAGTGCCGGCGCTCTGGGCCCTCGAGGCCGGCGCCGTGAACAACGACGCCCACCACATCACCTCACCCTCGCCCCGAGCCGAAGGCGCCTCCGCCGCACTCAAGGCTGTGGCCTCTGACGGCATCGCCCTCATTAACGCACACGGGACGGCCACGATGTTCAACGACCAGATGGAGAGCGTCGCCATCGCCGGATGCGGCTTCGGAGACGTTCCCGTCAACGCCCTCAAAGGCTACACGGGCCACACACTCGGCGCAGCGGGCATCCTGGAAACGATGCTCACGGCGGCAGCGCTCGAGAGGGGCTTCATACTCCCCACAAAGGGTTACGGCGAACGCGGCGTGTCGGGCCGCATCGACGTCGTCTCCGCACTCCGTAAGACCGACGGCCGCCGCTTCGTGAAGATGATTTCGGGCTTCGGCGGAGGCAATGCGGCACTCTCGCTCGTCCTGACGGAGGCGAAGGACGCGCCCGAAGGAAAGAAGGCGCCGGGCTTTGTGCGCACCCACAGCGTGGAGATTACGCCCGAAAGGGTTCTGGTGGACGGACGGGAGATCGCCTGCGAAGGTGAAGGACTCGCGCGACTGACGGCGCTCTACAAACAGCATATCGCATCGTACCCGAAATACTACAAGATGGACCCGCTGGCCCGACTGGGCTTTGTAGCTTCGGAACTGCTGCTGCAGGCCGAAGGGAGAGAACGCCGGGAGGAAGACGCCACGAGAGGCGTGGTGCTCTGCAACAGCTCGTCCAGCATCATGGCCGACAGAGCCTACGAGACCACCATCGGCGAAGGCGACAACTACTACCCCAGCCCCTCGGCCTTCATCTACACCCTGCCCAACATCGTGACGGGAGAAATAGCCCTGCGCAACGGCTACAGGGGCGAGACCGGCTTCTGCATCATGCCGCGAAAAGACGAAGCCCTCATCGACCGCATCGTCGGCGCCACGCTCTTGGACCGCAGGCTCGGCAGCCTCGTCGCCGGATGGATCGACTGCACAGACGACACACACTATGAAGCAAACATATACATCATTGAATCAAACAAATAATATAATATGGAAGAACTGGAACTTGAACTGAAACAGGAAATCATCAAGGTGCTTAATCTGGAGGATATGACGCCCGACGACATCGAGACGGACGCTCCGCTCTTTGGCGAAGGACTCGGGCTGGACTCCATCGACGTGCTGGAAATCATCGTCCTGCTGGAGAAGAAATACGGCATCAAGCTGGCCAACCCTGCTGAGGGCAAAGGCATCTTCAGGAGCATCGCCACCATCGCCGACTACGTGAGCAAAAACCGCAAGAAATAACAGAGAACGGTGAGAAAGAATATCGTCATCACGGGAGCCGGCATCGTCTCGGCCATCGGTTGCTCGAAAGAGGAAGTCACCCGCTCGCTGCTCGAAAGACGCACGGGCATCGGGGAGATGCAATATCTGGAGTCCGTGCATCACGAACTGCCTGTGGGCGAGGTGAAGATGTCGTCGGAAGAGATGAAGCGCCGACTCGGCATCGACGCCGCAAAGGAAGTGAGCCGCACGGTGCTGATGGGCATGATGGCGGTGGAGCAGGCGCTGAAGGAAGCCCGCCTGGAACGCAAAGACGGACGGCGCATCCTGCTGGTGTCCGGCACCACCGTCGGCGGCATGGATCTGACGGAGCGTCATTACGGCAGCTTCTTCGAGAGCGACGAACATCTGGACTGCATGAAGACCCACGACTGCGGCAGCAGCACGCAGCAGATTGTCCGGCGCTTCGGCCTGTTCGACGACAGCACCACCCTCTCCACCGCCTGCTCCTCGTCGGCCAATGCGCTGATGCTTGGGGCACGCCTGATCGAAAGCGGACAGGCCGACATCGTGGTGGCGGGAGGCACGGAGGCGCTGACGCGCTTCCATCTCAACGGCTTCAACGCCCTCATGATACTCGACCGGGAGCAGTGTCGCCCCTTCGACGCCACACGCGCCGGACTGAATCTGGGAGAAGGAGCCGCTTATGTCGTGCTTGAGAGCGAAACGGCGGCGCGCAAACGCGGCGCAGAGATACAGGCTTGGCTCAGCGGTTCGGGCAACGCCTGCGACGCCTTCCACCAGACGGCCTCTTCGGACAACGGAGAAGGCGCCTGTCTGGCGATGAAGCAGGCGCTCGAAGAGGCCGGTCTCTCCCCAAGGGACATCGACTACGTCAACGCCCACGGCACCGGCACGCCCAACAACGATCTGAGCGAAGGCGTCGCCCTGCAGCGCGTCTTCGACACGGAGATGCCGCCCGTCTCGAGCACGAAATCCTTCACCGGACACGCCACCAGCGCCTCGGGCAGCATCGAGACCGTCATTTGTCTCCTGGCCATGCAGCAGGGTTTCATCCCCGCCAATCTGGGATGGCAACATCCCATCGAAGGCGGCATCACCCCCACCCTCGGACAAGAAGGATGCCGGCTGCGCCACATCATGTGCAACTCGTTTGGCTTCGGCGGCAACGACACTTCGCTGATACTCTCGGCCGAGGCGCCCGCAAGAAAAGCGGAAAGCGCACCGAACGGAGAGCGCGCCGTCAAGGTGGCCGCCCGCGTGGAGATCACCGACGAGGCCGCCCTCACGGAAATAAAGAACTACGTCAAGCCCATGGAGGCGCGCCGCCTGGGCCGCATCCTCAAGAGCGCCCTGCTCTCTTCGCTCAAAGCGCTGGAAGAAGCCGGCGTGGAGACGCCCGACGCCATCATCACGGCCACCTCGCTCGGCTGTCTGGAGAACAGCGTGCAACTGCTCAACCAGCTGCGCGACGAAGGCGAAGAGGGTCTGAAGCCCACGTGGTTCATGCAGAGCACCCACAACACCATCGGCAGCACCGTCGCCATCCACACAGGCTGTCACGGCTACAACGCCACCTACACCCACGGAGAAGACTCTCTGAGATGGGCGCTGGCCGATGCGGAGATGCTCATCAGGAGCGGACGGGCCAGGAGCGTTCTGGTAGGGCTGCACGACGAGACGACGCCCGAATTCTGCGACATCATGAGCCGCTTGGGCAAAAGAGACTTAAAACCGTTACACTCAATAGCAATGGTACTGACATGTGGAGAATAATTCCTTTCGCCGTGATACAAAGCCTGCTGCTCTGCAGCGGACAGGTGTTTCTGAAATTCGCGCTGGCCAAGATGCCGCCTTTCGCCTGGAGCAAAGACTTCTTCCTGGCGCTGGCGCTCAACTGGCAACTGGCTGCCTGCGGCCTGCTGTTCGGCTCGGCCTCACTGGTGTGGATGTATATCCTCAGGCACTTCCCCTTCAGCACCGCCTATCCGATGGCCAGCATGAGCTACGTCTTCGGTATGGTGGCGGCCATCCTGTTTTTTCACGAAGAAGTGTCCCTGCAGAAATGGTGCGGCGTGGCCTGCATCGTCCTGGGATGCGCCTTAATAGCAAGATGATGAAACGAACAATCCTGACCCTCTGCTGTCTGCTGGCCTCACTGTTTGTGACTCAGGCACAAAACACCGACGAGGCCTCCATACGCCGCCGGCTCAACGAAGCGACGGCCCGCATCAACGCACTCTCGTGCGACTTCGTGCAGACGAAACAGCTCAGCATGCTCAAAGACAAAATGGTGTCGAAGGGCCGCATGTGCTACAAAAAAAGCGACCGCCTCAGATGGGAATACACCTCGCCCTACACCTACGTCTTCATCCTCAACGGCAATGAAGTGCTGCTCAAGAACAAAAACCGGAGCGACATCATCGACGTCGAGCAGAACAGGATGTTCCGGGAGATCGTGCAAATCATGCTGAGCAGCGTGGTGGGCAACTGCCTGGACGACAAGAACTTCAAAAGCAGCCTCAAGTTCACTGCCACAGAGTATGTCGCCACACTGACGCCCCAACGCAAGAACATGAAGCAGATGTTCCGCCTGATCACACTGCATTTCGACCGGAAGACCTCCTGCGTGACCCGGGTGGAACTGACCGAGAAGAACGACGACCGCACGGTCATCGAACTGAACAACATACGCCTGAATGAAAAGCTCGACGACAATCTTTTCCTGGTGCGTTAGCCTGATGCTCTCTTCGGCGCTGTCGCTGAAGGCCCAGTCGCTGCTGCCCTCCCCGTCGGGAGAAGCGGCCCGCTACGACGCCTATATCGAACTGCCGCGCGGCTATCTCAGCGGCGTCTGCATCATGCGCTGCGAAGGAGACACGCTGCGGGGCAGCATCTTCAACGAGTTCGGCGTCAGCGCCATGGACTTCGTCTACGACCGGCGCAAAGACCGCGTGCGGCTGCTCTCGGTGATGAAGATGATGGACCGCTGGTATATCCGCCGCACGCTCCGCTCGGATCTGCGCCAACTCTTCAAGTCCATGAACGCCGGAGAGGGAGAATACCGCAACGAGCGTCGCCATATCCTCTACCGTTTCACCCCGATGGCCGACAGCCTCGACACACCGCATCCCCATGACACTGAAGAATAAACTCTATACCATAGCCGACACAGAGCACGAGGGCGAGACGACACGCTTCTCGCTGAATCTGAATGCTGCGCACGAAATCTACGGGGCACATTTCCCCGGAGAGCCCGTCACGCCGGGCGTCTGTCTGGTGCAGATGGCGGGAGAACTGCTGGAAGAGTGTCTCGGCCGCAAGTTGCAGCTGAAGAAGGCCGTCAACGTGAAGTTTCTCTCTCCGGTCTCGCCTGTGATAACACCCTCCGTCCGCTTCACCGTAACCCCGGCTCCGGCAGATGCGGAGGGCCTCATACGCTCCTCCGTACGGGTGGAGTACGAAAGCCGCGTTATGGCCAAAATGTCACTCATCCACAGCCCCGCCGTATGAACCCGATGGAAGACCTGAAGCAAACCATGAGCGAGCGCGGCATCTGCGTCGTGATTCCGACCTACAACAACGGCGGCACCATCGCTGCTGTGGTTGAGGCCACACTGGAGCAGTGCGACGACGTCATTGTGGTGAACGACGGTTCGACCGACGCTACGGGCGCCATCCTCAGAGCGATGACAGGCATCACCCTCGTGGATTATTCCCGCAACAGAGGCAAAGGTTATGCGCTGAAACGCGGTTTTGCCAAAGCGCTGGAGATGGGCTTCGCCTACGCCGTCACGCTCGACGCCGACGGACAGCATTACCCCAAAGAAATCGCCCGGCTCGTGGAGGCCAACATCGCACATCCCGGAGCCCTCATCGTGGGCAGTCGCGACCTTTCGGGCATCGACGCTTCGGGCGGCAGTCTGTTCGCCAACAGGTTTTCCAATTTCTGGTTTGCGGTGCAGACTCTGCATCCCTTGCCCGACACACAGACGGGCTTCCGCCTCTATCCCATCAGGAAGCTCTGCGGGCTCTCGCTGCTCACCTCGCGCTACGAAGCCGAACTCGAGCTGCTCGTCTTCTCCTCTTGGCACGGGGTCCGTCTCGTCCCCGTTCCCGTCGACGTCTATTATCCGCCCAGAGAGGAGCGCGTGAGCCACTTCCGTCCGGCGGCCGACTTCGCCCGCATCAGTGTGCTCAACACCGTGCTGTGTTTTCTGGCGCTGCTCTACGGACTGCCTCTGGCCGTCTTGCGCACGCTCTTCAAATATCTGCGCACGGCGTATGCCTTCGTGATCTTTTTCGTGGCTTCGTTCCTGGTGGTGACACCCTGCGTGTGGATCTACAAACACATCGGGGGGCTCACCGAAAAGAAGCGCTGCCGTCTGCGCCGGCTCATCCACCGTACGGCGCATTTCGTGATGATCGGTCACGGCATCCCGGGCGTCCGCTTCACCTGGGACAAAGACCCGCAAGCATCTCTCGACCGTCCGCACGTCATCATCTGCAACCACCAGTCGCACATCGACCTGATGTGTCTGCTGGCCTTCTCGCCCAATATCATCTTCCTGACCAACGACTGGGTCTGGAACAACATCTTCTTCGGTCTGCTCATCCGTTCGGCTGAGTATCTGCCCATCAGCGAGGGCTTCGACACCCTCATGCCCAAGCTTCGGGAGTTGACGGCCAAGGGCTACAGCATCGCCGTATTCCCCGAAGGCACTCGCTCCGCAGACTGCCGCATCCGGCGCTTCCATCAGGGGGCTTTCTGTCTGGCCGACCGTTTGGGGCTCGACGTGCTTCCGGCCTGTCTCTACGGTCCGGGCAAGGTGCTGCCCAAAAAGACTTACGTGTTTCAGCGCGGCCGCATCCATTTGCGCTTCGGCGCTCCCGTGAAGCTCGAGGCGTTGCGGCAGGCGGGCGACTACAGAGCGCAGGCTTCCCGCATGCGTCAATTATATATAGATATGTACCGCCATTTGGCCAACCTCATCGAACAGGATGCTTAGACACTCGCGCCTGGTCCTTCAATTGTATGATCGCATGAGCTCCCGGCGGTGGCTGCTCTTCAGCCTGCTGTTGCTGCTGACGGCCGCGCTGGCGATTTCCGCTCTACGACAGACTTATAAGGAGGACATTTCCGACTTCCTGCCGCTCAGCAGCCGACAGGGAGACGCCATGAAGGTCTATCAGGACATATCGGGAGCACAACGCATCTTCGCCGTCTTCCAATGCAGCGACTCCACCCGAACGGAGCCCGACAGCATTACGGCCGCCATTGACGACTTTGTGGCCCTGCTGCAACGGGATTCCGTGTTGCCTCCCGAAGGCGTCACCGCCGTCATCGACGCCGAAGAGATGATGCGCCTCACGGATTTCGTCTGCGACAACATCCCCTATTTCCTACTCCCCGAAGATTACAGGCGCATGGACAGCCTGCTCGCCGGGGAGGATTATGTTGCCCGGCGCATGAGCCAAAACCGCCAGCTCCTGATGCTGCCCGGCAGCGGTACGACGGCCCGAATGCTCTGCCGTGATCCGCTCATGCTCTTCTCTCCGGCACTCTCCGCTCTGCAAAGCAACACGCCCTCTCTCTCTTGGGAGAACTACGACGGCTACATCTTCTCTCCCGATATGCAGCGGGCCTATGTCATGATGACGTCCCCCTTCGGCACCAGCGAGACCGACGGCAACGGACGCCTCATCGACCGGCTCCGCCGCAGCGCCGACGAGTCGGAGCGCCTCCACCCGTCGGTTCACATTCACTTCACGGGCGGACCGGTCATCGCTGTGGGTAATGCCAGACAGATACGCAGCGACAGCATACTGGCCATTTCCCTCTCGTTGACGCTGATACTGCTCTTGCTCCTGCGCGTCTTCCGCAGCGTGCGCCACTTGCTGCTCATGCTGCTGGCCATCTCGTGGGGCTGGCTCTTCGCGATGGGCATCCTCTCTCTCTTCCGTGACGGCATCTCGCTCATCGTCGTCGGCATCTCGTCGGTCATTCTGGGCCTGGCCGTCAACTATCCGCTTCACTTCATTGCCCATCTGCGCCACAGCTCCTCCGTGCGTCAAGCGCTGCGCGAAACCCTCGTGCCGCTCACGGTGGGTAACATCACCACCGTAGGCGCTTTTCTCACACTGGTGCCGCTGGAGTCTGCTGCGCTGCGCGATCTGGGTCTCTTCAGTGCGCTGTTGCTTGCGGGCACCGTCCTTTTCACGCTGCTGTTCCTGCCCCATCTGGTGCAGATGCCGCGCACGAAAGGCGATACGCCCCTCATCCGCCGTCTTGCCGGCTTCTCTCTTGAGGGCCGCATGTGGCTGCTGTGGCCCATATTGCTGATCACACTGTTTTTGGGTTGGAAGAGTTTCGATGCCGGCTTCGATGCCGACATCTCCCACATCAACTTCATGACGCCGGCGCAGCACGAAGACATGAACCGCCTTCACGCGATGCAATCCGCAGCGGGTGATGACGAAGAACTTTTCGTGGTGACGGAAGACAGCACCCTCGACGCCGCCCTCACCCGCCGCCACAAACTGTCAGCTATCAGCTGTCACCTATCACCTATCACGCGTTTCCTGCCTTCTCCCGAAGAGCAAAAAGAACGCCTGTCTCTCTGGCGCGACTTCATCGCCCGTCATCGGGAGAAAATGATGACAGACCTTGGCGAATCCACTAAAAACGAAGGCTTTAACGCATCGTCTTTCGACCAGTTCTTCAACGTCCTGAATAAAGAATACAAGACGATGCCGGCCTCGTATTTCGCTCCGCTAGTGGAGACGGTGCTGGCGCGCAACGTTGTCAGCGACAGCGTTTCCGGCCGCCATTGCACGGTGGACATCCTCCGCCTCAAACCCCAAGAGTTGGAGACAGCCAAGGCGCAGTTGGGCAACGCTTCGCCCGCCACCTACGTCTTCACTTTGGACGAGATTCACACCTCGCTGGCCTCCCGCCTTTCCGACAGCTTCAACTATATCGGCTGGGCCTGTGCCGTCGTCGTGTTCTTCTTCCTCTGGGCCTCGTTCGGCCATATCGAACTGGCGCTGATTTCCTTCCTCCCCATGGCCGTCAGCTGGCTGTGGATTCTGGGGCTCATGTCGCTTTTGGGCATTCAGTTCAATGTGGTCAACATCATCCTGGCCACCTTCATCTTCGGTCAGGGCGACGACTACACCATCTTCATCACCGAAGGCTGCCAATATGAATATGCCTACCGCCGCCGCATGCTCTCGTCCTACAAGCAGAGCATCATCGTCTCAGCTCTCATCATGTTCATCGGCATCGGTGCCCTGATTTTCGCACGACATCCGGCGCTCTTCTCTCTGGCCGAAGTCACGGTGGTGGGTATGTCTTCCGTGGTGTTGACCGCCTGCCTCCTTCCGCCGCTCGTCTTCCGCTGGATCACCCGCAAGGGCGATGCCGTGCGTCTGCGTCCCCTCTCTCTGCGCGCGCTGATTTTTCCACCGCGCAAAGACGACTTCGCGGGGCTCGTCCGCGACCGTTACCGCTACAAGGGGCGTGAGATCTTCGGCGACGTCTGCCGCACGCTCCGCCGGCGCACAAACGAACTCAACCGCCTTTCCTCCCGTCTTTCTCCCCAGGTGCCCTGCTTCGTCTCTGGCGGACACTGGGGAGAGAGTGCGCTGCTGTTGGCGCTCTTACGCCCTAATGCCGACATCGTTGCGTTCGTTTCCGATGAAGAACGTCTCACCGTGGCTCTTCACAGCAGCGAGACGGTGGCGCCCAAACTGCATTTCGTAACCGCATACACCCATGATATTATGAAAGAAAAGATTCGCACCATGCTCGAGGACGCTCTGCCTTTGGTGAACTTCGACTCCGACTTCCTTTTCAGCGAACTCGACTCGCTGGGCGTCACCACCATCCTGATGATGCTCTCCGAGGCCTTCGACATCCGCCTGGATTCGTCCGACGCCACGCCGAAGAACCTCAAGACCCTCGACAGCCTCGTGGACCTCGTTGAACGCAAACTCGCCGAGAAGCAGTGAACGCGCCCCTGACCTTCGAAGACGCTCTGCGGCAGTCGGCGCTCCGCTGGCCTCAGTGCACCGCCCTGGTTTCCGGGGACGAACGTCTGACATACGCCGAGCTGTGGCAGCGCATCTGCGAGCGTGCTGACGTGCTGCGCCGCGAGGGCTCCGAGGAGCGCGTCGTGTGTCTCAGGGCGCAGTCGTCCGCCGATTGGCTCATCCGCTATTTTGCCCTCCACCTCTCCGGCTACGTAGCTGCACCGCTCGAGCGCGACACGCCCGACGCGCTCCTTGACGCCATCTCCCGTGAGCTCAATGCCGCCGCCCTGCCGCCCGACGCCGCCGACATCCTCTACACCACCGGCACCACGGGACGCTCCAAGGGCGTCATCGTCAGCCATCGCGCCATCCTGGCCAACAGCGAAAACCTCATCGACGCACAGGGCTTCTCCCACGACTTGGCCTTCGTCGTCAACGGCCCGCTCAACCACATCGGCAGCCTCTCGAAGGTCTTCCCGGTCCTGTTGCTCGGCGCCACCGTTATGCTGCTCGACGGCATGAAAGACCATAACGCCTTTTTCCAGGCACTCAACTATCCTGCCGCCAAAGTCGCCACCTTCCTCGTGCCGGCAGCCATCCGCATGTTGCTGCAGCTGAGCGGCGAACGCCTTGCCGCTTGCGCCGACAGGATAGACTTCATCGAGACCGGTGCGGCGGCCATTTCGCACGCCGACATGCTTGAGCTCTGCCGTCTCTTGCCCCACAGCCGCCTCTACAACACCTACGCCTCCACCGAGACGGGCATCATCGCCACCTACAACTTCAACGACGGGCGCTGCATGGCCGGCTGTCTGGGGCACCCGATGCGCCACGCGCATCTCGGGATATCACCCGAAGGCCGCATTGTCTGCTCCGGCCCCATGCTCATGAGCGGCTATGCGGGCGATGCGGAGCGCACGGCCTCCGTCTTGCGCGACGGCAAATTGTACACCTCCGACCTCGGCACCATCGACGGCGATGGCATGCTGCATCTTTCGGGCCGCGAGGACGACATCATCAATGTCGGGGGCTACAAGGTGTCGCCGCTCGAGGTGGAGGACGCCGCACTCTCCTCGCCTCTGGTTGCCGACTGCCTCTGCATCCCCTCGCCGCATCCCGTCACCGGACAGGCCCTCAAGCTCCTCGTTGTTCCCGCTGCGGGATGCGCCTTCACCAAACGCACCCTTGCCCTGTTCCTTAAGGAGCGCTTGGAACAGTACAAGGTGCCGCTCCTCTACGAAGAGGTCCCCGCCATCCGCCGCACCTTCAACGGCAAACCCGACCGTAAGTCCTACCTCACCGAGGCGAGCGATTGAATTAAAAATACATAAAATACAAAAAAAAGTGCGGAAAGATGCAGGGTAAGAGAAAATTTTGTAATTTTGTATAAAATTGCTAACTTTTTACGTATTTAGACAGACAAAATCAATCCTATGAACAGACACTTGTTTTCCTTGGCGCTCTCTCTGGCTGCGCTTTCGGCCTGGGCTCAGGACGGCCCCACGATGGGCTGGAGCTCATGGAACACCTACGGCGTCAACATCAGCGACGCCCTCATCCGCAGTCAGGCCGACGCGATGGTCTCCACCGGCCTGAAGGATGCCGGCTACAACCACATCAACATCGACGACGGCTTCTTCGGCGGGCGCAACACCCAGACGGGCGAACTGCTCATCCATCCCACGCGCTTCCCCAACGGCCTCAAGCCCGTGGCCGACTATATCCACGCCAAAGGCCTCCGTGCCGGCATCTACAGCGATGCCGGCGCCAACACCTGCGGCAACATGTACAATGGTGACAATCTGAGTGTCAACGTGGGCCTCTACCGCTACGACCAGCGCGACGCCGACTTCTACTTCAAGGAGTGCGGCTTCGACTTCATCAAGGTGGACTTCTGCGGCGGCGATGCGCCCCAAAACACGCAGCATCTGGCCCTCGACCCGCAGGAGCGCTACACGGCCATCAGTCAGGCCATCAAAAACACCGGGCGCGACGACGTGCGCCTCAACGTCTGCCGCTGGAACTATCCCGGCACCTGGGTCCACGACGTGGCCTTCTCCTGGCGCACCACGCAGGACATCTGGAACGGCTGGGCCTCCGTCAAGGACATCCTCTCGCAAAACCTCTATATGAGCGCCTACAGTTCTGCCGGTCACTTCAACGACATGGACATGCTCGAGGTGGGGCGCTCCATGACGGGTGAGGAGGACAAGACCCACTTCGGCCTCTGGTGCATGATGAACTCGCCGCTGCTCATCGGCTGCGACCTCACCGCCATCAAGCCCGCCACGCTGGCGCTGTTGACCAATCCCGAGCTCATTGCCCTCAATCAGGACCCGCTGTGTCAGCAGGCTTATCCCGTGGAGAAGCAGAACCAGTGTTTCGTCCTCGTGCGTGACCTCGGGACGCAGGGCGGCCCCGTGCGTGCCTTCGCCGTGTACAATCCCACCGACCAGCAGCGCGCCGTCACGGTGAAGTTCTCCACGCTGTGCCTCTCGGGCGACGTGGCGTTGCGCGACCTCTTCACGCGTACCGACCTGGGCACCTTCACCGCGAGCTACCGCGTCATCGTTCCGGCTCACGGCACGCGCATCTACCGCGCCGAGGGTACGCGCACGGAGCGCATCCGCTACGAGGGTGAGACGGCCTACATCACAGCCTATCAGGAGCTGAAAAACAACCAGACGGAGAAGACCGGCATCTACGAATATGCCGACTACTGCAGCAGCGGCATGAAGGCCGGCTGGCTGGGCTGCAGCGAGCGGAACGACCTCATCTGGCGCGACGTTTACAGCGCCGCCGGCGGCGACTACACGCTCACGCTGGCTTATATCTCCGGTGCCGACCGCTCCATCACCGTCACGGTCAACGGGGAGAATGTGCAGACGCTCACGGGCTGCAATTCGGGCGGCTGGTCCACGGTGGCCACGAAGTCGCTCACGGTCACGCTCAATGCCGGCCGCAACACGGTGCGCCTCTCCAACGCCGCTGACTGGATGCCCGACATCGACTATATAGAACTTCAGCCAGTGCCCAATCCCCTGGGCATCCGTGAGGTGGTGGAGAAGGCTCCGGAGGGGATGCTTGGTGCGGCCTGGAGCCCGGACGGCCGTCCCGCCACGTCGCAGTCGTCTCTGCGCATTGAGCGCGGCCGCAAGTTCTTTAAAAAATGATGGGAAAATGGGAATTGGGAGAAATGTCTATGGAGCGAAGCTTCATGAAAATGGCCGCCGGAGTAATTCCGACGGCCATCACTTTTCACTTTTCATTTTTCACTGCGAAGCTCAAATCTTCGAGAGGTCGAGGAAGTTGGCCATCACGTTCATGTCAGCGCTGGGCTGAATGGTGCGGGGGTTCTGGCTGTTGCCGTCGCTCCAGCTCATGAACTGGTAGTTCTCGTTCTCGGGCACGGCCTCGATGACCACCGTGTCGCTGGCAGAAGCCTGCACAGAGCCACCCTCAACAGCGACGCCGTTCTTCTTGATGGTCACGCTGCCATGACCCATGCGGCGATGCCCATCCAGAGGGCGCCCATCTTGTTGTTCTGGGCGATGTTGGCGTCCTTGAAGCGGTCGCTGGTGTAGGGGTTACGGAGGGTGACGAGGAAGGTCTTGCCCGTGATGCTGTTCACCTTGGCGTAGGTGTTGCTGGTCTTGTCGGCGCGATGAGAAAGAGAGCGGCCGAACCAATCGATTTTAAGATTTGCCATGTTGTAGTAAGGGTTAAAGGTTAATGGTTAAAGGTTACTGCTTGCGTTGCCGTCTGTGCTTCCTCCGTCGCGAGTGGGGACTCGCTCCCCTTTGTGGGGCCGCAGCCACATTCAGTGGCCGCTCTAAAGACCCCAGTCGCCCCTGGGAGCGTCGGTGCTTTAGTGTCCGTTATCGCGGTGCTAAAGGTTGCCTTCACCTGTCGGTTCGGCCACATTGCTTCGCAAAGCATAAGACGTTTGGATTATCGGTCATGCTGTGGTGTGAGTCATTGCGCGCTTATCACTCTCCATCAGCCATCTTCTGCCTTACATCTGCCCTCTTACATCTTCCCTCGTTTTCTAAGCCTCTGACGACAGTCTGGCGACAGTCTGCGAGTCCTTTGACTTTCAAATCCGGTGCAAAGGTACGGCAGCGACATTGCGGTCTAAAATTTTTGAGCAACTTTTTTCAAAAAATTTTTTTTGAGGGTGGTCAAATTGGTCAAGGTCAAATTGGTCAAATTGAAAATCGGATGTCGTTTTCGGCTCACAATAATAATAAAATATTATTTTATTATATATTGTGGCACTTTTTGCCTTGCGGAAACGAGTTTGACCAAAATGACCATGACCAAAATGACCGCAAGACGATTAGCATAAGTCTCTGGTTATCTGCAGCAAAATGCTAATCACGC
>Ga0256404_1006535_pt1 | contig 19213 bp, 16 predicted proteins | sample RumenRJG_01DNA_FD_185990 | JGI IMG/M metagenome (GOLD analysis project Ga0256404, IMG submission 185990) | Bovine rumen microbial communities from Lethbridge, Alberta, Canada - RJG_01 | ecosystem: Host-associated > Mammals > Digestive system > Stomach > Rumen | place: Canada: Alberta | collected...
TGCAATGCAGTAAGCGCTGTTTCTCAGGACCCCCGCTTTGAACCTGTTCAGGAAGATGAACTCAAGTGGCTGGACATAAGCGTGGACGTTCTTGGCCAGCCGGAAAAAATAGAAAGCAAGGACCAGCTTGACGTAAAAAAATACGGCGTAATCGTACAAAGCGGATCAAGAAGGGGACTCCTTCTTCCAGACCTAGACGGAGTGGACACTGTGGAAGACCAAATTTCCATAGCAATGAGAAAGGGAGGCATCCCCCCAAAGAGCAGCCTTGAACTCTTCCGCTTCCAAGTAGTGCGCCATTACTAAAAGCAATTAAAAGCATTTAAAGGGGTTTGCCATGCCGGTTTGCGAAGTGTGCTTTAGAAAATGCAAAATAGAAGAAGGAAAGAAAGGCTTCTGTGGAGCAAGGACATGCAGGAAGGGAAAAATAGAAGCTTCCAATTACGGAAGAATAACCGCTGCCGCCCTTGACCCCATAGAAAAAAAGCCGCTAAAAATGTTCAGACCGGGAACAAGGATACTTTCGCTTGGCTCTTACGGATGCAACCTCCGCTGCCCCTTCTGCCAGAACAGCGACATCTCTTGGTCAGAAAAAATCCTTGAGCACGAAAAATATGCAGAACAATTTTCCCCGGAAGAAATTGTAGGTAAAGCACTGGAATTAAAAAGCAGCGGCAACATAGGATTGGCATTTACCTACAACGAGCCGCTTGTTGGCTATGAATTCGTAAGGGACACCGCAAAGCTCTCCAAACAGGCAGGACTGGAAAACGTCCTTGTTACAAACGGAACTGCATCGCTAAAAGTCCTCAAAGAAATATCCTGCTTTATAGACGCAATGAACATAGACCTAAAATCTTTTTCAAATGAATTCTACACTGACTTTGCAGGCGGAAACCTGGAAATGACAAAGGCCTTCATAGAAAGCGCAGCAGAAACTTGCCACGTTGAACTAACCACGCTAATTATCCCAAACAAAAACGACGGTGAAGAAGAAATGCTAAAGCTAAGCAGCTGGATCCACACCTTGGAAATCCGCAGCAAGAAAAAAATCCCCCTCCACATAACGCGCTTTTTCCCACGGTTCAAAATGCAGGACAGCTCCCCCACCCCGGTAAGCAAAATCTACAGCCTCGCAGAACTTGCCAGGCAAAACCTGGACTATGTCTTTCCAGGGAATGTATAGAGCGCACACTCATTTGCAAAAAGTCCCCAGCGTCCCCGCCAATTGCATAAGTCTATCAACCAATGCTTGCTAGGTCAAAAGGTCAAGTTTTTTCACAAAATGTGCCATTCCCTATTATTCCCTTCCCGTGCCAAGTAAAAAAACAAATTTATCATTTACAGCTTTTATTGCGCCTGCTAATTTTTCCACACTTTCTGAATCAAAATCATCTGGAAGGTACAGCTTTGCCTTTGCCACTTTATTTTTATCCATGTACAGAACATACCATTTTAAGCGAAGACTTTTTCCAGACCCTTGCCAAGTCCTACAGATTTGCGTAATTTTATCAAAGTTAATTTTCTTTCTATAAAAGAAAGACCAGACAAGAAGCCTTTCTGAATTATATGCAGTATGAGCCGTAATTAGATTGACGCAAATTACAAGTCCAAGGGCAAAAAGAAAGAGCAGCATAACAGAACCTGCATCCAAAGAAAATCCTGAATTAAAGATAGTAAACCAAAAGAACAATAAGGCGGCTATCCCAAGCAAACCTAAAATCACCCTTTCCTTAGGAAAAATTCTTTTCAATTTTCTCTCCAATTTTCAGCAAGCTTGATTTGCTGAAGAAATATACCTTATATTATTTCAATATTTTCAAATTCAATCGTAATGAAAGGATAATAAATTCCTTTTCTTATCTTTTTTCCAAATACAATTATTGAAATATAGTTTTTTCCATTATCTTCATAAAATTCTTCATAACCATATTGTAAAGGTTTATAATCCCTGTTTATTCGAGAAATATGGCCATTTCTTTTTACACAATTTAATGACACAATTTTTGCATTTTTGAAAATTATATTATAACACTTTGTTTCGTTTCTAGGAAAAGCATAAATTGAAATATCATCTTTATCCTTTTTTATTTCTATATTTGCATCATGTAAAAATTCTCTGATTGATAAAAATTGTTTATAAGGAATGCTTTTTTCGTATTCTTCAAGTTTCTTGAAATATAAATCGTCATCTATGTCTTCACAATACATATACTTTAAGATTCTTGATTTTCTTATATTTCCATATGTTAGTAACATTTTCCTACTTAAACCCCGCGCCCTTGTGGGGCATCCGCATAACAACTGTAAAAACCGCATGCATATTGATTGCATGTCGGCATTGAAACTTTGTTATGCTTTATTTTTAAGAACCAGACATTATCAAACTCTGCTTAAAGCAATAATTGTACAAAAAACAGATAGTACCACTAAGATTACTGTGAGAACTATATTTTTCCCTCCTTTTATAGCTAAGTATTCTCTTTGCATTTCTAAATTATCTGGATATTTTTTTTGTGCTTTTTTAAGTTTATCTGCATAACGCTGACACATAAAATAATTACAAAACACTCCCTGCAAAATAGGACAAATCAGATTCAACGCTTTACTTTTATCTAAAATTGCAAGAACAGTAGCCAAGACAAGCGCTATTATTGTAAGTACATAATTTTTTCTATAAACAAGATAAAAAGGAGAAAGAAAGAAAGCCCACCAGTTCCAGGAAGATACTTTGCCCTTATTAAAATCTAGCATAGAATCTTTCATACTAAGAAATGCTCCCGATTCAAAATCTTTGGATAATGCATCTCCACTAACATAAGCAACTAAATTCAAATCTTCAGCAGAAGGTATAAACTCAGCTTGATCAACATTTGATTCTGACGTCCATTCGGTATTAGGCTCATTGCAGTCAGGACAGTAGATATCTGTTGACAACAACACTCTTCCACATTTTTTACAAATCATTTTCATCCTCTGTTATTTCGGAATGCACCCCAGTGCGGGAGTGAGCATAACAATGCTTACCCGGAAAATAAAAAAGGCCTGCGGAAAAACCGTAGGCTTTGCAAAGTCGGGTAACCCGGATTCGAACCGGGGACCTCTACGTCCCGAACGTAGCGCGCTACCAGCTGCGCTATTACCCGAAAAGATGTAGATAAAAAATGATGCCTGCAATTCAGCAGACAAAAAAAATACCCACTTGAATAAGTGGGCATTTATACGGGAGCTACGGGGCTCGAACCCGTGGTCTCCGGCGTGACAGGCCAGCGCGATAACCAGCTTCGCTAAGCCCCCGTGTGATTATGAATATAGCACAACGCATAATTTGTGTCAATAGACTTTTTAAAATTTTTTATTTTTTTTTCGCAAAAACTTTTTGCACTGTTGACACTCAATATATACAATGATAAAATCGTATTACTTTATGTCCTGCCGCTACAGTCGGCCAGGCATTTCATCAAGAATATTTTTAAAAGAAGGATTCCCTTTATGGAAGAAGAAATCACAACTCCTAAAAAAGCAAAAAAAGACGGCGCAAAAATAGGAGCCGTAATTATCCTGGTAATTTCAGCAATCGTATTTATTCCTGCTGGCGGAAGCATACTGTTTGAATCGCTTTCACATGCAGGCAGAACACCGGTTTTCGGTTCCTACAAAGGACAGAAAATCGAATACAAGGCCGGCACTGAATTTGCAGACCGCGTTTCCTACATGGCTGAACTTTACAAGGCATACGGCCAGGACTTGAACCAGAACACATACTATTCAATTTTTACAGGCGCATTTGAAGGAACCCTCCGCTCAATGGTATATTCTGCCGCTGTGAAAAAGGCAAACTGGACTCCTTCAAAGGATGCAGTTAACCGCGCAATCCTGCCCCGCTTCTTTGACGAAAACGGCAAGTACTCAGAAAAGCTCTACAACCAGACAGACGATGCCGCAAAAGCTGAACTCCGCAAGACAGCCGCCACAAACCTGGTTTTCATGCGCTACAACGACGACGTTATGGGTTCAGACACAAAAGTTTCCGGCAACCCAATGTACGGCCTTAAGGCTTCATCAAAGGAAAAATCATTTATTGCCGCAATGGACAGCACAAAGCGCTCATTCGACCTTGCAGCCTTCAGCACAAACGACTTCCCTGCAGAAGAAGCAGCAAAGTACGGAAAGGCAAACCCGGACAAATTCAGAAAGCTTGACATTTCTGCCGTAACACTTGACGGTGAAGACGAAATAAAGGCCCTTAGCAAGCAGATTAAGAACAACGAAGTTACCTTCGATGACGCAATCAGCGAAAAGTCAACAAAGTACTACACAGGCACAGACGGAAAGCTTTCTGTTCCATATTACTACGGCCTCTTGAACATAATCCAGAATGCAGAAGACGCAGAAAAAACTGTGGCACTCGCAAAGGGTGCAGTTTCTGACCCTGTACAGACAAAAAGCGGATGGACAATCTTCCGCGTAGACTCTGACGCCAAGGCAGCAGACTTTACAGACGAAGCAACCGTAAACACAGTCCTTGAATACCTAAAGTCTTCAGAAAAGGGCTACATCGAAAACTTCTATTCTGAACGCGCAAAGGCATTCATCTCCGAAGCAAAGCTTTCTTCTTTTGACGCTGCATGCGAAAAGTTCTCCATTACAAAGGCAGACGTTGCAGCCTTCCCTGTTAACTACGGAAACTCTCCATTCTACAACTCAACTCCTTCCGATGTTGCAGAACTTGCAGGCCTTTCTACAAACGAAGCCGTACTTGAAAAGATGTTCAAGCTTAAGAAAGACGAAATGAGCGAACCATTCGTTCTTGCTTCAAACGTAATCGTGGCACGCTGCACTGGAGTTCAGAAGGATGCTCCGGCAGACCTTGCAAACTTTGACTCCAACGTTGCACAGACAGACCAGTCTTGCTCACAGACAAACCTTAAAAGATTTGACGGTGTTGTAGACGACTTTATGACAACATACTTCAAGTACTTCATCTCTGGCGACGAACAGAACTAGCAGGTTTTACTTGAGCTCACAAAATCAAAAGGGAGTTGGGGCAAACAAACCCCTTCTCCCCATGGAAAGCAGCCGCGAAGAGGAAATTCTAACAGAGGCTTCTTCCGGCAACGGCTCTCCAGAAACAATCCGCTACAAAGGGCGCTATCTTTATTCAAAATACAATCCCACGCGCTCTGTACTTTCCCTTATTCAAGGCACAAAATTTTTACCCGGCACAATCGTAATAATATGTTCCCCTTGCCTTTGCTACGGCACAGAAGAATTGCTAAATGCATTGGACGCAGCCTGCAAAGATGGCGGTGAAGACGCAAAGGCAGAAGTGTGCGCAATAGAGGCAGACAGAAATCTTTACGGCCTTGCAAAAGAAAAGCTGGGGCAAAAAAAAGACGCGGAAAAGATTCATTTTTATTTTTCAGACCAGCTGGACGAATTTGAAGCATTCCTTAACGAAAAAATTTCCACTGGAAGTTTCCGCCGCGTACTAAGGCTTGACTTTAGCGCAGGAACCCAGTTCAACGCGGAATGGTACACATCCATCTGCAACGCGGCAGAACAGATGGTTGCTTCCTACTGGAAAAACAGAATCACCATCGTAAAAATGGGAAGACTTTTTTCCCACAACATATTCAAGAACCTGTCCTTGGTTGGCACAGATGAATCTGCATCAGACACTTTTTTGCAGAAAGCAGCGGGAATGGTTTCCAAACCAATAATCGTATTTGGTGCGGGAGAAAGCTTGGACAAAACCTTTGCAAAAGAAAACTTTCCGCTCATAAAAGAAATAAAAGACGGCCGCTACTTTACAATTGCAGTGGATGCCGCAGCCCAGGCACTTCTTGCAAGGGGAATAAGACCGGATGCAATCGTTGCAGTGGAAAGCCAGTTTGCAATTCAGGAATCATACGCAAGCTTTACAAAAGAAGATTTTGAACAAATCATCCTCTTTGCAGACCTTTGTTCCCGCCCCCAGGTTGCACGCCTTTTTAAGAAGAGAATCTGGTTTGCATCAGAATATGCAAAGTGCCAATACCTTGATTCAATAAAAGAAAAGGGTATCATCCAAAACCTTATACCGCCTCTCGGCTCTGTTGGGCTTACGGCTGTTTACCTTGCACTTGTAATAAGGCAAAGCATTGCAACAAGCGTTTTTGTTAGCGGAATGGACTTTTCTTATTCAGCGGGAAAGACCCATGCAAAAAACGTTGCGGCATCAAAGCGGCTCCTTGCAAACTGCACAAGAAAAAATGGCGCGGCAAACTATTCTGCCTCCCTGCTTCCACCGGCATTTCCCGTTCAAAGCAAAGATGAAAGCAAAATGTATTCATCCCCAATAATGGAAAGTTACGCTATAAACTTTGCGGCAGTCTTTGGCGGACAAAAGAACCTCTACGACATTGGGGAATGTGGCATAGACCTGCACCTAAAAAAATGCACGGCAACATCCGTTTGGACAGTGGCATCCCTGCAAAACAAAAATTCTTCGTCGGGGCAAATTCAAATAGACTTTGAAGAAGGAAAAAAATCCAAGCAGCTTATTTCCTGCTACTTAAAAGAAGAAAAAGATGCGCTTACACAGCTTAAAGATTTGCTTGTAAATGGAGAAAATTCTGAATACAAAAAAGACGGCACTACCCTTAGCGGACAAATACTGGGCATACTTTCGCCAAGGGAATACCTCTTCCTGCACTTTCCGGACGGCAACAGGGCAAGCACTTCTACCCCCTTCTTAAAAAGAGTCAGGGCAGAAATAGACAGCTTCCTAAAAATACTAAAAGACCAGCAATAAACCGTCATTCCGAACGCCACGCCACTTTGCACACACTTGCTACAAAGTGTGATTCGGAATCTGTATATGTTAAGAAGTACAGACCCTGAAACATGGTTCGACCCTTCGACAAGCTCAGGGACCACCCTTCGACAGCTCAGGGACCACCCTTCGACTGGCTCAGGGACCACCCTTCGACTGGCTCAGGGACATCACGCTTACAAACCGTTCAGGGTGACTCTTATATTTATTCCTAGTCTTCCTTTTCTTTAAGAACTGCAAGGAATGCGCTCTGGGGAAGTTCCACGTTTCCTGCCATGAGCATGCGCTTCTTTCCTGCCTTCTGCTTTTCCAAAAGCTTTCTCTTACGGGTAACGTCACCGCCGTAGCACTTTGCAAGAACGTCCTTGCGTACAGGGTTAACGGTTTCGCGGGCAATAATCTGGCTTCCAATTGCACCCTGAATTGCAATCTTAAACTGCTGGCGGGTAATTTCTCCCTTAAGGCGCTCGCAGACAACCTTTGCATGCTCAACAGCATTGGGCCTAAAGCAGAGCTGGGCAAGGGCATCAACAGGCTTTCCGTTTATGAGTATGTCTATCTTTATAAGATCCGTTGGGCGGTAGTCTGTAATCTCGTAGTCAAAGCTTGCGTAACCGCGGCTGTAAGACTTTAGCTTGTCGTAGAAGTCAAAGAGGATTTCTGCAAGAGGCATGTGGTAGGTAAGCTCAACACGCTTTTCGTCCAGGTACTGCATGTTGGTCTGCTCACCACGCTTAAGGCGGCAAAGCTCCATAATGCTTCCAAGGAATTCAGAAGGGGTAATTATAGAAGCCTTAATGTATGGTTCCTGGGAAGCCTCAATTTTTCCCTCTGGATAGTCGGCGGGGTTGTCCACAAAAATCTCGTCGCGGCCAGCAGGCTTTACCCGGTACTTTACGCTTGGAGCCGTAAAAATAACAACCTGGTCAAAGTCACGCTCAAGGCGCTCCTGCACAATCTCCAGATGAAGCAAGCCCAAGAAACCGCAGCGGAATCCGTTTCCAAGGGCAAGCGAATTGTCCTTTTCGTAAACAAGGGAAGCATCGTTCAGCTTTAGCTTTTCCATGCTTTCCTTTAGTTCCTCATAGTCATTTGAATCAATAGGATAAATAGAAGAGAATACTACAGGCTTTACTTCCTTAAAACCGGGAAGCGGCTCTTTTGCAGGATTTGTAGCAGAAGTTACAGTATCGCCAACGCGCACGTCTGCAACAGTCTTCATACCAGCAATGATGTAGCCTACGTCTCCAGCCTCAAGCGCAGAAGTTTCCTCGTACTTGATTTTAAAAAGACCAACCTGCTCTACCTTGTACTCTGCCCCGCTACTCATAAGGCGGATTGTGTCACCTGCCTTTACCCTTCCGTCCATTACGCGGATGTGAACAATAACGCCCCTGTATTCGTCATAGTGGCAATCAAAAATAAGGGCGGTAAGGGGTGCGTTTACGTCTCCCTCTGGCGGCGGGAACTTTGTAACAATGGCTTCCATAAGGTCGTCTATTCCCTGCCCGGTCTTTGCGCTAACAAGCTGGGCATCGGCAGAATCAAGGCCAAGGTCGTGGTCTATCTGCTTCTTAACGCTTTCTATGTCCGCAGAAGCAAGGTCTATCTTGTTAATAACCGGAACAATAGTAAGATCCTGTTCCATTGCCATATACATATTGCTTACGGTCTGGCTTTCTACGCCCTGGGTTGCGTCTATTAAAAGAAGTGCACCTTCGCAGGAAGCAATGGCGCGGCTAACCTCGTAGCTAAAGTCAACATGGCCCGGTGTGTCTACAAAATTAAGCTCGTAGTCGTTTCCGTCTTTTGCGCGGTAGGGAATGGTAACGGCCTGGCTCTTTATTGTAATGCCCCTTTCCCTTTCAATGTCCATGTTGTCCAGAATCTGGTTCATCATCTGGCGGTCTTCGATTATCTTTGCCTTTTGAATAAGGCGGTCTGCCAACGTGGATTTTCCGTGGTCAATGTGCGCGGTAATACAAAAGTTGCGCTTGAATTTTAAATCTCTCATAAGGTTTCCTGTTGCTTGGATTATTAACTATAGCATACAAATTAACTTTTGACTATAGGAGCATTTTTTATTTCTTATTTGGAGCGCACGTCATTTGTAGACTGCCCCTTCGGGAATGCTCGTGTTACGGGCTTTCCGGGGTTCCGCGGGGCCCTTACCCGCTCCATTGCTGTCGCAACGGCTGCGCCGCCCCTCCAATCCCGGCTAGGCTAAATATAGCAAAACAAGCATGGCTTTCTATAACCACCGCTTGACAGCATGCTTTTTTTTTGTATAATGGTTATTGTTATCATTGTGCTTGCCCATGTGCACAGGCAAAATTTACCTAATGAAGCGGGGGTGATAGTAAAATTCTTATTCATTTGGAAAACTCAGTTTTTCCAGACTTTGTTTTATTAATCGCGATTGATTTTAACCTCGCAGTAAAGAGGATCTGATTTTTTTGTAGTAACGAACACCGGGATGTATATCACGGAACTTTTTTCATATGAGGTTTTTCATATGTTCAAATCAAGCGATGATATTTACGCCAAAAGAAGGCAGATGATAGAGCAAAAAGTAAACAAAATTTGGAAAAGGTATCATACTCCAAATTTAAAAGACGGAGCCTTACAAGAGTTTGATGAATATAAAAAGCATCTATCACCAGAAGAGCAGAAAATCGCTCAGAATTGCTGGGACAAACTAGAAGACTGTTTTTTTGCAAACAATGGCAAAAGGGATTGAGTAGTTTTTTGAACAAGCAAAAACTCAATTAATTTCTATGCGCAGATACTGTTTCAGAATCTTAACTGGGCAGTATCTGCTTTTTCCGTATACATAAACGCAAATCGCGTAAGGAGTTCTACAGTGTTAATTCTTCGTAGAAATGAAATGGCTTCTTTAATGCAGCTTAAACCAAGAGTTGCTATTAAAGAGCCTCCGAAAATCATAATACCACATGAAATGGCTTGCAAGGAGTGTACGGCCCACTGTGGTTACGCTTGTACGAATAGTTGCTACGGAAAATGTTCTGGAGATTGTGGACGTAGTTGCAGTGGTGGTTGCAATGACGGGTGCAGTGGTTATTGCAGTCACGACTGCGCAGGATCCTGTTTAGACGATTGTGAAGCTACTTGTAGAGAGTGTTGCACAGGTAGCTGCGATTGGATGGACTAGACATAAGGATTTTCTATGCACCATAAAAAGGATTCTAATACAAAACCCCGTTTTGCACCGACACTGTGCCTCACTCACAACTGCAACCTAAACTGCATTTACTGCTACCAAAAGCACGACATTCATAAGCACATGTCTTTTGAAACCGCGAAAAAATGTATTGACTGGATTTTTCACAACATCCCTAAAGAATACGAAGGTGTGGAACTTGACTTCATCGGTGGGGAGCCTTTGCTTGAGTTCAATCTTATCAAGCAAATTTTTACATATGTAAAAACAACATATCCGAGCGAAAAGGTCATTTTTTATGCCACAACCAACGGTACGGTGCTGACGCCAGAGATTATGGAATGGTACACACAGAGAAAGTCTTGCTGTGTTCTAGGATTGTCTCTTGACGGCAAAAAAGAAACCCAAGACCATAACCGCAGCAATTCATTCGATAAAATCAACTTGGACTTTTTTCTTAAGAATTGGCCGTGGCAGGGAATAAAAATGACGCTCACGGAATTCTCCCTTGACCACCTTGCAGACAACATTATCTATTGTCATGAGCTTGGATTCAGCGAGGTTGGCGGCGTTAATCTTTTCGAGGGAACATTCGACTGGAGTGATGAGAAATGGATTCAAAAACTCATTCCGCAACTCAAAATTCTTGTTGACTATTATGTTGAGCATGATGAAGTGAAAATAAACCAAATGCTGAACCGACATCTTGAAGCCTGTGAGTTTTCAGACCGCAAGGAAAAGCACAGGTGGTGTGGAATCGGAGATGGAGCCATATTCTTTGACATTGACGGAAGGAAGCTTCCTTGTACATTCTGCACCCCCATGACCTTTGATGAAAAAACACTTAACGAAATCTGCAATCATGATTTTTCAAAGGTTGATGACTTTATCGATGACGAGTGCTACAACAGCTGTTACATTTATCCGATTTGTCCGCACTGCGCAGGTGCAAACTACATGACGCAAAAGACATTCAAGACCCGCGACAAATCTAAATGCAGAATACAGAAGCTCATTTCACTTTTTGCGGCAGACCTCTTGACGAAGAGAATACTAAAAAATCCAGAAAAATTCGAAGAGTACAAGCGTGGCTTAATAATTGATGCCATTCAAAAAATTCGAGAATTATACATGCCAGAGTTCCGTCAATATTTTGAGGAGGAGTAAATAAAATCACTTCTCCCACCAGCAACGGCTGCGCCGCCCCACCAATCCCGGCTAGGCTAAATATAGCAAAAAGGATATGTCTTTACAAGCGCAAGAGAAAACAAGCCTACGCCGCCATGGAGGGGCGCAAGTTACCGCGCAAGCGGTAATGGAGCGATAGCGGAACCCCGGAACGGCGGTGACGAGATAAAACTTACGGTCGAGTTAGCCAAAGAGCAAAATGGTAGAGCTAAAAAAAGTACCGTCCAAAAAATTCCTAAAAATAATAGGGGCTGTCCAAGGGGGCTGCGAGTCCCAGGCCTACGTCCAAGAATCCGTTCTTGCGTTTTCTTGCGTAAAGGGTAAGGGAAATTGCAGTCTTGTCCGGGGAAACCTGGGTGGAAAGAATTTTTATTGGGTCACCTTCGCTGAATCCGGAAACATCTGCCAGAGAGCCTTTTATGAGCCTGGAGATTGTATATTCACGCTTGTCCTTGGAGGAAGCCCTTACAAGTTCCGTGCCAAGGATTGGAACCAGAGCGCCGGAGATTAGGTCGTGGGTGTAGACTTCGTAGCCTGGGGAATCCGGGCGCACGTTAAGATAAAGCGTGTGTTCCTTGCGGACACCTTCTTCCGAAAGGGTTGTAACCCTAACTATGGAGCCGGCCTTTCTCTGCATAAGGTAATACTGAAGGTCGTCAAGGGAAGTTACTTTTGTTCCGCCTATTGCAACGATTGTCTGGCCAACTTCCAAGCCTGCAAGATATGCGGGGCTTCCGGGCATTGTGTACATTACGGAAAGGCCTTCGTTCTTTGCGCCGGAACCGGGAAGCCTTTTTGTTTTTCCGTAAGCGCCAGTCCAGGGATGCCTTCTTTTTCCGCCGGCTGCAAGAAGTGGAAGCTCGTAGCGCAGGTATTCAACTGGGATGGCAAAGTTAAGCCCCTGGTAGTTCTGCACGCCTGCAAATACGATTGCCTGTACGCGGGCCTGGCTGTCTATAAGTGGGCCGCCTGAGTTTCCGCTGTTAACAGCCGCGTCAATCTGGAAGACTTTTCCGCTTGTAAAAAGTTCCCTGTCCTTTGCGGATATGATGCCGCTTGTAAGGGTTCTGTCCAGTCCCAGCGGGGAGCCGATTGCATACACCTTGTCGCCAACGTTAAGGTCGCTGCTGGAGCCTAGGGTAAAGACATAAGGTGCCCTTACTTCTGCCTTTAGGAGCGCAAGGTCTATTGTGCTGTCCCAGCCCACAATCTTTGCGGGAATGCGGGTGTCCGGGTCTTCTGCAAGCTTTATGTAGCAGCGGGCAAAGCCCTCGTACTTGGGGTCTACGCAGCTTGAAATTACGTGGTGGTTTGTGATGATGTAGCCGTCGCTAGAAATAAAGAAGCCGCTTCCAAGCATTGCGTCCGGCCGTCCAACGCCTTTTTCTACTTTTACGCCCTTGTCTACAAAGACGGTAACCGTTCCGTTTATTGTAGAAGAAAGCGACACTGACTTTTGAGGCTTTGCATTGCCAAGTCCCGGAACTTTTGAATTTATTAGGCTGCGGAGCTGGCTGTCCGACTTTGCAAGCTGGGAAAGACGGGGATAGTTCATGGCTTTTAATGACTCGTAGTAGCCAAGTGAATCCAGGTACTTTTGTTCCGAAAGGGACTTGTTGTAGGCATCCACAACCTTTTGCATCATGTCGTTGTAAAGGGTCTGAACCTTTTGGTTGCCACTGACGTTTTCCCTTAGTATTCCTGCACGCCAAAAAGCTTTTACGCAGTCGCTTTCAGGAATCTCGCGTATGGTTTTTATCTCGTATTCAACAGCGTCATTTTTTGAATAGTTTACAGGCTCGTAAAGCTGAACCTTGTCCTTTTTGCTACCTGCACAAGAGGTAAACCCAAGGACCAAGGGAATCAGGCAAAGGCGAGCTATGTTTTTTATCTTCAAATCTTTCATCTCTGTATTTTTTATTTCTTAGGCTTTGCGGCCTTTTTTTCGCTTTCTACCGGGAGCCCTTTCATAATCATGCCGTATGCGGTGTCTCCGATTTTTATGCCCTTTACGCGGACGCCACCGTGTTCAACCACCATGGCAACGCACTGGGTTGGGTTTCTGCTTAGGCTTGTAAGGACTTCCTTTGCAAGTTCGCTGGAACCGGTCTTGCCAAGCCAGTAGAACTTATACATTGGGTCTTCCGTTACGGCAACAGCGCGGCCACCCTTTGTTACGGAAGCAGGCACTCCTCCCTTGGAAGAGATGCAGACCTGGACCTTGTTTTCGTCGTAGAAATAGGCTTCTTCAAGAACGGCTTCGTCTTTTGGGGCATTCTTGGAACTGCGGGATTTTTTTACAAAGCGAATGTCCCACTTGCCGTCGTTGTTTGTGTCCCAAGAAGAAATCTTTCCGCCAAAGGGAAGGTATTCTTCCGTAAAGTCTGGAACAGAGTCGCGGTTGGTGTCTACCTGAATCTGTTTTAGGTACCAGGGTTCATTGTCGCTGGTTACGCTTCCGAACATGTTGATTATTACGTTGCGCTCGTCTTCCATAGAATGAACGTCCATGGAATTGTCCTTGTCTTTTTCGTAAATTTCGGTGGTCTCAAAAATACCGTCACCGTCTGCGTCTACAGAGCGCATGTAGGGAATGTCGTTCTTGAACTGGGCACGGGCATAGAGCTTACCGCTTTGCATATAGTCTCCGCTCTGGATTTTTCCGTCAAGCACGTAGAAGATTATGCTTGCTCCTGTTCTTTCCTTTGTTGGAACATGGGCAAGTGATGCGGCTGATGCAAGCTTGGCAACCGGCAGCGGGAATGATGAAGGCTGGGCTCTTGTCCTGTCCTTGAGGCTTGAGCGCACGACAAAATTCTTTGGGTTGTAGTCGTCCAAGTTTGGAACCGGAACATAGAACTGTATGCTGTCTCCAAAGCTAAGGTCTTTGTCTACCTCTATTTTTACGGGAGTCCACTTTAGGGCACCCTGGGAGATGTCGTATGAAGCAAGGGTATTGCCCTTTTCGTCACGGAAACCAACAACCTTAAGGTATGGGTATTCACCCCATTCAAAGAACATGTTGTTGGGGTTTGCGGAACCGCTTAGAGGGTTTCCAAAGTCGCAGGCAACGCGCCACTCGTGAAGCTCGTCCTGGTTTGCGTCGTAGATTATTGTCTTTGGTCTTCCGCGGGAATATACAATGCGCATATTGTAAATGCCGTCTCCGTCCGTGTCGCGGAAAATTGTTCCGTTAAAGGCAAGGAGGAATGCTGCGGCCTTTTCCTTTGCATCGTTTTCCGAAAGCATGGAAACAAAGCTCTTGAGCATTTCGTAGTCAAGTCCCTTGGCGGCAAATTTTTCTATATATTGCACTGCCTTTTCCTGGGACAAAAGGTTCTTTTTTACGGCAGCTTCCGCAAAGAGGGGGTGCTTGAGGCCACGGGCAGAGAATGACTGCAGCATTTTTGTCTGGATTGCACCCCTTGCAAAAAGGGCGGCATAAATTTCAAGCTCGGCATCTTTGTCCGGGGCAGCGGCGGCATACTGGCTTATGGTAGAGATAAAGAAATTGGCAATTCTTCTTACCTGCTCGTTGTCGTCTGTAGGTGATTCGTTCTTAAAGAAAAGAAGCGGGAAGCGTGAATCTTTTGGGTAAATCTGGCGGGCATTGTCTATCTTGTTTCTTGCCTGCTCCAAAGCACCAGGTGTGCGTATTCTATAGTAGGATTTTGCACGGATGTATTCAGCGTCGGCAGAAAAGACTAAGGGAGCCTTGTCCAGCACCGCAGAAACTTCTTCGTAGCGCAGGGTGTCGCAGAGGATGTCTGCATAGAGGACGCGGGCACTGTCGTAGTTGTAGTTGGCCCAGTTGTCCAGTTCCAGAGCCTTTTCCGCGTAGGAAAGTACGTCTGCAGAAGGCTTTTTGTTCTTGTTGCAGGCAAGAGCCTTCATGTACCACAAATCCGAAATTGAATCGTCGTAAGCAAGGCCAAGTTCCACCTGACTTGCAACCGCACCCCAGTTTGACTGGACTGCATAGTCATTGGCAAGAGCAAGGCACCTTAGGGCAGTGCGCCGGTTTGCCATGGCAGCGCTGTCTTTTAAGGCATCGCCTGTATTTATGGGCTTAAGGGCCACCGCACTAAAAATTGACGCAAACTCAAAAAGAGCAAAAACACCGATTTTTACAATTTTATTCATTTTTCTTCCCTTTGTACAATCCAATTGTTAAACCCCAAAGGAGCGCCAAGGATACAGACCAAGGGCTGCAATGGAGAAGTCAAGTCCTGGACAACAGGAATTTCGCTGCGGAAGGAACCGCACTTCCAGCCGTCAAGAATACCGGAAATGCTCTTAAGGCTTCCGGAAGCAGTTTTTATTGAATCCCCCGCCTGCCTGCTTCTGAATGCAAACGGAAATTCAAGCCCCTCAATGTCCACGCTAAAAGGCGCATCTTGTTTTGGGGCAAGAGCCTGCTTAAGCTCCAGGTGCATCTTACTTCCGGCTTTGGAAGCACAAACCGTCCACTTGCCGGCACGTACAATGCCTTCTTTTGTGATTATAGCAAAAAATCCGCTTTCTGTCGCTACCTTCTGCACTTTTCGCGCAAAAATACGGCCACCAGAGCAAAAGACTTCTGCTCCCGATGAATTTTCCGCCCAATCATTCTTTATTTTCGGCAGAATTTGCAGATTTCTTTGAATACGTTCAATAAAAGTATAAGGAATGCGGAGCTGCATCTGGTCACAAAGCACTTTGTCCAGGGCCGAATAAATTACACGTGACTGCAGGGCCTTAGGCAAGCTCTTGAATTTGTCTTGGGAAAAGGAAACCTGTCCTTCCCCCTCCTTCCAGTCTATTTTTTCTATTGAATCCTTGGCAGACATACTGATGAATGATTCATCCAGGGACATCTTGCGCCCCAGGGAAAGAACTGCCTTTTGCCAGCCGGGAAGCTCTGTGTCCAAAAAGGGGATTATCCTGTTGCGGATTTTGTTTCTTAGCATTGAATTTTCGTTGTTGGTGGAATCCGTCCTAAATTCCAGGCCAAGGAATGCTAGGTAAGCCTCTATCTCTGGGCGGGAAACGTTTAAAAGTGGCCTTATAAAGCGGTCCCTTACCTGGGGAATACCGGAAAGGCTTTGGCTTGCACCTCCGGAAAAAAAGCGCATCAGGAGGGTTTCTTCCTGGTCGTTAAGGTTGTGGGCAAGGCAAAACCAGTCAATGCCAAACTTTTCTATTGCACTTTCAAAGGCCTGGTAGCGCAAAAAGCGGGCAGCCTCTTCCGTTCCGCCCCCCCTCTCTGACTTTAGCCTTTCTACAGAGCCTCTGGGTATGTCTACACGGGAGCACCTTACGCCTATTTTTTTGCAGTAGCATTCAACAAAATAAGCGTCGCCCTCTGTCTGCTGGGCAGGCCTTATGTTGTGGTTTACGGTAACGGCAAGAAGGTTTTCCTTTGGAAGAATCCGTGAAAGCGATGTTAGCAAAGAAATGGAATCTGCGCCGCCGCTTACCCCAACACCATAGACAGATGAAGGGGAAAAATCTGCAATGCATGTTTTAAGGCCAGTGAGCACCTTACGTTCAAAGTCTTGCACAATATCTTTCACAACGAGCCCCCTGCCGCCAAAAAGCCAACGGCCACAAACAAAAAGCCCCGCTGTGTAAGCGGGGATATTACTTAGCCTTGTTACTATAGAAGACCTTTTAAAGAAGCTTGATTATTTCTTTGGAGGTGCAATAGTAACGATAAGAGCTGTTGGTTTTGTAATGAGAGTAATCTTGTCGCTAAGGTGAAGATCTGCAACTGTGAACTTCTGACCGATTTCTACGCCAGAAACATCAGCTGTAATTGATGTTGGCATGTCATCTGGGAGAGCCTTAAGCTGAACAGACGGAATGTGCTTTACCATGAAGCCGCCCTTAAGAACACCAGCCGGAGTACCGGAGTAGTGCATCTTGAGTTCTGCCATGATAGGCTTCTTTCCGCTTACGATGTGGAAATCTGCGTGCAGGTTCTTGTCTGTCTTGATGTCGTATTCTGTGTCCTGGATATAGGCCTTGTTGTCCTGACCGTCAATCTTGAGGTTAACCAATGTTGTTGGAGTGATTGTTCTCCAAACTTTTGAAAATTCTGCGGCATCGATGTCGAGCATGATAGACTCGCCCTTCTCGTTATAGGCTACTGCCGGCAAGCGTCCTGCAGCACGAAGATCCTTCGCAGCCTTTTTTCCTGTTTCTTTCCGTACTTTTGCATTAATCACAAACTGTTCCATTCTGGAAACTCCTTAAAAAAAAATTACACTTTAAGTATTAAAACTGGGACGGCTGGATTCGAACCAGCGGAATGACGGCACCAAAAGCCGTTGTCTTACCACTTGACGACGTCCCAAAATATACTAAGATGCAGATTAGTCATTTGCATCACTAGAATCCGTTTCTACATGGCCAGCTTCGTATTCGCCCAGAATCTTTTCCTGGAGCTCATTGCGAAAATCAGGGTTAATAGGATGGGCAACATCCTTGTATTCCCCGTTAGCCGTCTTTCTGCTTGGCATGGCTATGAACATTCCTGTCTTGCCTTCAATAATCTTGATATTGTGCACGACAAAGCAGTTGTCAAACGTAATTGTTACATAGCCCTTAAGCTTTCCCTCACCTTCTACCTTGCGGATCTTTATTTCGGTCACCTGCATAGTTTTTTATCCTCCTGTAATCACGCTAAACCAGCGCTGCATGCCAGTTTTCGGACAGTATTTGAAACGCAGCCTGCGCTTTTTCAACCTCTTTAAATATTCCGAATACTGACGATCCAGAACCAGACATGTCGACAAAATCTGCACCACACTGCCTTAAGGCCTGCAATGCAAGGGATATTTCGCCAAAATGTGCGGTTACAGGAGCTGTAAAATCATTCTGAAAAAACCACTTCCGTACCGGTTTATTAAATTCTTCTACAAAAGAACGTATGTCACCGTCTGCATCATCTGCTGCAAACCCTTCTTTCTGATGGCGCTCATCAATCCATGCGTAAGCATCCTTGGTAGAAACGCTGACACCAGGAAAAAGAAGCAGGATGTGCAAATCCTTACGTCCTTCAATTTGTGTTACCCTATCACCTCTTCCTTGGACGACGGCCGTAAAATTTTCACAACCGCTGTACAAAGCCTTTGTAAAGAAAAAAACGTCGCTGCCTACCTGAGATGAAATTTCATCTAGAGAGGTTTCGGTTAAATGCGTATCAAACAAAATGTCCAGAGATTGAATAAAAGAAGAAGCATCACTTGAGCCGCCCCCCAATCCACCGCCGGCAGGAATGTGCTTTACCAATTTTACGCACACACCCTGACAAACACCAGTCAGCACGCAGAAAGCTTTGTATGCTTTAGTAAAAGTGTTTTCTTTTGGCAATGCAAAATTATCACACTCCACGATACAGGAATTATTTTGCCCGGAAAGACTAACCGTAAGCTCATCGCGCAGGTTAACGACGGTAAAAATACTTTTTATATCGTGATAACAGTCTTGCCTCTTTGGAAAAACTTTCAAGCCAATGTTTATCTTGGCAGGAGCAAAAGCCGTTATACTTTTACACATACGATGTCATTATATGTATTTGACAATTCAATGTCAATTGGATAAGCGATTTTTTTGAGGAAATCGGGCTGGCAGGGATAGAAATTTTGCAAGATTTTCTAAAAAAATGCAATATTCTGCATTATTTCGCAAAAACCGATTGACAAAAGGCCAAGTAAAATTTACATTTTAGGTGAGTGTTGGCCAGTAAAAAAAAGGCTTAACCGCAACAAACAAGGAGTACATTCATGCTCGAAGACGATTTTCTAGACTTTGCAATGGCTGCAGGTTTTGATGAAGATTACGACGACAATTCAGACGATTATTACGATGACGATGATTTTGACGATGACTTTGAGGATGAAGAAGACGGTTCATTCGAGGACGAGCTAGATGAAGAAGAAGACGACTACGACGAGCCCTTTGATGACCAGGAAGCGGAAGACGGATACGACAACCGCCGCCGTGGCTTTGACGACGACTTGTACAACGACGAAGAAGAAATA
>Ga0256404_1006536_pt1 | contig 19211 bp, 15 predicted proteins | sample RumenRJG_01DNA_FD_185990 | JGI IMG/M metagenome (GOLD analysis project Ga0256404, IMG submission 185990) | Bovine rumen microbial communities from Lethbridge, Alberta, Canada - RJG_01 | ecosystem: Host-associated > Mammals > Digestive system > Stomach > Rumen | place: Canada: Alberta | collected...
TTGCATTATTTTCAGATGAACGAAGAATAATAGTTCTTGCTATATCTATAGTTCGATAGTTAAGCTTATTAACGATAATATCTTTGGAACAATCAGCACATACTAATCTGTTAGTACTATAACATCCGGCATAACGATTCCATACATTATCAAGCTTTCTTTTAATCTTGTTATTAACTGCATCAAACCTGAGAATAGTAGAACGCTTAACTGCATCAATTGCATTGCACACTCTGTCAGGATATCGTATCGAGACTCGTCTATAGTTGGTGATACGCTGATTATCATGCTTATATAGAGCTTTCTGATATTTTTTATAAGCAAGTGCTGGCATTTTTTTATAGTTAATGTTTTTGTATTTTTTAGTAGTAAGATGATGCTCAGCTATATTGATGTGATTTCTTAAAGCTACACACATTTTGCGATAGGATTCATAGGTAAATGCTTTAGGAAGATTAGGAAAAGCATTCTGATCAGAAATTCTGATTCTATGATTAAACCTCGCAATAAGCCATTTTGCTTTTGCTCTGGTTACTTTGCTGCTGGCATTGATACTGGGTAACCATTTACCAAGCATAGATATTTCATTGTTTGTATTAACATAGAACATATCAGTATCAAGCTGCTTTAATAACACCCAAATCAGTATATCTACCTGTATATCGCTGTGAAGATAATAGCCAATATTGATTAAATCATCCCATCTTCCATAGTTAGGTATAGCTTTGAATAAAATCTCCCAGGCATTGCCTTCGTTATCATACGCACTGTTTATTCCTGTATCCCGAAAATGAAGATAGGCAAGCCGATTAAGTACATATGAAAATAACGTAATGAATGCTTCCCTACAACCTAAATTCTCACCTCTATCACGAAGATGAAATAATAAAACGACAGTATCTGTTATATCGATATTGAGGCACTCAGTGATTAATGAATAAATTGGTCCTACGGTAAAATGATTGGGAGTCTTAGAAAGTGTGTTAAACTCTTCAAACAGTTTAATGAAGCACGGATGACGTTCCGAAACATTAGTGTTGACAGTGCTAATAACGTCTTTATTCCCGTTGTTAATTGAAATTTCTTTCATAATAAAACCACCTGTGAAATAAGTAAAAGAAACTTCTCTGTGCAAATACACAGAGAAGCGATTGTAAAACAAGACACATTATTAGTTTTGATTTTCTGTATCATAGGTGGAATCTATTAATACAGTGGTGGAACTAATAAAACACCGGGCCTTATGCGCATTCATCAATTGGCTATGATTTTCCGACGAACCAAAGAATCCTGCAATCAAGGTTGTTGCCCAAGGAGGTGAACTGCTGCTGATATGTGCCTTTATGTTTACAATTTAAAAAGCGTACAATATATAAACAAGATAGTCTCCTGTATTTAACTCAATACAGAACCTGATGTCAGAAGAAGTTTGAGTTAAATGTGCAATCTGCAAACATATTCTCTTGAGTGCTTTATGTCAACAAAACACCTGAAGCATAGAGAGAATTGACGAAGAGGATTTTTTCGCTTGCGATTACAGACTTGGGAGCTTAAATACCTTTGGAGTTGCTGGTAGCTGCTGTAACTATCTTTAAAATATAGATCATACGCTTATTAAATTGTGCTAAAAGAAAATCACACGTGATACATAAAACAAGATAGTCTCCTTTATTCAGACACATTAAAGCGGGTAAACACATATGTCTGAACATATAATCTATGAGAGGAATGTTTAATGCAACTAGCTTACCAGCAACGAAAAAAACATAAAAAATTGCTGATAAATGTTAAAAACTCATGATTATACAAATTCAGGAGATTATGATGCAACATAGGAGGAGAGCTGCTGTAACTATCTTTAAATTGTGTTATTTCTTCTAGCATATAATATATTCAGGATTATAATTAATTACTTTGAATGTATTTGATTACATCATCAGAATTTATATCCAAGACATCAGAATCTTTAATCATATCGAAATAATCTGTTATTTTCTTTATCCATTGCTGATGAGTTATTTGAGAATCGATACAGTCAGTAGCTGTGAGAATATCGCTTAAGTAAGAAACAGCATCATAAGTATCACTTAATCTGTCGTTTATTTCAGATACTTTGGTGTATAATAATGATTGAAATAATGCCTGATGCATAGTACTACTGGTTAAGCACAATTTTTGTTTAACATTTATAAAGAAAGGATTGTTGTGAACGAGATCGTATAGTTCTTCACCCAGTGTTTGACAGGCTTTAATGAAAGGTAAAAAATCACTGCGGACTACAGTACGTTCAGGATATATCCAAAAACGTTTATCAACTACTATTTTGGGATCAGATTGTAATGCAGTCCATAACAGCAAACGAATAATAGTTATGTATGTGTTCACAGTCATTCTCCAATTAACTGCATTGGGTTATCATTGGATGCTACTAGAGCGAAGCATGTTGTAGTATAAATTAAGGAGGATTTAAGTATGGTAAGACCTACTTTAAATGATAATGCCAATACCTGGCAGAGAGTACCATACCAGGTAACTTGGGGCGGTTTATTTGCTGATTTACGCAGTACACTTACATATAGGTCTATTGATCAATATGGCATAACTACAGCTGATCGTATTAAAGGCTATTACTCTATGGGCGAAGATGTCATGAATGGCCTTGGTATAAATAATAACTCAGCAGAACGAGAAGTAGTTTCACATCCTTATTTCAGAGATACCAGAGTTGGTGGTAATGATGCGATAAATTGTACCTGGCAATTTTGTCAGGATGATGATATCTGTTACCCGGTATTAGCCACTGAATCTCATCCTGATACCCCGGATTATGGTCCGTATAACGGGTTAGGCAGAGTGTATGCTACTACTACAGAGCACAATGCTCAGATATGCTGGTTTACTTTTGGTGTTCCTTATTATACGCCATTAGCTGATTTCTATAAGAATTCATTCAATCAGGATCTTATTGAGTTAAACAACGCTGGTCAAACCAGTATTAGTATTGGCAAGGTATTTAAATCAGCAGTATCGATTTCAATAAAACTTTTTATATCTCCTATAAAACTCTTTGGTTATTTATCCAAAAATTTAAGATCTACTTATCCAGTAAACCGATTTTATGAATTACGTGCATGTATGCCGTTGTATTATCAATATGTAGACAGTATACTTGCTGAATGGTTAGTTAGTGTAGGATTGTACAGTAATGGTAATCCTTCTAAATATGGAAGCGGTAAATATTCACGTTGGGATCGTAACAAAGATCAAAAAGATCGAAGTGAATGGGAGAACTGGATAGGAGGATTATCAGGTGGAAGAAATTCCTGGGTAGCTGATGCTGAATTTGTACCTGATGCATTAAGAGCAACTGGCGCATCTATTTGGGATATTATCAGAAGAAGAGCTATGATAGCGTATGGTCAGCCATTTGAAGATGATTCGGCTTCTTCGTATGCTTCATTCTCAGAACTATATGAATCATATATGGATGAATACTTTAAAGTAGACGATGATGGTAATCCTGTCAAAGCCACTAATAAAGTAGATTGGAAACAAAAATTATCAAAGTATGTAAATGCCGCAGACAGTAGTAATATAAGTTATACATCATCAACAGAATATCATACTAATTCAGATCAATCAGCAAATGATCCTGGCGGTAGACCTCGTACCAACCCGTTCGCTAATGATGGCGGCAATGGAACATGGTCAGATGCGTTTAAAGCAAGTGCCTTAGGTGCTACTCAGTTTATTGGATTTAAAATCAACAAAGATACTGATGCATCTGAATCATTCAGTAACTCAACTTCGCCTTCCAACTTTGCAGAATCATACAACTCTAAAGTAAGAGAAGCTGCAGCTAAAAAGAATGATATCGCAATGGGTGGCAATAATGATGCTAATTTTGGATTGGGTTGGGTTGATAGTGTTATGAATGGCGTTGTTGGGGCAATTCAAGGCGTCATCCAAGGATTACAAGATGTTTCAGATGGAGTTCTTGATCTGTGTTCAGCTGTTGTAACAGGTGCGTATATTGATATACCTGAAATGTATTCAGGATCTTCATTTGGTGGCGGCTCGCACAGTATCACTTTTCAATTAAGATCTCCTTATGGTGATTATATCAGTATATATCAGTCTATTATAGTACCATTAGCATTATTATTAGCCGGTTCATTACCAAGAGCTGGTGGTCCTGATTCATACATGCAGCCATTCTTATGCAGATGCTATTGTAAAGGTATGTTCTCTGTGCCTATGGGTATTATTGAAAGTATATCAATTAAACGTGGCAGTTCTGAATATGGTTGGACTTATAATAACTTACCGACTTGTATAGATGTTTCTTTAACTATTAAAGATATGAGTCCGATAATGTATCTGACTTTGAATAATAGTTATTTTGAAGGATTGTTTGTACAGGATAACTCATTTAAGCAATACATAGCAACTTTGTCTGGCTTAGGATTGTTTGAGCGTATTTCGGCATTCTCACGAATTAAGCGTAATGTACAATTTACTATGCATAGATTAAGAAATGAGTTATTCAGCTCCTCATATTGGAGTAATGAAATAGCAACATTTGCTCCCGTAAGAGTTGTATCTGCAGTTATACCTAAACAAATGTACGGCGAAAGATAATTATAAGGTCTATATGAGAGCATTATAGCTCTCATATAGACTATTAAGATATTCTACTTTTGTACAGCAGCTGTACCACTACCGGAATAGAAAGATATACGTTTGTGATATTCTGCATTTAAATTCTGCAATGCAGTGTCGCGATCTTCATTAGGCACTTCAAATTCACTCAAAATACTCAATAACGATTTTTCTATTTTCTGGCTGTATTTCTCATTAATCGCACAGTTATGCGCTGAATGACCAAGTGCATTAATAATAAATGATGCAACTTTTTGAACTGCTTTAGAAGCAGTTAAAAAATCTTTTACAGTTTCGCCATCTGGACTTGTATTATTATTATCATTATTAGTACCACCACCAGCACTACTACCAGCACTACTACCAGCACTACTACCAGCACTACTACCAGCACTACTACCAGCACCACTACCAGCACCACTACCACCAGCACCATTGGCGTTATCTTTAGCTATCTTTGCTTCGATTTTTTTATAAATTTCGTCAGCTCCTTTAAGAAACTTGTCTAATGTGTCAGTGGTGGTTTTAAGATTCGTCTGATCAACATTTATGTGAAGCAACGGCTTAGAAGATTCATCCGGATTCGATTCTATGATTTTAGTTTTTTCGTTATTCCAAATTGCTTCTGGTTTTACCAATTCTTGTATAGCTTTGTTGTCTTTAAGAGGATTAGTAGTCGTACTGTCTATATTTGTGTTATTTATGGTGGTTATGCCGTCAGCAATATTTTTTACAGCGTCAGCTAAGTTTTTTGAGAGGCCATCGTTGATCTGTTCGTTTTCAACATAGTACATTTTTTCGCCAAAGACTTCCTTAAGTGTATCCTTAATCTCGCGATCAAAGATGTCCTCATCAAATTTCTTTTTACCGTAACGCTTGATTATTTGTTTTGATGATTCTCTAAGAGCTTTGACCACTTTTTTAATATCTTCTTTATTGCCTAAATGTGATTTCTTTTTAGTATCAACTTCTTTCCAAGCTTCTTTTATTTTTTTCCATAATGCTCTAAATGGCGTGGTTATCCATTTAAATACGGCTTTAATAGTCTTCCATAATGTCTTTCCAAATTTTTTTAGAGTTTTGCCTATGCCTTCCATACAGATCAACGATAATTCTGAATACGGACTACCTATATTAGACATAGATTCACAAGAAGGTAACGTAACATTAAGGTAGTTAGAAAATCTATTGTTTCTATTAAGTAAACTTAATACGGCTCTATCTGCTCCATAGTTCTTGATATAGCTTTGATAAGCAGACATCTCTTCCATACAGGTGAGTATTAAATCAGCTTTAGTCTGAATAGCTTCTGCTTCGAATTGTAATGCTTCTGTGCCTTTATCAAGAGCTTCATAATCAACTGGCTCTTTAGGAGTAGAAGGATCGTCAAAGCATTCTTCTTCTACAGGATCATACTTGGTCTTAAGTGCTTCTATCCCATAGAACACATCATCTAACGAATGTCTCATTTATTTTTCCTCTTAGTGAATGGGGTAAATTACTATTTTATGACTAAAATGCTTATACTCTCTGATACTCAATAACGAGTATCAGAGAGCTTAGATTCAGAACTAAAATAATTGTTACTTAGCAGACACGTGCTTAACTCTATCACGAACCTCAGCCATCTTAGCACTATTAAATCTTTCAACCTTAGCCAGATAACCAGTAATCCTTGCAACGCGATTAAACTTAACACCAACACCGATTAATGTATTTCTTGTCATAGGTAGTACTCCGTTTAGTAACATGTAATCTACATCAACACTTAATGTAGTATAGCATTATTTACTTAATTCAATTTTTTGACAAAAAATAAAAAAATCGAATATATAGGAAAAAAAAATAGCTGCACCTTTCGATGCAGCTATAAAATTATACTACTATTTTCACTTACCAAGGACAGTGGAATCCGTCACCGTCAGGATCATCACGTCCGTTAAACCCACAAGGGTCAAACGTAGGACGAACAATTTTGAATGTTCTATCCTTCGAATCGAGAGCGGACTTAGGCACCCAGATCATATCTGAATGCCGTGTGACGATCAGATCACCATTCTCCAGACGGTGAGTAACGAGAATATCGCTGCCATTGCTCTCTCCTTCTTTGATCACACGATCAAACATGGTTCCATGACCATATTCGCGTCGTTCTTTTTCCGGTATTTCAAAAAAGTGCCTCTCCAAAATCCTGGAATCGACACGAACATACTCTCCCGTATCGTATCTATCAACCTCGGGAATAGTAGCAGTAATCGAAAATCCGCCACTTGAATATGCGCACATGTCACGGACGGATTTACCTTCGGGTGATAAAACGAATTCTATCATCCGAATTGCAACATGATACGAATTATCGTACGGCTTTGTACCGTACTTTACTGCAAACTTCTGATGGTCTTCTGGCCCATGAAATTTAATTGTGATATTCATAAATCCTCCTTTTGCCACTAGAAAGCAAAATTAAAAGAAGTGACGTACCTATCTAGTATCGGCTACGTCACTCTAGTAATATAGTTTTGTTTTTTTCAAGTACTAATTATTATTTGCTAATTTATAGTCGTAACAAAAGCGACTCAGTTCCTTAACAGGAACCGTTATGGGTCTGCAGACCGGATCTGCAGGTATAAAATCCAAATCGTGTTTGTAAAACTCTCTATCAAACTCGTCAACCGGAAGGTACTGCTCATTCTTCCAGTCATAAACCCAGAGCTCCTCATTAGTATCAGCATTATAGCCGATGGAGAAGCGAGGAAATGCTTCCCCAATAAACCATCCTCCAATTACAAGGAGGAGCATAAACAGTACAAAATACTGAAAGTGCTTAATAAAAACATCAAACATATTTACCTCTATTCGTTAGTTAAAATTATACTGATCTAACACTACTATAGACCAGCATCAATCTACAATGATAATGTATATTCGTACATTTTTTGATTTTTGTGAAAAGACCCAGACAGCAACTATCACTGTCTGGGCTTTTTACTGCTTAATTTAACTTAAATATCGTTAGTTGTTGTATCGTTATCTTCAAGCATATCTTTATCTACTGCATACTCAGGAGTAGGTCTGTATGTATGTAACTCTAATAACTTTCCAGCAGGTACACCTTCGCCTTCATGTCTGCCACATCTGGGACATACACCACCAAGAGGAATATGACCAACATAGCCGCATACAGGATCATGATCGATAGGATGGTTGATACTGAAATAAGTCATTCCGCTATCAGCCATAGCATCGACTAATTTCTCCATAGCGTCAGTGTTTTTAGTTGCGTCATAATCAAGTTCAATATAACTGATAACACCTGCACTGCACAGAGGATGATAAGGTGCTTCAATTTTAATCTTATTATAAGCACTGATCTTGTAGTATACAGGTACATGACAGCTGTTCGTAATATACTCTCTGTCAGTAACTCCTTTGATAATACCAAAACGTTTTCTGCATGCTCTTAACAATCTGCCAGCGCATCCTTCAGCAGGAGTAGCGAACAAACTATAGTTTACTTTTTCCTTCTTGGCATAATCAGCTATGCGATCATGCATACGCTTAATTATCTCTAATCCCCTCTTCTGAGATTCTTTAGATTCACCATGATGCTTACCAAACAATGCAACAAGGCATTCAGCTAATCCACAGAATCCAACACTCTGAGATCCTTCTTTGATAGCCTGTTCAATTGAATCATCAGGAGTAAGATTCTCACTGCCAATGTACAGATGCTGTCCCATAGCAAACGGGAAATTCTTAGCTTTACGTCTGCAGGCTAATTTGAATCTTTCCTTACTGAAAGCTATACAGTCATCTACACGGGTATCAAGAGCTTTATTAAATGCAGCATATAACTCTTCAGTAGTAGCATCAGGATTATTCTCTTTAACTTCCAATGCGAGGTAAGGAAGATTGATAGTAGTAAAGAATAAGTTGCCTCTGCCAGTTACCTGACGATGTTTAGGATCATAAGTATTGTCAATCACTCGGGTGCGACACCCCATCGTCGCTACTTCTGTCTCAGGATGACCTTTCTTATAATACTGGATATTCATAGGTGCAGAGACATTAACCCAATTAGGGAAGCCTCTCTTAGCTGATACTCTGATAGACTGCTGATACAAATCATAGTTCTTACAGCCTTTAGTAGTAACGCCTTTGAGTATCTTGAAAATAGCTATAGGGAAAATAGCTGTTTCACCAGCACCTAACCCAGCATCAATAGCATTCATGAAATTTTTTGATACCATCCTGCCTTCTTCAGAAATATCGGTACCAAAATTACATGAACTAAAAGGAACCTGACCACCTGATCTGGATGCTAATGTACAAAGATTGTGTATCAATGCTTCCATAGCCTGATAGGTTTCTCGTTCAGTCTTACGGTATGCATAATCAAACATATTCTCATGATTCAGATATTTTGGATCATTTGTAAACGGCAATGTATTCCGCAATATATCTTCAATTTTTGTTTTCCCTTCATCATCCATGATGTGCTCATGAATATCGATATAAGCATCGATCGGTTCAATTAATTTTTCTTTAAGATATGCTGTTAGATCAAACTTTGAAAACATTGCCATTGTCATACCATCGATTGGTTCAAATACGTCTTCATATTTAATCTCAATATATCTTGCTATATTTCTGATATATGATTTGGCTACAAAAGGAGCAAGATCATAATCAAGGGTCGGAATAGCTTGACCACCCGAATATCGGTATTCTGACTATATCATCTACTTCACCTTTCAGTGTTAAGTAGCCACATTTTTGGAATCAGTTCCAATTTCTGATTCTACTCTACTCGGTTACTCATAACAAATTGAGAGATCATCTAGCATAATCTCACCTTTGAAATTACCCTTTCGATAGTCGATTAACCTGTTACTTAGATGTTTAATAGGAGGAGCTGCTTTTAGCATTGTTACTCTTCCATTTTTCTTATAGTACCAATCGTAGAGTGTTCCTAACGGAATACCTGTTTTCTGTTGAATTTCTTTCATCGTTCCTGATGCGTTTAAATTATTATACGTTAAATAAAATATAGCAGCAGGACAATCACGATGATTGTTAATAAATGCACTACGCATATTGGCTGTATGATTAGAAAACTTTAAATTACTAACTCTAGCATTTAAAGGATTATCATCAATATGCTCAATTTCTTCATAAGCTCCATTGTGTATTCTGGCTAACGCAAGAATTTTATGCAAAGTTACTTTAGTCCAAACATTGGTATTTAATCCATTTGACATAGTTACATATGGATAACCTGTTTGAGTAATAGCAAATTCGCAATACTTATTAGTTCTTGTATTAAGAATTAAATTAAGTTTAGTCAACCAGTAAAAAGAAGCAATATTTTGAAGACCGTACAGTGTGTTTATTTGAACATCAGCAGAATCAAGATCTGGATCATAAGTTATCATAAATGTACCTCAATGTTTGATGTACTTTATGATTGATATTCATCTAAAATAACGTGGCACAGGATTGCCATATTCCCAAGCTATTTAAAACTGAATATGGTGTCCCCTGTTAGCAGAACAATTAAGAACTCATTTACTAGTTCAAATCTTTCGACTTGTTCCACACCTTTTGGATAAAGTTAACGTGGTTTTCAATATACATTTCTGTATAAGGCTTCAGTGCTGTCTAAAGAAATCATTCTGCGAGGACTGGATGATAATAGCTATAAGAGTAGATGCACTTCCTATAGATTTAGGAGTTCTGAGATATCCATGACCTGTACTGAATCCAGTTCTCAGTAATCTTCCAGCAGGTATCATTAAGCAGTTAACAGCAAACATCGCAAGATCGCTATCGTGAATATGTATCTTGCCATCAAAATGCATTTTAGCATACTTGGGTGAAATGTGATTGAAGAAATAATCTTTCATCACAGCTCCACCTACTTTGAATAAGCTGCCGCACATGGTATCTGCGTTGATGTTAGCATTCTCACGTTTTTCATCAGAGTTAGCTGCATCAATGTTAACCAGATCATCAATAACATTATTAAGTTTAAGCTTACTTGTTCTTGCCTTGGTTCTCGCTTCTCTGTACTTGATGTACTCCTTAGCTACTGCTATGTAACCATTAGCAATAAGTGCATCTTCTACTACATCCTGAATATGCTCAACAGGAACATATTCCTTATTCTCATGAATAAGTTTGGTGTTAACATACTCAGCACAAATCTTAGAAGGTGCTGCTGAATCCATATCACAAGCTTCGAATGCTTTAAAAATAGCATTCTGGATTTTGATAAGATTGTAATCTACAATTGTACCATCTCGTTTAATAACTTGCATATATTATTCCTCAGTAATAATAGACATATGATTATATTCAAATTGATGAATTTTGCCAAAAAATAAATATCCGCACAGTATATACCAAGCTAGATAAAAACCTAGCAAAACAAAAAGAAAAAGCCCGATTGCTCAGGTTTAAAATCAAATGGAGACATGCGTCAACGACCCACATGTCTCCGGTTGCTTTACCTACTCGGCCGGGTGCTTAGCAAAGAGCACAACCTTTCGGTAATCAGAAATGCCATCACATAGATGTGATGACGATGATAGTAGTTAGCATCTTATCCTCCGTTGGTTGCCGATTTTTGTGGCACCATCTTTGGATTGATAGATTACTTTCTACTATCACTATTGTGATATATGTTTTAAAAAACAAGAGCTACACTCTCTATTCATAGAGAGTGTAGCCTTAATTAAATCTTATTAGTTACGTCAATAAATTCAATATCGTCATCTTTAATAACTTGTTGGTAAATTCGCTGATTACTGCTGCCTGCCCATTTAACAGTGCTGGGAGTTTTATCCTGTTCAAATCTTCCTACTTTAATATACTTGAAGAAAGATAAAAACATTTTAAATCTTTCTTTGGTGTGACAGTCACGAATCAATTCATCAAGATCAGCACCAGTATACAACATAAAGTCATAAGGTTTACGACCTGAAAGTTGCGAAAAATCTGTCAGAAAAATCATAGTGTCAAGTACATCATTATACTGATAAACAGGATCACCACCGCTAAAAGTAACACCAGTCTCAATAGGATCTTTGAATATCTCTTCAGCCAGTTCTATGGGGCTCATTTCTTTACCAGTACCAAATGGCCAAGTATGCTCAGAATGACAGCCTTTGCAATGTCTTTTGCATCCCTGAACAAATACCGTGCATCTCAATCCGGGTCCATTAGCACCATCATCACGAATTATTCCCGCTAAGTTCATCGCGTTTAACCTCCTTAAGCATTTCGGTTTGATTATTTATCTCTTCGTCTTTATAAATAGCACGAATAGGACGTATACCTTTCTTAATGTTAAGATCACTTTTGACTACTTCGGCATCTATAACGTCATCACCAGACAATTGTTTCATTTTGTTCTGATGTAATAGATAGATAGTGCCTCTGATTAAATGCGTCTTACCGTTAACAGAAAATATACCGTCAGGAGATAGCATATATATTTTATTTTTCATACTTGCATAAGTAAGACATCTAAAATACTTATCAGTTACATCCTTAGGATTAAAATCATAATCAAACTGATCTTTAGTTAGTCCTAATCCTTCTGATTCAATATCTATATTGCTAGACTGAGCAATATCATTGATGAAAAGATTACCGCCACGAGGCATCAATAGTACTTTCTCAGATACTATAGATGCAGTGTTGTCAACAAAGATCAAAAATTTATTATTGTCATTAGCTGTTCGCTGTAACTGTGCTTTATAACGCATCAGACGATGAAGATAATCTTTGATCTTGGTGTTGTTATTACCATGCACCATCACTAAGTCAAATTCATTCCATCGGCCATCGTTGTAATTATCTATACCAGCAACTAATACCTGATGAGACTGACAGATAATATTTTTAATACCATTATTGACAGTTAATGATTTCTTTTCATCTGGATAAACTATATGCAGTGCTCGGGTGCATTTAGTCTTGAAATAACTACTTGAGATGAGTAACATTTATAATCCTTTATAAGTACTTCTGGTAAGCTGATCCATAATAGGAAGCAAGATAGTATAATTCTTATTATCTATAACAGTAGGAATAGGCATTATGAATAACGGTTTCTCTCTGTCATTGAGAATCCTACATGCTTTCTGATATCTTCGTACCCAATCTGATTCAATGATCATAAAGAATGGAATTCTTATATCGTATTTATGAATAAACACAAATTTATCTATCTGCTGTTTACACTTATTATAAATACGTTCATAATCATTTCCAAACCATTGCTTCATTACGGTAATTGTTTTATCTACAACACCAGTAACTGAAACAGGATGATAATGTTTAAGGCAATCCAGATAACCATAAACGTATAAGTGTTCAGTAGTTGATATACCTATAGTTGATTCAGTATTCTCAGCAGTGAATACAAACTTAGGTACATTTTTAAGAGTATTTATCCAGAGTTCTTTTTCCTCTTCTAACTTACCACGGGAAAAAAATATAAAAATCGGGCGTTTGAGAAATAACTGATCAATACCTTTGGTTGTCTTAGCCGTAGAAAGAGTGACAGATGGGATACCATATGCATCGTAATCCCATCCGCACTCAAAACGCCCCTGAAGCCAAGAACAGATATGAGCTTCAGGAGAATCGTTGGAATCGTTATAAAAAGCGAATGACTCCAACGACTGTATCAGAGTATCTGATAAAGATAATTCTTCTTTATTGCTAAGATAAATCAAATAGTTATTGGTATCAGCCTTCTCTACTGTGTAGTGAAGGTTTATCATTAGGTTCCTCCTTAGTTGATTTAGCATCAGAAGCATTAGCGATCTTACGTATAGGCCGTACATTATATTGCCCAGTCAATTCAAAATGATCCTGTATATATTTGAGCTGATTGAACTTTGCTTTATCTGAAAAATAACTGGCTCTTAAGTATAGATAAAACTGTTCTGGTGCAAAAATATCAATTAGTTGTCTACATATATATTCGGTAATATATGCGTCATCTGCCAATTCCCAGTCTACTGCCAAATCATGCAAAGTCAGAACTTTATCACGAAATGTGCATATACATACGCCTATAAATTCGTACATCTGTTCGTATATCGGATTTGATTCTCTATTAACGAATATTCCAAACATCGTAACAGATGTGTGATTAAAACGGCGTACTATGTCATCTTGCAGTATAATTGATATATCATTTCTTGGCATATGTAAACTTTCAAGTCGACGATACGATTTAAACATATCAGTACGTTTTAAAAGTTCAAATAACCTATCAAAATTAGCAATATTACAGTTATTTGCTTTATCGAAATACGTTTTATAATTAGTTAAAATATTAGTTAATGCGTATCTTTTTTCTGCTCCTGAAGTAAGATACATGTGCTCTTCTATATCTCTGGTGATACAATCCGCTTCATTATATCTTAAAATGAGTGGTTCATTAGAACCAAAATACTTAGAACCTAAGCACTGCTGATTGTATAAATTATTGAGATCGCCGTCTACATCTAGTTTAGAAATTCGATGTAAATATCCTATTTGCTGACATTTTGAAAAATGTTTATCTGCCCATTCTTCCATTATTTCGTAGCACATGTGTCTGCGATTGCTGAGCACACTTTCATCAAAAGCAAGATTTTCTATATCTGCACGATAGTTAAATAAATCAAGTCTTTTAATCTTAACTGTAAAATAACCGAGTACATTAAGAAGACCTTGAGACGGAAGCTGAAAATAATCTACAAAAGCATAAAAATTCTCAGGAGGTTCAACCGGTCCTTTATCTTCGTCAAACATAGCAGTATAGTAGCCGATTACTAAAGATTTAGTGATCTTAGGATAAGTTTTACTATTAATGATAGCAATACTAGTTGGTCTACTAAAATCTCTAAGCTGTTCATAAAGAACAACTCCTTCTTCAGGAGTAAATGTATCTATAATCATAACTTTACCTCAGTTAAAAAGCAAGTAATTTCTCGGATTACTTGCCTGATAATAATTAGCAGTTGTTAAGCTCAATTGCGCCAAGTGCATTCAATAGTGCAACATGCTTTTCATCTGCGTACCATTCTCTGATGTGATCAATAACTGATTTGGATAACCCATACTGTCTCATCTCAGATTCAGACTGAAACAGCCTGTGTATATCAGTTACATGACGCACATCACGTACTACTTTACTTGCAATAACTTTACTGAAACCAGGAATGCTAAGCATAGTCAATAACTGTATCATCGCTATATTCTTAGCTGCTAAATAAAGTTTGTCAAGTAATTCCTGTGAAACTGATTTAGACTTAGACTCCATCATGCTGAAGATATCTGTTAACTTAGTTATAGTTCCGCTATTGACAGCTTCGGCTATAAACTTGTCTCCAATACCTTTAACATTAAGAACATCTTTACCGATAATAAAAGTAAGAAGAGCTATAAGTCTGCCTTTACATCCATCATTGGTACATTTTAAATCAGTTGATATCTTTGTTACCTTTTCTCCGCAATAAGGACATACATCAGGAAGTCCATGATATCCGTTGCTCTCAATTATCTTTGAGATCTTAGGAATAACATCTGCACTCCGTATAACAGATACTTTAGTACCAACACCTATCTGATTACTCTCAACATAAGAAGCATTGTTAAGTGTAACTTTGTTTATGTTAACGCCATTAATATTGATAGGCTCAATAACAGCAACCGGTGTTAATCTGCCAGTCCTGCCTATATTCCATTTGATTGCATCGATAACAGTATCAGAACCAGCCGCCCTGAATTTGTATGCAATACTAAACAACGGTGCATGAGTGTTCCAACCAACTACAGAATACAATTCAATGTTGTTCTGCTTGATTACAACACCGTCAATGTCATATGGAAGATCATTTCTTGAAATTCCTATAGCATTGATAGCATTCATAATCTCTTCAAATGAATGACATACCTCACCTCCTCTCGGAATATTGAATCCTAATTTCTTAAGTACTTCCATGCACTCATTGTGCTTAAGTTTGGAACCTTTAACTTTAACATCCCATGCATAAAACAGCAGATTTCTTTTAGCTGTTACTTCTGGGTCGTCCTGCCTTAAACTACCAGCTGCGTAATTTCTACAGTTAGAAAACAGGGGCTGCTTGTTAGCTGCTCTGCTTATGTTTGCATCGTAAAATGCTTTCTTAGATACCACTACCTCACCACGTACTACTATTGGCTCAGCGTATGGAATACGTACAGGCAAGTTACTGATTTTATAAGCATTGGGAGTTACTGATTCGCCGTACATACCGTTACCACGAGTAACGCAACGGATAAGTTCACCATGCTCATAAATTAATTCAACTGACAGTCCATCCATCTTGCAGTCGACATAAAACTCATCAGCATCCTTAAGATTCCTGAATCTCTTAAGAAATCTCTGCATATCGTTTTCATCGAATGCGTTCTCAAGACTATACATCGGATACACATGCTTAGTCTTATGCTCAAAAGCAGCCTCTCCAACTCTCTGAGTAGGTGAATTGACAGCAATATCCTTAGTTGAGTCTTCATAATCCTTGACACTCTTATACAGCTGATCGTACTCAGTATCAGGAATAAGAGACTTGTTATTGACATGATACTCGTAGCATAACTTATTCAGATAGTCTACTTTCTCAAGATACTCATCATGGGTCATTTATCACCTTTGATATGAAATACCATACATAGCGTGGCTATGCTCCTTAATAAAATATCTAAACTAAACCTGAGACCTTGCGATCTCAGGCTTAGCTGACAGACTTAAACTATTTACTTATTTTCTTCTTCGTCATCATCCCAGCTATCGTTATCAATCTCAACAGATACTTTTTTGGTAGCTTCCTCTAACTTCTTAGCTAAGTCAGCCATAACTTCATCCTGCTTCCTGGACTGCTCTTCAGGAGTTACAGCTGCCGTAGGAGTAGAAGGTTCAATATACGGCTGATGATTAATCTCTACTGGAACATCCTTAGATGCCTGAACTGCTGACATTGTTTGCTGCATAATTGACTTAATCTTATCAGCAGACTTAGCATTGAGCTTCTGAGCAGGAGTATCTTTCTTCTCAGGCTCAGGCTTAGGAGCAACAGAAGTATTCATGTAAAGATCATCGAGATCGGTATCCTCTGAATACGGATCTAAATACGGAGTAGGTACATTCTCAGGATTCTCAATCTTCTTAAATGAGATGATAAGAGAAGACTTTTTGTACTCAACTTTAGTCTGTTCAAAGGCATTATCGAAGTAATCTTCTTTAATGATTTCCCACGCTGCAGGAGTCTCGATAGTCATCTCAATAAAGTTGAAAGTAATAACTGCTGCTAATCTAGGCCTAATTACTACTGCGACCTTCTTGGCGTTCTTGATGATGCTGTCCATCATTAAGCAGAAGTCAACCCACGATAATTCATAACCAAAGGTGTACTTATTATCTCTCCTCTGTTCAACGACATTGTTACCTACATTAAGAATAATCTGATCATTAGGACCAGTACCGGTAAACTTAACTAAATCCTCAAACATACGTACATATGTTGTCATATTACCCTCACATTAATTTAAATGATTCAACCAACTTAGCCTTATCCTTGAATATGTCTAAACGGATACGGGCATGGTTAACCTGAGATGGAACTTCTTCATTACACATATCAATATAGTAAGTATCTTCGTCAGGTAACTCTCTCAATCTGCCTAAGCACTGAATTGTTTGAGGTACGCTGGCCATACTTACTGTGTTAATACATGTCTTTAATCCTTTAATATCACGTCCAGTTCCACAACTTTTTATAGTTGAAACGATGATATTACTCTTTAAAATCTCCTCATTGCCATAAGTTTTATCACCACTTAGAAATACTGAAACAGTTTCGCTCTCATCTACTTTCTTAATCAATGCATCGGACAATGCCAGAGCAAATTTACGTGTCTGACACAGAATAAGGCAATGCTGTCCTATCTTCCTGACATTGAAGAAATATTGATAAAGCATAGGAGTTACTACACAGTTAACAAAAAGTTTAAGATACTTTCTTTGCCTTACCAGATAATTCTCATAAAGCATGTGATTGTATCCTTTAGCTGTTTTGAATCTGGATAGATGCTCTCTAAAGATATTCAGATGATAGAAAGCAAATTCTACCGTAGTGTATCTTTTAACTAACTGTTCTCCATATTTCAGTTCAGCTGGAAAATACATATCAAAGATACGCTTGCCATCACGAGAAGTTCTCTGATATGTAGCCGACAGATAGATGTTGACTTTGATATTAGATCTAAAATCTATCTGACTATTAGTTCCAAACTTAAGATGACATTCATCTATTACTTTAATACCTATGCCTAATACAGTGCACAGTTCTTCATACGAACGTAATGTGTTATAGCCTTCTGCATTTTCAACAGTATACAAATCCAGTGTTCTGGTACTGAATAAAATAATAGCTGGCTTATAACCATTATCTATCATAGTCCAGAGATCTTTTAATGAATCAAATCCTCTGACTATATAAATATCATCTTTCGTTAAAGTTGTAAACTGAAAAATAGAATTAAGCCACTGATCTATCAACTGACCCAAAACAATAATTGCTCTATATCCTATCTTAACTATAGAGTTAATTGACAGAAATGTTTTACCAAACCCCGGTCTTAATGCTAATGGCCTAAAACCAATTTTGTTGTTGATTAGAAAATCAGCTGCTTCTACCTGTTCCTCTCTAGGTTTGATACCATCTCTCAGATGCATCTCTACTGACTGCGGAACTATAGGCTCAACTATGTGCTGTTCTACTTCGAAATCATAAGCTTCCATATATTCAATAAAACTGTCTAATGAATATCTAGGCATACGTAATTCACCATGAACGATATCGTACCACAGATATTTAGAAACAATTTCTACATATTTAAGCTTAGGATTCCATTCCCTCTCATACAAAACCCTACGGATAAAATCAGCTATAGAGAAATGAGTATCAGGTAAGATACCGTTTCTATAGACAGATACACTTATCCACGTAGTAGCTACATTCACTACTATGGTTTTAATCATACATCCTCCAAGGTTACTCATTACTATAATAGTGATATATATCTATAGAGAAAATGAAAAAAATAAAAGTCAGGGAGATGCTCAATCCCCGACTTTGTTCTTAGATTTGAGGAGTCAGGGCTTAGTAAACCTTAGCCCATGACTGAGCGCAACCGAAGGCGTGGTTGCACTCATCAGCCACAGCGGCTGATGAAACGACTTCCGGGCGAAGCCCTACGAAGTCGGTCCTCTCCCGGCGCCAGCCGCCGTGAACGCGGGAGAACTTAACGTCCTCCCAATTACCGTTGTGATGGAACACAACAGTTCCAACAGGCTTGCGCTTAAGAGCGCGAGTAGAAATGGGATTCTTGCTAGAGATGAAAGTCATGATGAACCTCCAAAAAGCCCGCTAGGAAGGCGATAATACCTAGCATCACCCGAATAATATATAAGTGTTTTTTTTTTGAATTACACAAAAATA
>Ga0256404_1006537_pt1 | contig 19210 bp, 16 predicted proteins | sample RumenRJG_01DNA_FD_185990 | JGI IMG/M metagenome (GOLD analysis project Ga0256404, IMG submission 185990) | Bovine rumen microbial communities from Lethbridge, Alberta, Canada - RJG_01 | ecosystem: Host-associated > Mammals > Digestive system > Stomach > Rumen | place: Canada: Alberta | collected...
GGAAACAAGCTCGGATACATCATCAACGCCTCCTCCAAGGAAGGCTACGGCGGAACCGTTTCGATCTCGACCGGCATCAATGCCGACGGCAGGCTTACAGGCCTCGGCTTCCTCTCCATCAGTGAGACTCCGGGTCTCGGCATGAGAGCAAAGGAGCCCCAGTTCCGTGATCAGTTCTCGGGAAAGGACGCTTCCGGCGACCTTACGCTGATCAAGACCGGCGGTGCCAATGACACCCAGGTCGACGCCATCAGCGGCGCGTCCTACACCTCCGGTGCAGTGACCAATGCCCTGAATGCAGCGATCCATTTCGTCAACAATTACGTCAGCTGAGAAAGGAGGCAGCCATGAATAAAGTATCCTATTCCGAAAGAATCTATAACGGTCTCTGGAAGGAGAATCCGCTGTTTGTCCTGATGCTCGGCACCTGCCCGACGCTGGCAGTTACCACCTCCGCAATGAACGGTATCGGCATGGGACTGTCTTCCACAGCCGTACTGGTATTTTCCAACCTGATCATCGCCATGATGCGCAAGGTGATCCCGGACAGGCTCCGTCTTCCGGCGGAGATCGTCGTCGTGGCATCCCTGGTCACCGTTGTCGACATGCTGATGGCGGGCTTTACCCCTGCAGTCTACAGCGCACTCGGCATCTACATCCCGCTGATCGTTGTTAACTGTATCATTCTTGGCCGTGCGGAAGCATTTGCCATGAAGAACAACCCGATCATCTCCTTCTTTGACGGCCTTGGCATGGGACTTGGCTTCACTGTAGCGCTTGTATGTATCGGCGCTGTCCGTGAGATCATCGGATCCGGCACCCTGTTCGGATTCCATATCCTTCCGGCAAGCTACGTTCCCTGCTCCATTTTCATCCTGGCACCCGGCGCATTCTTTGTTTTCGCGGGTCTGACCGCACTGCAGAACAAGCTGAAGATGCCGAGCGCCACCAACGGCGATGCACGTCCCTTAGACTCCGAGAGCGGAGAGGCCTGCATGCATAACTGCATGACCTGCGGCATCAAGGGCTGCAGCACCAGAACCAAGTAAGGAGGGTACAGAGTATGAATCTGATCGCAATAGCTATAAGCTCATGTCTCGTCAGCAACGTCGTGCTGAGCCAGTTCCTCGGTATCTGCTCCTTCATCGGTGTATCTACAGATATCAAGACAGCAGCCGGTATGGGCGGCGCAGTCGTATTCGTTATCACGATGGCTTCGATCGTTGCCAGCCTGATCTACGACTTTATCCTTGTTCCGTTCAACCTGGACTACCTGAAGACCATCGTATTCATCCTGATCATCGCAGCGCTCGTACAGATCGTTGAGATGTTCATGCACAAGGCAATGCCCGCGCTGTATAACGCACTCGGCATCTACCTTCCCCTGATCACCACCAACTGTGCAGTGCTCGGCGTAGCCATCACCAACGCGCAGAACGGCTACAACTTCGCAGAGTCCGTAGTCAACGGCTTCGCGACCGCGGTAGGTTATCTGATCGCCATCGTGCTGCTGGCAGGCATCCGTGAGCAGATCGCGGACAATGACATCCCGCACAGCTTCCAGGGAGCGCCGATCGTCATCGTGACCGCAGCAATCATGTCGATCGCATTCTTCGGATTCTCCGGACTGATGAACTGATTGATCTAAGGTAGAAGGAGGATTCGAGATGAGTATTGGTGCAATTATCATCGCTGCGGCCGTCATCGCGATCACCGGCATTATCGTCGGTATCGGTCTGGGCCTGTTCGGCGAGAAGTTTAAAGTAGAAGTAGATGAAAGAGAGGCTGCCATTCGTGAGGCGCTTCCGGGCAACAACTGCGGCGGCTGCGGTTATCCGGGCTGTGACGGCTGTGCCAAGGCAATCAACGAGGGCAATGCTCCCGTCAATGCCTGTCCCGTGGGACAGAAGCCCTGCTGGGATGCCATCGCTGCCATCATGGGCGTAGAGGCCGGAGATGCCGAGAAGATGGTCGCATTCGTAAAGTGTGCCGGCACCTGCGACAAGGCACCCTCCAGATACGATTATTTCGGATTTGATGACTGCAACGCCATGTCTCCGGTACCGGGTGCCGGCGACAAGGCCTGCGAGTTCGGATGCTTAGGCCACGGCTCCTGCGTGAAGGCATGTCAGTTTGACGCGATCCACATCGTAAACGGCATCGCAAAGGTCGACGAGAGTAAATGTACCGCCTGCGGCGCATGTACCAAGGCATGTCCGCGCAAGCTGATCGAACTCGTCCCGGCAGCGTCGAAGGTTCGTGTGCAGTGCTCTAACAAGGACAAGGGCAAGGCCGTCATGGATGTCTGCCAGGCAGGATGTATCGGATGTACGCTCTGCACCAAGCAGTGCCAGTTCGACGCGATCCATATGGACGGCAACATCGCAAAGATCGATTACACGAAGTGTACTGCCTGCGGCGCCTGCGCCGAGAAGTGCCCGAAGAAGGTCATCCGCAGGTTCGAGCTTGCGTAAGAAAATATCAAAGACCGAAGCGATCATAAGGACACGGTCTTAAGCAAATGAAATGATTGGAAAGAGGCTTCGACCCGGGATACTCGGGAAGGGCCTTTTTTTCTATGTAATCACTCGGGGCCAGAAATGGGAGTGGCTCACTGGCTTCAATTGAAATACTATTGTAATGTTTGCCAAAAAAAACAATTTATCTTTGTGATATGTGTATATTGTATTTTTAGACGCACAATGATATGATAAAGGCACCCTAAGGAAACACCAATAAAACTTCAAAAAGTTATCGCCAGTGTTACTCAACGGATAGCAGCTTTCTAAAGGAAAAGAAGAATAAAGCCATAAAACTTCAGAAGTTATCGACAGTGTTACGTAACGGATAACGGATCTCCGAAAGGAAAAGAAGATAATAAAAGCTTATATATTTCATGAATCATCGCCAGTGTTACTCAACGGATGACAATACCTCCTTCAAGGACATGAAAACAGTTCTTCTGAATGTTATCGCCAGTGTAAGGAAACGGATGACAGATCCCAGGAAAGAAGGAAGATAATAAAAGGCAGACTGAAGGGGCGAAAACTGAATAGCGCTACAGTACGACAAGACCAGGAGATGATCTTTAAAGCCAAAGAAATGAGGCGGGGTAGAAAGACAGGAACGGCAGTTACGTGAATCGTCGGAAACCAAAGACATAAGGCAGCCGGTTTAAGAGATCCGAATCTGAAAAGACAGGAGATCAGCAGAAAGTTCGGAAGCTGTCATAGACAATCGGTTTATTAAGAAGCCGGGATCATTCAGAAAAAGAAGCCGAAGCAATGAGGCAGTGATCGTAAAGAAGGTCGCAATCTTTAAAAAAGAATGATCAGAAAAGGTCAGAAAACAGCAGCTGATCTGGAAGAAGCCGGGATGATTCAAAGTAACGTCAGAAACTGATCAATTCTGACCGGGAATGACTGAAGAAACCGAAGATTATCGAAAAAACAAAACAAGGAGGAACACTCCAATGGCATCTTGTAAGTGAGACCATCACGGCTAATAAATCAGCGTGATGGTCTCTTTCGTTACTATGAAAGTTAACGAGAGCAAGTCGAAGACACAGCTCGAGTGTTACTTTCATGTAGTTGCAGCGGAGCCGCAGGCGGAGCGAAAACCTCCTTAGTGACCGTTTTCTAAACGGTCTCTTTCTTTTTTCTGAAAAAAACCTGAAATGTATTTCTTTGCGGAAAAAAGAAGATATAATAAAATCAGTATTCTTTCGGGGCTTATTTAGAACTTGCCCCGGCTGTTAAGGAGGAGTTTATTTTGTTTGGCAATCTGGATGCTGTTATGAAGCTTCGCAAGGCCTGGAGCACATTTTCAGGCAATCATCCGAAATTCGCCCAGTTTCTGGGCGCTGTTGCGGCAGGAAAGGTGACCGAAGATACGGTCATCGGCATTACCGTGACCTATCCGGACGGACGTACGCTTGATACCAACATGAAGGTGACACAGTCCGACCTGGAACTGTTTGAGTCTCTGAAGGCGCTGGCAAATAAGAACAGCTGATCCTTCGGAAGAGATTATATCTGAAAATACTGCCGATACGCGCAAAACGATGTTTGCGGTGTCGGTTTTGTGTCCATTGACCTGGTACAATGGATCTATATCAGAAAAATATGATCATCGCGGCCTGTGCGGGAGCGTAACTGCGATGATCTGATGCAATTTGGGAGGGAGGAGCTTATGATTATTCGCAGATATCGGACACGTATGAGTCGGAACCTCCGTCTGACAGTCTTTCTGGCAGCGCTGGCTATTGCAGCGTCAGGAACGGCCGCGGCGCCGCTCGTGACGATCCCGGCATTCGCAGCCACGGATGATGAGAAGGATTATACCGTTTCGGATGCCTGGTGGTCGGACGATGAGGACCGGGCTATCGCAGAGTGGGAGAAGGCGGAGGATTCCACCAAATACAAGGTGCAGCTCTACCGCACCAATCTCAGCAACCCCGTCGGCAAGGAGATCTCCACCGGCGGAAGCTCTCACGACTTCAGCTCGGCGATCTCGCAGAAGGGCACGGGCAATTATTTCTTTACAGTCATCCCCGTAAAGGGCGGTGCGGAGCTGACCGTGACCTCCGATACGCTTGAGGTCGATTCCGAGACGATGAGCGCGATCCGCGCATCCTTAAAGGAAAAGAAAGCTGCTGCAAGCGCGGAAAAGCTCGAGGGCGGTCCCCGCTGGGTCATGAACCCGACAGGAACCTGGAAGTTCCTGAAGGCGGACGGGACCTATATCAAGAGCGCGTGGGAGCAGATCGAAGGCAAGTGGTATTATTTCGGCTCGGACAGCCTGATGGTGACCGGATGGCAGAAGATCCGCAACTACTGGTATTACTTCGGCGATGACGGCGCCTGCTGGATGAATACGACCACGCCGGACGGCTTTACGGTCAATGAATCCGGCATCTGGATCGATCCTGCCACCGGGCAGGCGATCTCTACCTCCGGATCCTCTTCATCGCAGAGCGCGGCTGCAGAAGAGCTTGCGACCGTGAAGCTCAGCTTAAAGGAGAGCGGCTCCGCAGCCGGCACGATCCGCAAGGTGGACGTCGGTGCAGCCTCCAATGTTAAGGTCAATGAAGTGAGCTTCAGCGAGCCCTATGAGAACTGGACGATCGGAAAGAATGTGACGATTACCGTGTCCGTTTCCGCGACCGGCAATCATAAGTTCGGCAGCAAGACCAAGTATTCCCTCGGAAGCACAGCCTTCCAGGGCTCGACGGGAGATGAGATCAACCGCGTCCTGACCTTTGTATACTCGCCCAAGATGCAGCTTGCGACCCCGGACGGTCTGTACATTACGAGCGATATGGTGCTCAAGTGGAACAAGGTACCGCATGCGGCACAGTATAAGGTCGTTCTGTCCTATATCAATGACGAAGACGCCAAGGCCAGCAAGACCCTGACCGTTTCCAAACCAGAGGCGGATCTTTCGGAGTATGCCGGTTTTTATACCGACATTTCCGTCAAGGTCACTGCTCAGGGCAGCAAGAGCTCCAAGAGCTCCAGCAAGTCCAACTCGAGCCTCATTGATTCTGCAGCCGCATCCATCGAGAATCTCGACAGCTTTATCGAGAGCAATACGATGGACGGAAAGTTCAGCTCCGTCGGGGGAAACCTCTCCTACAAGGACGAATCCGGAGAGAAGCTCACCGGATGGCAGCAGCTGGCAGGCTCCTGGTATTACTTCAGCTCTGACGGCAAGGCAGTCGGCCCCGGCTGGTGGCAGGATACCGAGGGCGGAAATCTCTGGTATTACTTTGATGACAATCACTGCATGGTCACCGGAAAGAAGACCATTGACGGCGTCGAGTACTTCTTAAATGACGGCAGCAAAACGGAGCTTCCCATGGGAGCCTGGGTGGAAGAGTCCTCCGCGGAATAAGGAAATACAATGTTTTACGAAACCCTGATGGATACCCCCTACGGGGTGATGCGGCTTCAGTCTGATGATGAGGCCCTGACCAATGCCGGTTTTATCAGTACGGCAGAGGTATCCGGAACAAATGAGATATCAAACATAAAGCGGGACGGCCCTCTGGCCGCCCCGCTTCAGCTTGCGCTGGACTGGTATCAGCGATATTTTGATGGAGAAGAGCCGGACCCTGCGGAGGTTCCGATCCGTCCGGAGGGCACCCCCTTTCAGATGGAGGTCTGGAGCATCGTGCGGCAGATTCCGTACGGTGAGGTGCTTTCCTACGGAGAGATCGCACGAAAGATCGCAGCACAGAGGGGTATCCCGCGCATGGCTTCCCAGGCAGTGGGAGGCGCGATGAAGGCCAATAAGATCTTCATCCTGATCCCATGTCACCGGGTCATCGGCGCGGACGGCTCGATGGTAGGCTACGGGACACTTCCGAACAGCCTCGAGTTAAAGCGCGCCCTGCTCCGGCATGAGGGCATGCTGGAGATATGACCGGGCCCCTTCCTCAGGTATGGCCTTCAAGACCCAGCTCCGCTGCGTGCGGCCGCATCCCGTTGATGCAGATCTCCGCAGCCTCCCGGACATCCATACCGAGCATTTCACAACCACGTTTGATCAGTTCGCGGTCGCACTTGGCCGCGAATTTTTTGTCCTTAAATTTCTTCATGAAGCTGCTCACCTCGAGGTCAGTGATGCCGTTCGGTCGCATTCTGGCACAGGCCTGGATGATGCCGGTGAGCTCATCGACGGTATAGAGGCTTTTTTCCAGGTTGGTGATGGGCTCCACGTCGGTGCAGATCCCCCAGCCGTGGGAGAGGATGGCACGGACTTCTTCCTCGCTCACGCCTGCTTCGAGCAGCGGCTCTGCCGTATGCTTTAGGTGCTCCTCGGGGTATTTTTCGTAATCATAGTCATGGAGGTAGCCGATGGCTTCCCAGTGCTCCTTATCCTCTCCGAAGTGTTCAGCCATGGCTCCCATGGCATAGGAGACGTTGAGGGCATGGATCTTAAGATGCTCCTCGGTGACCATGGAGTCGTTCAGTTCTTTTGCTCTATCCTTTGTCAGCATGATTTCTTCCTTCCGCCTGTTTCCCGCAGACCGATCCCGCGCAGGACTATCAAAGGCGGCACGATTTATCCTGCGGGTTCTACTTTCCGGTTTTAAAAAACAGACTTACATGTTAAAATGATGTCGCAGGACTGATGTCCGGCGAACTTGTGCTATCTCAGTATAACATACCGCCTGTCAGTGGAACCATAGAAAAATATTATGTATATTCCATGCACTGCATTATGGAATGCCATTTACAGCCGGTACCCTGAAGAATTTACGGAGGTTTTCCATGAAACAGAAGATCGTCTGCATGCTGCGTCTGACGGAAGCCGAGAAGGAGGAATTCCGCAAGGCTGCCGGGGAGAATGAGATCATTTTCACGAAGGACAGCGGCATAGGATATAAGAACATCATTCCGCTCGATGAGGAACTGGTAAAGGACGCGGACGTGCTGATGGGCTATATCGATCCGGGTCTGGTGCCGAAAGCAAAGCAGCTGAAATGGCTGCAGGCACAGAGCTCCGGCGTGGACAACTACCTTGCTCCCGGCGTTTTGAAGGAAGGTACCATCCTTACGAGCGCGACCGGTGCTTACGGCATGGCAGTGGCGGAGCATATGTTCGGGATGATGCTTGCCATCATGAAGAACATGCACATTTACCGTGATCTGCAGGCAGAGCACAAGTGGGACGATGTGGGTCCGGTTCTTTCCCCGAAGGGGATGGATATCCTGATCATGGGCACCGGCGACCTCGGCTCACAGTTTGCGCTTTACTGCAAGGCTTTCGGTGCGCACACCATCGGTGTCCGGCAGGATCCCTCCAAGGCAGCGCCCGGCATTGACGAGATGCACGGCATGGACGAGCTTGATGAACTCATCAAAAAGGCGGATGTGGTCTGCACCCTGCTCCCGCACATCGATTCCATGATCCGCTATTTTGACTATGACCGCCTGATGAGCATGAAGAAGGAGGCCATTTTCCTAAACGGCGGCAGAGGCTCCATCTGCAATAATGAGGATCTTGCAAGAGTCCTTTCCGAGGGGCATCTCTGGGGTGCCGGCATCGATACGACAGAGTCCGAGCCCATGCCCGCGGACCACGTCCTCTGGAGTGAAAAGAAGGCGTTTATTACCCCGCATGTGGCAGGCGGCGATCACCTCGACGATACGCTGCGAAAGGTTGCTGCGATCGGATTAAGCAACCTGAAGGCTTACCTCGCAGGGGAACCCTTACGAAACCGCAAGGCGTAAGTTATAGAAACATATTCAAAGGAGAAAAATATATGCAGAATCCTATTGTAACCATCACCATGGAGAATCTCGACGAGATCAGGATCGAGCTCTATCCCCACGTTGCGCCCAATACGGTCAACAACTTTATCAGCCTTGTAAAGAAGGGCTTTTATGACGGCCTGATCTTCCACAGGGTCATTCCGGGATTTATGATCCAGGGCGGCTGCCCTTACGGCAGAGGGACCGGCGGACCCGGTTATCAGATCAGGGGCGAGTTTGCTGCCAATGGCTTCACCAATGATTTAAAGCACACCAGAGGCGTGATCTCCATGGCAAGAGCCATGAGCCCTGACTCCGCAGGAAGCCAGTTCTTCATCATGCATCAGGATGCGCCGCATCTTGACGGGCAGTATGCAGCCTTCGGCATGGTGATCGAGGGCATGGATGCGGTCGACCGTATCGCGGATCAGTCCACGGACTTCTCCGACAGACCGCGTGAGGACCAGATCATGGAGAAGGTGACCGTCGAGACCTTCGGCGAGGAGTATCCGGAGCCGGAGAAGGCCTGATCTTCTTAGATGCCTGGCTGTACTGAATAAACCGCACTGTACTTTGATTTCATGTCAGGAGGTTGCTGTGTTTAAAAACGATTTGCTTGAAAAGGTAAAAAAGGGAGAGAAGACGGTCGGTACCTTCTTCGGTGCCGGCAACGCATCGATCGCCGAGGCGGTCGCCAGCTCGGGAATTGATTACATTATCATTGATACCGAGCATGGCCCCTATGAGGCGGAAGGGGTGCTGGAGATCATGCGCGGCGCGGAATTAGGGGGCACGACCTGTCTCGTCCGTGTGAAGGACTGCAGCCGTCCTGCGATCCTCAAAATGATGGATATCGGTGCCCGCGGTCTGATCGTGCCGCAGGTACATACTGTTGACGAGGTCCGCCAGGTGATTGATTATGCCAAGTTCTATCCGCTTGGAAACCGGGGCGTATGCTTTACCCGTTCGAGCACCTACGGCTCGGATGAGATAGCGCAGCAGCCATTAGAAGGTTACTTCCGGGATATGAACGCCGCAACAATGATCATTCCGCAGTGTGAGACGGCAGGCTGTCTGGAGCATATCGAGGAGGTCTGTGCCCTGGAGGGCGTTTCCGGCATTTTTGTCGGTCCCTTCGATCTGTCCTGTGCCCTGGAAATGCCCGGACAGTTTGACAGGCCGGAGTTTCAGCAGGCGCTTGACCGGATCCTGAAGGCGGTGCATGACGCCGAAAAGTTCTGTATCATGTTCGCGACCAACACGGAGGGTGCCCGCGCCTACTTTGCGCGCGGATTCGATTCTGTTACAGTAGGTCTGGAATATGATCATATGATCAGCGCGATGAAGAGAGTGATCGCCGAGTCCATGGCATAAGGCTTCGCGGGATTGATCAGACTTTTTTTCCGACTTTACATCTTACGATTCCCTTACATCAGCGGCCGGGCACTTGCACCCGGCCGTCGTTTATGGTAAAAAACAAACGTACCTGTGAACAGGTGCCAATTCATCACTGATCATGCGCGTCGGGAGACGCGGAGCATACTCGTCGGGAGACGCGTGGAAAGGACAAAAAGTCCATGCTCATTATCTCTTTTAGGAGTATTTAAGAGCCGATATACAGATATCGGCTTTTTGTGATTCATGGACGAGGGGAAAAAATGAAAAAAGGATCCTTTTTAAGTAACTACTGGTTTATCATCTGCATGCTCATTGCCATTGTGGCAGGTACGATCCTGGGCCTCAACTGGCCGGGAGCTACCGTGCTCGCGCCCTTAGGCAACCTCTTCATCAACATGATGTTCTGCGTTGTCGTGCCGATGGTATTCGTATCCATCTCCTCGGCGATCGCCAACATGAAGACGGCGGGCCGTGCCGGAAAGCTGATGGTCACAACGATCATAAGCTTCCTCGTCACCGCTGCCATCGCTGCCGTGATCATGTATGTGATCGTCCGCGTGATCAATATCGTGCCTGCGGATTTCAGCATTGATGTCATGGTCACGGAGACCGAGGACACCACTGTCGCAAGCACAGGCGACCTGATCGTGAACTTCTTCACCAAGCCGGACTTCAACGAGCTCTTAAGCCGCAGGGCAATGCTTCCGCTGATCATCGCCGCGATTATTTTCGGCTTTGGCGTACAGATGGCGGGCGGCCCGGAGACCATGACCGCGAAGATCCTTGATGATCTTTCCAACTGCATCATGAAGACCGTCAAGATCATCACCTACTATGCACCGATCGGCTTCTTCGGCTTCTTCGCATCTCTGGCAGCAACCTATGGTCCCGAGCTTATCGGCGGCTACGGCAAGACCCTGGTCGTCTACTATGTGACCTGCTTTGCGTACATGTTCATCTTCTTCCCGATCTATGCCGAGTTCGGCGGCGGTAAGGGCGGCGCAAAGGTCATGTTCCAGCATCTGTTCCGTCCGGCAGCAGTTTCCTTTGGTACCTGCTCCTCTGTTGCTACCATTCCTACCAACATGGAGGTCGCAAAGGAGACCGGTATCTCCAAGGATGTATCTGATATCGTCCTTCCGATGGGCGCTACCATGCACATGGACGGTTCCGCAATGTCCGCGATCGTAAAGGTCGCATTCCTCTTCGGCATCTCCGGCATGCCCTTTGCAACCGGCAAGGCGATCCTGGCCATCATCGTGGCAGTGTTCTCCTCAGTTGCCATGTCCGGTATCCCGGGCGGCGGCGGTGTCGGCGAGCTCGTGCTCTGCACCATGTTCTTCAACAACTCTCCGGAGCAGCTGGCAGTAGCTTACACCCTGGCGCTTGCAATCGGCAACCTGGTCGACCCGCCTGCAACCATGGTCAATGCAGCCGGTGACTATGTCGTTTCCTTCATCGTTTCCCGCTACGTGGACGGAAAGGACTGGCTCCAGAAGCAGCTTCGCGCAAAAGAACAGAAGTAAAACAAGCGCTGAATAATTAAAAGCGTACACAAATCCCCTTCTACGGTTCCTATCTTCGCTTCGCTCCGGTCGGCGCCAAACAGGCGTCACCGGCGCCTGGCGCCCCGCTCCGATTTTTGCTTATAACATCAGTTCAAAGAAGCAAAAATCGTCGCTGCGGGCCGACGACGTCCGTAGAAGGGGATTTTGTACGCATATATCTAATGTAAAATCCCCCTTGATATTGTCAGTGCTTTCAGGAAAGCTTAAGGTCCTCATCCGTGACCTCGCCGCGGGCGACGATATTGGTGGGACCGGTCAGGAAGATGTCCTTTGCCATCGGGGGAGTTAAGACTCCGACTTCACCATCGGTGACCCTGAAGGTCTCTTCGGAAAGCTCTCCGACGTCCACCACAAGCTTTCCGCCCCGCATGGTGACCTCAATTCCGAAACCGGATGCTTTTTTCAGGAGAGAAAGAACTGCTGCCACACAGCCGGTACCGGTACCGCAGGCATAGGTAAAGTCTTCGACACCGCGTTCAAAGGTGCGTTCATAGGCCTCGTTGCTGCCGGTCAGTTCATAAAAATTGACATTGGCCCCCTTGGGCAGATCCTTATGCCAGCGAAGCGCGCGTCCGAGCTCCCGGAGCTTTGCTTCATCCGCGTCCGCAAGGTGACGGCTTCCGGAAGCGGGTCTGCACAGATCAGCCACAATGCCGCTGTATTCTACCACAAGGTGCGGAAGTCCGGGACAGCCAAGCTCGAGATAGGAGCAGGGGACAATAACTTCTCCCTGAACCCTGCTTTTTTCTGCACGTTTGGCGCCGGCTCTTTCCATGTAAACTCCCGGTGTGGATGGAGCAAAAGAGGAGAGCGTAAATGCGGAGATATCAAAGGGAAGGTCCTCCTGCTTAAGAGTAAGCTCCTTATGCAGTTCGATAACACTGGGATCGTTCAGGCGGATCCTGAACATGCGTTCCGAGATCCGTTCTCCGGTCACGATGCCGGCCGTGGTCTCGATGACCTGGCGGTCCTTGTCCTTTGCAAGCCCGTTTTCATACGTATACCGGCAGATGCAGCGCGCGCCGTTGCCGCACATCTCGCCGAGGCTGCCGTCGGAATTAAGAAAGAGCATGCGGATATCCGCGCCGCTTCCTTCGGAAGGCTTACAGACCACCATCATGCCGTCCGCGCCGATAGAAAGATGGCGTTCGCAGAGAAGCTTCGCGATATTCGGATACAGCTCCTCCGGGAGCTTTTCCTCGAGATTGTTGATAACGATGAAGTCGTTGCCGGCTCCGTTCATTTTCCAGAATTTCATGTAATGTTCCTCCGATTTTTATAAGTGTACCACAGATGGCGGCGAGACTCCACGTTATTTCGTTACGTTTTACCGCGTTGGTGTGTATGTGTAAAAGTAATTGCCCTTCGAGGCACGCCATGTTAAAATAGCAGTCAGCAGTAATCTACGATACTGTCAGAAAGGGATTTTATTATGGAATCTAGAGAACGTCTCGGCAGCCGCCTGGGCTTTATCATGCTGTCAGCGGGCTGCGCGATCGGATGCGGCAATGTATGGAAGTTTCCGTGGATGTGCGGACAGTTTGGCGGCGGCGGTTTCATGCTGATCTACCTTCTGTGTCTTTTATTCCTCGGCCTTCCGGCTCTCGTGATGGAGTTTTCCGTAGGACGTGCAGCCCAGGTGAGCCCTGTGCGCATGTACGGAAAGCTTTCAAAGCCCGGCTCCGTCTGGGGCGTCTGGGGCTATATCGCCCTGATGGGAAACATTGCCCTGATGGCGTTTTACTGTGTTGTTACCGGATGGATCGTGTACTATTTCGTACGTTTTCTGAGCGGCACAACGGCTTCCCTGGGATTTGTACCCATGATCACCAGTCCGTCGGTCAATGTGATCTTCCTGCTGGTGACGGTCGCGTCATCATTCATTATCCTGAGCTTTGATCTGCAGAGCGGTCTGGAGCGCGTGACCAAGATCATGATGGTCGCACTTTTGTTCCTGATGATCATTCTGGCCGGACACAGCCTGACGCTTTCCGGTGCGGTGAAGGGTCTTAAGTTCTACCTGATCCCGGATTTTTCCAAGATCAACGGCTCCGTCATCGTCGGCGCCATGAACCAGGCATTCTTTACACTTTCCGTCGGTATGGGCGGCATGGCGATCTTCGGAAGCTATATCGATAAGGAGCATGCCCTGATGGGAGAGGCGATCCATGTCATCGTGCTGGATACGCTGGTAGCGGTTCTGGCAGGTCTGATCATGTTCCCGGCATGCTTTTCCTACGGCCTCGAGGTCGGCGCAGGTCCGAGCCTCCTCTTTGACACCATGGCAACTGTCTTCAACAACATGGCAGGCGGTCGGATCTGGGGCACGCTCTTCTTCCTCTTCATGGTCTTTGCGGCTATGTCTACCGTCCTTGGTGTCTGTGAGAACATCCTTGCGATGGTGAGAGAGCTGACCGGCTGGTCCAGACGAAAGGGCAGCCTCATCTGCGGCATCGTGATCTTCCTCTTAGGCCTTACCACGGCGCTTGGCTACAGCGTGATCAAGTTCCAGCCGTTTGCGGAAGGAAGCGCATGGCTTGATCTCTGGGACTTCATCGTATCCACCAACGTACTGCCCCTGGGATCTCTGGTGCTGGCACTGTTTTGCTGCAACAAGTTCGGCTGGGGCTGGGACAACTTCATTGCCGAGGCCAATGCGGGCAAGGGCTTAAAGGTACAGTCCTGGATGAAGCCCATCTTCCGCTGGTTCGTGCCGGTGGTGATCATCTTCATCTATATTTACGGCATGGCGACCTTTGCCTGGAAATAAGAAGCTTAAAAGCTGCAGCCCTTTAAGGGAATCAAATAAGTATCGACTGCCTGATCAGGCAGATCTATGGGGGTGTCTATGAACAAGTATCGTGATTTTGACAACTATTTAAAAGAATATCCGACTGTTGACGGCTACTTCGGAAAGTACGGCGGCAATTACCTCGATGATCCGGAGCTGATCAAGGCGTTCAATGAATACGCCGAAGCCTACAACACGATCGCGCAGTCCGCGCAGTTCATCTCTGAGCTTCGGAGGATCCGCAGGGACTTCCAGGGAAGACCTACCCCGGTCTATCACTGCCAGAACCTTTCCAACCTCTTGGGACGCTTTCAGATCTACTTAAAGCGTGAGGACTTGAATCACACCGGCGCGCATAAGCTCAACCACTGCATGGGTGAGGGCCTGCTTGCCAAATACATGGGCAAGAAGAAGCTCATCGCGGAGACGGGCGCAGGACAGCATGGTGTGGCACTTGCCACGGCGGCGGCCTATTTCGGACTCGAGTGCGATATTTACATGGGAGAGGTCGACATTGCCAAGCAGGCGCCCAATGTCACCCGCATGAAGATGCTCGGCGCAAATGTCGTACCTGTATCCTTCGGTCTGAAGACCTTAAAGGAAGCGGTCGATGCCGCCTTCATGGCCTACGCCAGAGAGTATAAGGACGCGATCTACTGCATCGGCACTGCGGCAGGACCGCATCCCTTCCCGCTGATGGTAAGAGATTTCCAGTTTGTCGTCGGCGAGGAAGCAAGAAGCCAGTTCATGGAGATGACCGGTCATATGCCCGACCAGGTCATTGCCTGCGTGGGCGGCGGTTCCAACTCCATCGGCACCTTCACGCCCTTCCTGGCGGATCCGGTAGAGCTGGTCGGCGTGGAGCCCTTGGGCAGAGGCCCGAAGCTCGGCGACCATGCCGCATCCATCACCTACGGTAAGGAAGGCGTCATGCACGGCTTCAACTCCATCATGCTTGCGGATGAAAACGGCGATCCCGCCCCGGTCTACTCCAACGCCAGCGGCCTCGACTATCCGGCAGCAGGACCGGAGCATGCCCTCCTTCACGATATGGACCGCGTCAAGTATGTCACCATCGGCGATGAGGAAGCAATCGAAGCCCTGTTCCTTCTGTGCAGGCATGAAGGCATCATTCCTGCCATCGAAAGCTCCCACGCGCTTGCACAGGCCATCAAGGTGGCGCGTACCGGCGTCACCGGTTCCGCTCTGGTGACCCTTTCCGGACGCGGAGACAAGGACCTCGATTTTGTCGTAGAGAAGTACGGCTACGGAGACGAGTTCCTGAAGATGATGGAAGAGAAGAGAAACGCAAAGTAAGCAACAAAAGTGAATCCGAAGAAAAAGAAACAGCCCGCTGCACCAATCTGCAGCGGGCTTAGTTTTGTTCATAAACGGAAAGTTTCAGACGAACGGCATATTGAGCGAGCAGGAACGGCGATGTTCAAGCTGTGCAGAACGGCCGTATAAGCGATCCTCTGGCTTCCGAAGGAAGAACACGAGGGCGCGCATAGGCCGGGCAAACAGTTGAACAAGCCGCCCGCGAAGCTCACTAGAGTCCGTTCTGTCGAAACTTTCCGTGTTTAGTTTATGGCTTACTTGTAGCTCTCCATAAGCGCCTTGAAGGCCGGCATGGAGTTCTCGATGGTGGACCGGGCCACGCAGTAGGAGATGCGCACGTATCCCTCGCAGCCGAAGTCGTTGCTTGCGGGAAGCAGGAGCTCATACTTCTTTGCGCGCTCGCTGAAGGCAAGGGCATCCGGTTCTAAGGATTTTACAAAGAGATAGAAAGCGCCTTCCGGCTCCACGAACTCATAGCCGAGCTCCTTTAATCCCTTGCAGAGGATGTCACGGTTTAAGGCGTACTCTGAAATGTCGGAATAGTTTCCGATGCTGCGCTCGATGACGCGCTGGAAGAGGGCAGGAGGATTGACGTAGCCTAAGCCTCTTGCGGCACCGACAATGGAGGCGTAGACATTGCCCGCATCAGCCATCTTCGGGTTGACTGCAAAGTAACCGAGACGCTCTCCGGGTACGGACAGTGCCTTGGACCAGGAGTAGCACATGATGGAATCTTCGTAGTAGTTTAATGCGCAGGCATACTCCACACCGTCGTAGACGATCTCACGGTAAGGCTCGTCACTGATAAGGTACAGGGTCTCACCGGTCTTTGCCTCCTGCGCACGAAGGAGATCTCCGAGAGCTTTCAGCTCTGCTGCGCTTAAGATCTTTCCGGACGGGTTGTTCGGGGAGTTGATGATGATGGCTTTTGTCTTATCGGTAAGCGCCGCCTTGATGCCCTCTATATTCAGGGAGAAATCCTCTGCAGGAGGCACGACTACGACCTTGCCGCCGGCAGCTTCCGCAAATACACGGTATTCGGTAAAGAAGGGAGCGAGGCAGATGACCTCATCGCCGGGCAGCAGAAGTCCCTTGAAGGACGCTGCGATGGCAGCAGCCGCTCCGCAGGAGATATAGATGAGTTCCGGGGTGATGCCGAGGGAGAAGCGCTCATTTAAGTCCTCAGCGACCTTTGCGCGCAGGCTGGGGATACCGGCAGCCGTCGTGTAGGCATGGACGGTATTTCCTTCCTCGCGGATAATGTCAATGATGGACTGATTGACGATGGCAGGGGGCAGCACGCTGGGGTTTCCGAGGGCGAAATCATAGACATTTTCCGCACCGATCTCCTGCTTTCTGCGCACGCCGTAAGCGGAAAGCTCACGCATGCAGTTGCGGCTTACGCCCCAGGAAAGGGTTTTTTCAGGTAACATAGGGATTCCTCCTTGCGTATTTGTTCGGCACCTTTTGTCAATTCCTGTGAAAGTCAGCGATCCAATCTCACAGGAAAGCGACAGCGTCCGTCATGAGATGGATGCTTCAGCCAGGCAAGCCCGGTATCGTCGTTTACTGTCTCAGTATGCCGGGAAGATATCCTGTGCCGGACAGATACGTTAATAATATCAGCGATTTAATGTGATAAAGTATCGTGTACTAATGTAGCACGAACGAAGCCGGATTGCAATAGGCGAAACCGGCGAATTCTCGTTAATGAAGCGGCAGATTTACGGACGGTCCAGTACCCACGCAAGGCCTTTCGGAAGAAACTCATTCCAGAAGGTCCAGTTATGGACGCCGGGTCCATCCTCATAGAAAAAGTCGGCATTTTCTTTTTCCAGGAAATGCTTAAAGTCCTGATTATCGCGGTAGAGATAGTCCTCCGTACCGATCGCCATGTAGAGACGCGGGATCTTTTTGCCGGATTTCTTCAGATTGCGGTAGAGATATTCCGGGTTCTTGTCCGATTCAAGGAGCTTTGCCGGATCTCCGAAGATATCCCGCACCATGGGCGCCGGAATCACCCCGTCGAGGCGCCGTCCGGTATCTGCGATCTCATGGATCTTAAGGGCCGAGGAAAGGCCGATGCAGGCAAAGAAACGATCCGGGAAGGAAAGAGCGGTATGAATCGCTCCGAAGCCTCCCATGGAAAGCCCGCCGATCAGCGTATCCTCGCGGGTCTGACAGTAGCCGAAGGTGCTTTTGATGTAATCCGGAAGCTCTTCACCTACGAAAGTGGCAAAGTTTCCACCCGGATAGCCGCGGTCTAAGTAGAAGGAATTTCCCGTGGTGGGCATAAAGACGGCCAGGTTGAACTGGATCGCCATTTCCTGCGCCACGCCGCCGTAAAGCCAGTCCGTATCGGTGCCGGTAAGCCCGTGCAGCAGGATCAGGGACTTCGGAGGTCTCTCATAGTATTTCTTATTCTTGACTTCTTCCATTTCCACGTCGTTGGGCAGCACAAAGGAGAAGTTTGCGTGCTGCATGATCGACTGTGCGTGAAATTCCATTCTTCCGCTTGCCATATCGTATGTCCTTTCCGTTTTATGAGCAGCTGTTTTCGGACTTGAATGATTGTTTGCCCGGCGGCACATGTAATAGCATGAGCTGCACACACAATTATATCAGTTGATTCTTTTACAAGGCAATAAAAATGTTGACAAACCCATGTCGGCATGGTATTATCTTTGTTGCTGCGGGTGTAGTTCAATGGTAGAATGACAGCCTTCCAAGCTGTATACGTGGGTTCGATTCCCATCACCCGCTTTTTTTGATATCTAAAATGACGGTATATAACGGTTTTAGAGATCGTCAGATGTTAGAAATCCGAGAAGTAATCAATGGGTAATCATCAACCTATTTTACAGAAAGGATCAATCACAGCAGTTCTTATCTAAAGACTCAAGCATATGGCCTGGGTCTTTTTTATTTTGTTCTGTACTGTGCGTATGATTGTGTTGTAGTTTGCAGTCTATTTCAGTTTCTATTGATTATGGACCAAAGGAAGCGCTGCAGCTAAATAAAAAACAGTACTGCCCCGGATCTCTCCGGGGCAGTTTTTTTCAGGTATGAAACCTTTTTCCGATACAGTTTTATTACAGGATATGTACGTTCTTCGGATCGAAGACCACATATGCTTCGTCGCCGATACCGTAGATCTTCTTGTTCTTCGGGTTGAAGTCCGTAATCTTGACCAGGGTGTCGCCGACCATAACGTGATAGTTCTGATAGCTTCCCATGAAGCAGCTCAGGATGACCTTACAGGGCAGCTGGCCCTGGTCCGCAAGGACTGCCGCCTCAGGACGAAGCACCAGTTCGCACTCGTCGCCGATATTGAGGTGTCCGACTTCCTTGACCTCAACTTTGTCGCTGCCGATCTGTGCAACGCCGTCCGAGCCGGTCTTTTCGATCAGCGTGCCCTTCAGGAAGTTTGCTTCACCGATGAAGTCCGCGACGAACTCATTCTTCGGATGATAGTAGATCTCCTCCGGGGATCCGATCTGGGAGACGAGGCCCTTTTCCATGATGATGATCTGGTCGGAGATCGCCATCGCCTCACTCTGGTCGTGGGTAACGTAGACGGCCGTGATGCCGGCTTCCTGCTGGATGCGGCGGATCTCGGTTCTCATCTGGACACGGAGCTTGGCGTCAAGGTTTGACAGCGGCTCATCGAAGAGCAGGACGCCCGGCTCGAGGACCAGTGCACGTGCAAGCGCTACACGCTGCTGCTGGCCGCCGGAAAGCTGGTTGGTCATACGGGTCTCCATGCCCTCCAGTCCGACCAGTGCCAGGATGTCCGTGACCTTCTTTTTGATCGTCTCCTTGTCCATCTTGCGGAGTCTCAGGCCGTAGGCGAC
>Ga0256404_1006539_pt1 | contig 19208 bp, 19 predicted proteins | sample RumenRJG_01DNA_FD_185990 | JGI IMG/M metagenome (GOLD analysis project Ga0256404, IMG submission 185990) | Bovine rumen microbial communities from Lethbridge, Alberta, Canada - RJG_01 | ecosystem: Host-associated > Mammals > Digestive system > Stomach > Rumen | place: Canada: Alberta | collected...
TCAAGACAGCTGCGATAGCAAGCTGCCAACTGCTCTTCCTGTTCCTTGGTGGGAATGCCGTCGGGAATAATCGGGCCAACGGTATGGATCACATGCTTGGCAGGCAAGTTGTACCCCTTGGTGATGAAGGCATTGCCAGTAGCCAGAAGCCGCCCCTGCATGGTGTCGTTACATTCCTTGCGCAGTTGGATTCCTGCAGCAGAGTGGATGCAGTTATCGATGCAGTTGTGAAGCGGCGCCCAGCACCCTAAAGCCTGTGCATTGGCCGCATTGACGATGGCATCCACCTTCAGACGAGTGATGTCACCCTGCCACAATAAAAGTGAAGAGTGAAAAGTGAAGAGTGAAGAATTTGCTGCCGCCATATCTTTCAAAGAGACAACGCCTTTATCCTCTCGCTGCATCTGAAGTTCGGCATCCTGCATTTTCAGAAAGTCTTCGCTGATAGGTCTTGGCTCCCACACGTTTATCAGTGCCCGCATCATCCTTTGCCGCTCTTCGAGTGTAGAAGGAATCCGATGGCTGACACGATTGTCAGCCATCAGATACATAATGATGTTCTTCAGATTTTCCAGCCTGTCCATTGTCCTTACTTCTTATAGAGAGCCTGTGCAAGAGCATCGGCATCGCCCGGCAGTTCGGGATAGGCTGCTTTCAGAGCCTCTGCGAATGCTGCGGCATCCTTGTTGGCAGCAAGCAGTTCCTTCACCTTCTCCAGATAGGAAATTTTGAACTCCACCTGAGCCTTCTCAGCCAGACCACCGTGACCGCCAATGAAGTACTTGGCTCCAGAGGCGAGAGCCTTCTTAGCCTCGGCCAGTTCTGCGTCAACAGCAGCAGCGTTGCCAATCTGCAGCGGACTTACGTGTGCCTCGGCCGGAGTCCAGTGAGTGTAATACACCTGCTTGCCGATGATGATAGAAGCAGCGGGGAAGTCGCTTGTTGCACCATGTTGGAAATCAAAGTCAACACCGTTCCACTTCTGCGTCTGTCCGAAGGGCACCTCAGCGGCCTTCTGCGTGGGCAACTCTACCATCGTGTCGCCAAACTGCGAGGCAAACTGCTTCATCATGCCACCATAGACGGGACCTTCGATAAAGGCGGGCATACCCTCGGGCATCGTCAAAGGAAGTTTGTCGCTGCCACCCAGATGATAGTCGGTCACATCAATCTCCACAGGCTTGCCCAACTTCTCGATGTAGTCGGCAAACTCCTTGGCGTTCACCTTGAAGAGCGGATATTCCATCACGATGAGCGAATCCTTGCCCTCGATGATGTAACTGGCATCGCCCATCACGTCGTTAGTGTTATACACATGCAGCTTAAAGCCGTCCAGATCATAGGCGGTGAATGCACCCGTCAGAGAGTCCTCTACTTCGGCGGCATCGTTCTGAGCCGTCTGCTGTGTCTTGTTACCGCAGCCTACCATCATGGCGGCTGCCATCATTGCGAAAAATACCTTTTTCATTGTTCTTACCTTTTTTATTATTAATACTCGTTGTTTCTTGATTGCGAGTGCAAAGGTACGGCAAGTTTTTCAATCTCACAAGAAGGCACTTTTTGGTGTCATAGTTACCAAAAAGTAGGAATTGTGACAGATTCGGACTTTTGCAAAATCATCTTTAACTTAGATTAACTAAGTATAATGCTGTTACTTGGTAACTTTTTGCTACCTTTGCTGAGTAAACTCAGCGAGAACAGGGGTATTGCGTTTTAATGAGATTCGTCGTCTGATGACTGACTGCTCCCAGAAGATGCTCTCGCAGACACTGAAGAATCTGGAGCAGAGTCACCTTGTTCATCGTGAGGTCTATCCGGAGGTTCCTCCTCGAGTGGAGTATTCCCTGACTGATACAGGCAAATCTCTGATGCCTGCACTCACGGCTCTGATAGCCTGGGGCAAGGAGCATTTCAATGAAGTGGTAACAGATTAACATTGGTCCATCTGCTGTTTCATTTCCGGTGAGATTGTACTGCGGATCTGGAGAGTCTTTACGCACTTGTGAAGGTGCTCGTCCTCGTGAGGGCTTTACTTTCTTACCACCCTAACACCCAATGGCTGTCAGAATACCTTCCGATGAGTTCAGCATCGCGTATCGGATCGAGTTGGCGCATCAGCGGATTTCTGCCAGAGGTGTCGACGGGCTGGCCCTTCGCATCATGGCTGTTGAACTCGAGGATGGTGGCCGTCTTGGCGCTGTCGTCAATCGTTCCCCAGCCGCGTGCAGGGATATCCTCCAACGTGCAGTTCAGCAAGACGCACTCCGCGTGTGGATAGTTCCTCCCCTTGTTGTCAGGCAGCCGCCCTATTTCTGCATACTCTGACAGCCCTTTCAGATGGCAGTCGACAAACACGTTGCCATGGTTCTCCTCCGTGTTGCGAATCCACATGAAGGCCCCATAACTGGTAATGGTGCAGTGGTTGAAGAACGACGGTCCTCGTCCCAGGATGGTATCGCCGCCACCGTCGATGCGGCAGTTCATCCAGTAGCAACTGCCATTGGCCTGCAGGGCATCGCCGTCGCCGATGATATGCACATTCTCGAAGTAGTTGCGCTCACCGTTCACCAGCAGCCCTTCTGCCTGCCCCTTGCAGTCGGTCTTCAGCGTCAGGTTACGGAGTGTCAGGTCACTGCAGTTGTCTGCTGCGAAGGCGGCACGGCGCGAAGGGAATGTGCCCTTCACCTCATTGGTCTTGATGTCGGCAGGATGTGGGTTGAACACCTCGTTGTTAGGGTAGTGGATCAGCACGCCCTCGCGACTTTCACCCTCGATGGTGACAAAGCGCTTGTTGCGGAAGTACACCAGTTCCTCGTAGTCGCCGTTCTTCACCAGCACACGATAGCCGTCCTGAGCCGAGGCCACGGAGTCTGGTATGAAGTCCATCGCTCCCTGGAGGGTCGAGAAGTCGCCCCTGCCGTCAGCCGATACCGTCAGCAGCCGCTGGCTGCGGTCTGGGGCCGTCTCCTTCGTGCGGAACGTCCAGGCCTTTTTCCCCTTCATGCCGTCGAATCCCTCGACCACGCCCTTGTCGATCGTGACGTAGTATTCGTGGCCATACTCCAGCATGTTGTGGTGCAGATAGATGGTCAGTTGCCTGCCGTGGGCGATGATGGGGTAGAAATGGAAGCCGTCAGAGAAGCCGCCGATGATGTCGAGTTGGTAGCGGCCAGTGTCCCACGCATTCACGCCAGAGGGCGTGCCGGCCTTGGTGTTGCGGTTGGTGATGTCCTGCGACCTGTAGCGATAGGGCACAGGCGTGTATTGTGCCGCAGGATGGTTCGGCTGGCCTTTCGTGGGCCCTGTAGGGATGCTCATGTCCAGACGGTCCACCAGCCTGCCAGTCTTCTTGTCGTAGACGGAGATGGAGCCTCGCTGTCCGATCACGGCGTCGCCGCTCATCGTCATCGTCAGGTGTGTGTCGATATTCACCTCTGTCGCGCCGTTCTCAGGCGACAGCCTGCTGACTGTGTTCTGTGCCTGGCACACAATCACGTTCAGCATCATGCCCAGTGCTAATAGCATTTCTTTCATCATCGTTTTCATTTTCGGTTGAGGGAGGATTCCGCCTGTTCTTTGGCTTCAGTCTCGATTATCTGCTGCAAAGTTACATATTTTTCCTCATATATCCAAACAAATCTCATCCGTACCTGCATTTTTTATCCTCAGATCCTTGGCAGTTTGAGTGAAATCATCTATCTTTGCATTCGAGTCTTATAACTTAAGACGATTTCGGATAGGATTTTTTTATACAAACATTATATCAATGGTATCACACGACATTGAAGACAAACAGGACGCACAGCAGATGTTCTATGTTGAAGACGAGCCGCAGATGGCGGCCAAGGCCCGTCAGTTGATTCTCGATGAGTTTAAGGATCTGGAGTTCTACGAAGAAGATCATAAGTACATACTGAACGGCCGACAACTGCCTTCGGTCTCAGGAATCGGGCATCGGTTTATTAGCAATCCGTTTGATGAGCAGAAACAGGCGGCTGCTTATGCTCAGAAGAACGGGAGGACAGCAGACTATTGGATTCAGCAATGGAGATGCAACTCCTTCAGGGCCACCACCCTTGGCACCAAGACCCATGAGTTCGGTGAAAGCCTCAGTTATTTACGCAACGGCCATCCGGAACTGATCAGGCCTTCTGTTCGTGCCCAGTACTTGGAGCGCTACAACTACCTGGCCCCCATTCATCCCAAGGAAGAGGCCGTGGTGAAATTCTTTGACGAGTTGCCCCGTTCTTACCATCTTGTGCTGAACGAAGCAAAAGTGTACAGCGGAAAGAACCCAGACGAGAGCCAGAACCTCAAGGAACAGATATGCGGCACATTCGACATGCTGTATTGGTATGATGGCGGCGGCCATCCGTCAGGAGCCGGTTTCGTGATCATGGACTATAAGACAAACGGCAAACTCTATAGTGACTACAACAGGAAATACAACAGAGTGTTGCTGCCCCCCTTCTCCAATATCATCGAAGAGGACTATGGGCTTTATATCATCCAGTTGAATCTCTATGCCCTGATGCTCGAAGACATAGGCCTGCCTGTCATTGCCAAACGGATCGTCTGGCTCCAGGAAGACGGGACCTATCAGATGATCGATGTGCCAAATGTCGTGGCCGTCCTGAGAAGAACGTTATAACTATATCTCCCGTATCACCACTCAGATCCGCGTCATTCGTAATCAGTGAACACTTTTAAGTAATTCTGCATCCTGAAGTTGTCTGCCAAGAGGGTCGTCGGCAGCAAGCAGGGTAATGTCGTTTTCCAGATTAAGCGCATAGAGCACGCGCGCATAGATCCCCATAGAGACCGTTGGGTCACCATGTTCTACTTTAGAGACTGTCAGCCGTGTCACCGTTGCCCTGTCTGCTACGTCCTGCATTGAAAGATGCCTGCGTTTGCGTGCCAGCATGATCTGTTCGCCCATGATCTTCATGTTCTTGTCCAATGCCTTTGGCATCATCTTCCCAAATGTGCTCTTTCCCATAATTGTATATTATCGGGTGCAAAGATAATTAAAAATGTTTATTATATCAAACATTTCATTGTTCCCTCAATCCTTGGTGGTTTGATTAGAAATACCTATTTTTGCTTGCTAAGTTCATTACAGTTCTATTGTCTTGCCTGGCTCAAAACTGTTTTTCAAGTGCTCTTCTAAGAAGATGTAGCCCAGTTGATTGCTTATTATTCTCGTATTTCCGATAGTCTTATCAATATTCGTATGCGAATGGCCATATATCCATACATCAATGCGACTGTCTGCAATAAATTTTCCAAGTTCAGTTACGAACGCTCCGTTCAATTTGCTGCCCATATGATGCTGAGCCAACACTTTAAATGTAGGCAGATGGTGTGAGACCACGACGATGTGCTCTGCCTCGCTCGCTTTTACTGCCTGCTGCAAGAATCTGAGGCATTTCTCATGCTCCAGATTGAAGTCCTCTGGAGTAAACCTATAGAACTCATGGTTGCCTGGCACCAATAACACCTGTTGGAAGTTTTCAGAAGCCCACTTCCAGAATCTCAGATGGGGCGCGTTAGTGTCTCGTAGGTAGAATGAGTCTCCTGCGAGCACCAACACATCCCCCTTCGCAACAAACTCTATTGTTTTGATGTATCGCATATTTTCTGTCATCTCCATGTGGAGGTCACTCATGTACTGTATTTTCATTTCAATTCTTTTTGATAGGTCTGACTTCTCTAATTGGTTCCCACTCTGTGGCTGCAATAACATCGGCCACTTGCTGGGGCGTGATCAATGTACTTCAGAATTTGCCTTTTCTTCATTTTACCATTCATTTTAGTTTCAAGTTGTTTATATGGTTATAACACCAAATCAGCGACAAAGATAAATAAATAATAATTGTGGTTATAAATTTATATCAGATTCTGTTATATATTTAAATTATCTAATTAAAAATTAACCAAATTTGATATAATTTAGTTTGATTATCACTTTGTTTGCTATTTTAATATTACAATCCAAAATTTGTCAGTTCTACTTTTTTTTCCTACCTTTGTCCCAAAATCTACGAGATGGACATTACTGACAATATCAAACAAGCCATCAAACTTCACGGCTTTACAAGCACTGAGGTGGCGAATAAACTGGGCATCGTTCAGCCTCAGTTCAGTCGTCTGATCAATAATCCAAACATCAGAGTTGCCGATTTGGAGAAGATAGCAAATGCTATCGACTGTAGTGTCGTAGATCTCATAGATCCTTCCGTCAATTCAGACAATTTGCAGAAATACTGTCCCTTCTGTGGCAAGAAGATCAGATAGTCATCACAACACCCCTGGCTCATACGGTCTGAGTCAGGGGTGCTTTTTAGAACGGTCCGTAGCCCATGCACGAGGTGGTGCCGATGGCCGTCAGGAATGCTGTGAGCGCGGCTACTATCACCTTCACCGCCAACTCGATGATACGTTGCTTCTTCATACGATTTTTCGTTTTTTTCGGTGGTACGGTGGTGCGGGGGTCAGCCTCTTTCGAGGCTGGAGGCGCGAGATTACTCTGCTGCGGAATCCTCTGCCCTTAGACTATTCTCGTACCTCCGTACCCCCGCGCCCCCGCGCCCCCGATCATCAGCCATTTCCGCCTTCGCCGCCTTCGCCGCCGGAAGCCTCAGGCTGCATGGAGGTGTCGTAGGTCTCCTCGAACACCACGTCCTTCACCAGCGTCTTGGCAATGACGAATTTCTGGGTGATCTTGCCCTGCTTGTTCACGGTCTGACCCACGACCACGCGCTGGCTCTCAGGCTGGAACAACACCCTTCGGGTCGTGATGGTGGCCGCGCCGCAGTCCTCCTTCTCGGTGGTGCCGATGCTGGAGAATCCCACCTTGAAGATCCCGATGCCGTCCAGGCGCACCTTCTGTCCCAGTTCGAAGAAGTGCTTCATGGCGCTTCCCAGCTCGTCGAGCACGGCCTTGATGTCCGATTTCTTGACTGACGCCTGCGTCTGGATGAAGTCCGCCAGCTGCTCGGTCTCGATGAAGTGCTGGTCGTACACGGCCGTTGCAAACCACTTGCCGTAAGCCGTACTCTCGTCGTTCTTGTTCTGAATTTTCTTAAATTTCTGACTCATTTTTTTTACTGTTTAAAGGGTTAATAAATTGTTTTCTTGGTCCGTTCCGTCCGCCTTTGGAGTAACCTCTTCCCCTCCTAAGTTAGGAGGGGTTAGGGGTGGTCTGAACAACGGCTTTTGTCAATCCTCTTATCTGGTCTGATCAATCGCTCTTCTCAATCCCCCCGGGTGGTCTGAAAAACGGCTTAATGATTGGCGCCTTTTCATTTTGCCTTTTCATTCCTCTCCCTCGGCTTCTGTCCCTTTCCGCCTACAAAATTACAACTTTTTTCTAACTCACTTCATCCCAATTCATCTTAACTCATCCCAATTCATCCATTTTAATCCTAATTAATCTTTACTCCCCACCCCCTGCCACTTGACTCCGTAAACCCTGCCTGTTTACTCCGTTACCGATGCCTCCTAACCTTATAAAGGATAGGACTTTATCTATGTAACTCCCTATCCTTTACACCCATTCCAGGCATCCCTTACGCCCTTAACTGCCGTCCTTTACACCTCGTACTCCCCCGGCGCGCCGAACTTCTCCACCATCGCCCTCACCTGATCCGGACTATAGTCCTTGTCGTGCGAAGAGAGACCCATCCCCACGAGGCTCTGGTGAAACTGCTTGTCCTTCTTGATCCAGCGCAGCAGTTTGGCCTGCGCCACCTTCGGATCGTCGATTGTTGGAAACATCAGCAAGGCGAATTCCGACTTGCCATACGTGCGAATTAAGAAATTGTTCTGTGTCATTGGCTAATTTGTTTTATTTTAAGATAAATTATTTGACTGCAAAGTTACAAAATTAGTTTGAATTATGCAAGCCTTTATCCTCTAAAATAAGGGCAATTGCGCTAATTTGCTCTATATTAGATACTTGCCAAAAGAACTTGACAAAAATTTTTTGGTAATGTGTCATATGTGTCATTAAGAAAATGTGTCATTAAGAGTTTTTGATTCTCTAAAATTGCTCATAATATAATATATAAATATATTTATATATTATATTATGAATTTAATACGCAATTCAAAATCCTTAATGACACTAATGACCAATGACACATATGACACATTCAGTAAGATGTAGCAATCGTGGCAGTTACAAAAGAAAGATATATTACAGCCGACCTCTGAAGTGCACTTGTGGAGACGAAGGAGTGTATATATGGCAAACGCAAGTTATACACGCTTGACGGGTTGATTGAGGATTTGAAGGAGGACTCTAAACCCAAAGGAGGTGCCAAGCATCTCTTTTCATTAAATAATGTGTTTTTTCTGAGACAAATCTCTTTTATCTCCCAAAGATTTTGTACCTTTGTCGCCAATTAGTTGTTGAATAAACGAATAATAGAATGGTACATAAAGAATCTTTGTCGTACGATAAGACAGACCCAATATCCATCTATGAGTACGCTCTGCCCCTTATAGACCACACGCTGCGAGAAATCGTTGGTGATGCTGCTGTTGCTGGTTACAACTCAAAGAACAAAGGTGAATTGGGACAGATGGTGGAGGAGCTCTACTATCACTATAAGCCCAATAGTTCACCAGAACCTGATTTTAGAGAAGCTGGAGTTGAACTAAAAACAACAGGTCTCAAAGAACTTAAAGATATGACGCTTCAGATAAAGGAGCGACTCGTCGTTGACATGATTAACTACAACGAAGTTGTTAATCAGACGTTTGAAATGTCCTTGTTCTATAAAAAATTCCGACTACTTCTTTTGCTGTTCTATCTGTACGAAAAGGGAATTGAGCAATTTGATCGCTATTTCCTTTATGTCGTATTGTGGAAAATCCCTGAAAAGGATTTGCTGATTATTAAAAATGATTATGAGGTCATAATCAACAAAATCAGGAGGGGTGAGGCTCACTTGTTGTCAGAAGGTGATACGGAGTATCTTGGTGCTTGTCGCAAAGGTAACAAGGATTCAAAACTGCGCCAGCAACCTTTTTCTGATGTTCGTGCTCCTGGCAGAGCATTCTCGCTTAAGCCTGCCTATATGCGCACTGTCCTTGAATTTATCAAAGCTAGCAAAAAGAAATCTGTTGTCAATTTCAAGTATAAGGAGAAGGCTCCACAGATTGCAACGGCAGCAGAATTGCGCAACGACACATTCGAGAATATTGTACTTCGTAAATTCGACGATTATCAGGGGCTGACTTATGAACAATTGTGTTCAAAGATTGGCAAAAGGTATGATACTTCAAAGGACAAATATGCTCGAATCGCAAGCAGAATTGTTATGGGAAAGTTCAAAGTTGCTAATTTGTCTGAGGAATTTAAGAAAGCTGGTCTGCAACTGAAAACCATACGTATAGAAGCCGATGGTGGCATCAACGAGGCAATGTCTTTTGAGAATATCAATTACTCTGAGGTTTATGATACTGAAGACTGGCTGGATTCTCGTTTATATGAGATTTTCAGTGGTCGTTTCCTGTTTGCTATTTTCAGAGCTGATGGTGGAGAGATAGAGTATTACAACAAAGAAGGTGAGCTTGTGACAGAGAATACATATGCTTTTGACAAGGCTTTCTTTTGGACTATGCCAGTAGAAGATTTAAAGTATGCAGAGAAATACTGGAAGCATATTCGCCAAACAATTCTAGATAACCATATTCACCCTGACTATTTCAATTCTCCCAGAAACAAGCGTTTTCATGTCCGTCCTAAGGGAAAGAATTCAAGAGACTTAGCCATCAATCCCAATAACCCAGATGGCGAAAAGGTGAAAAAGTATTGTTATTGGTTCAACAATGATTATGTAAAAGAAATCGTAAGGAAGAATGTCTAAGAGTAAACATAAGATTCGTGTAGTAGAATTATTTGCCGGTGTGGGTGGCTTCCGCATCGGACTTGAAGGTGCTTCTGATGCTTATGAAACCATCTGGAACAACCAGTGGGAACCTTCGACGCAGCATCAGGATGCATCAATAGTATATCAGGCTCGTTTCGGAAGAAAGGGTCATTGCAACAAGGATATTAATACAGTACTAACGACTGACATACCAGATCATGATTTGTTGGTTGGTGGTTTTCCTTGTCAGGACTATTCTGTAGCTGCAACATTGAGCCGTTCAGGTGGCATTGAAGGTAAGAAAGGTGTGCTTTGGTGGCAGATTTATCGCATTTTGAACGAGAAAGGTGATAAGCGTCCTCAGTATATTTTCTTTGAGAATGTTGACCGTCTGCTTAATTCTCCTGCTACTCAGCGAGGCCGAGATTTTGCTATTATCCTTGCATCGTTGGCAGATTTGGGGTATGTTGTAGAGTGGCGTATTATCAATGCTGCAGACTATGGTATGCCACAACGTAGACGCAGAACTTACATCGTGGGTTACCAGAAGAATTCTGTTGTGGCTCAGAAGGTAGAGCAACTGGCAGACTGGGTAGAGTTCGATGGAGTTATGGCAAAAGCTTTTGAGTTCAGGCCAAAGACAGGAACAGTGTCTGAGTTTGACATAGAAGGTTCCATTAAGGAGGTTTCTGATGGATTTAACAAAGGCAAGAAAGATAGCCCTTTTGGTAATGCTGGAATGATGATGGACCGTCATGTGTATTCTGTTGACGCAGAGGCTGTCTATGATGGACCACGTCAGACATTGGGAGGCAATCTTGTTGATGAAGATTTCGTTCCAGAAGAATTCTTTATCTCAGATGAAGAACTCCCTAAATGGGAATATGAAAAAGGTGCTAAGAAGATTGAGCGAGTTTCCAAGGAGGGCTACAAGTATATGTTCTCTGAAGGAGGTATGGCTTTCCCTGACTCTCTTGACCAGCCTTCACGTACTATTATAACAGGGGAAGGTGGCACTGCACCATCACGTTTCAAACACGTAGTAAAAACAAAGTCAGGCCGCTACCGCCGCCTGCTACCTATTGAGTTGGAACGTATGAATATGTTCCCAGACAATCATACGCTTCATCCTGAAGTATCTGATGGCAGACGTGCATTCCTGATGGGTAATGCTTTGGTGTGTGGTATCGTGGAGCAGATAGGTAAGAGTCTCTATCAGTTCATTTACGACGAGGCTCCTGTTTCATCACGCCCCATCTTCATAAACCGCGATGCCAAGCCGATGCTTGATTTGGGCTTATTTGCAGACGAAGAAAAGCCCTTGGTAGTCAACCGTCCCAAGAAGCAATATACTCTTGACCCTGCAAAGCATCTGCTGATTGGACTGGTAAAGAAAGATAATGAGGAATACTTCTTGAAAGAAGAACCGACAAAGGTATATTATACTGGCAAGACAAAGACCTTCCCTTCGACAGTAGCCATCAATAAACTCTACTACTTTATGCCTTATATTAAGGAGAAAGGGGTGCGTGATTTGTATCTGATTCGTGTGGCTCGTATTGGTAATAAGGGTGAGATTTATCCAGAGTCTAACGATGAAGAACCACGTCTTGTGTTTGAACTGGAGTACCTTGAAAGTCTTCAAGAATACGAGAAGTTGTCCCTGACAAGGTACTGGTACAAAGATACATTGTTGGGGAGGATTATAAAGGCTAAGTAAATGGACGTGCTCACGAATCTGGCACATTGTAATCCTGCTTTCCTGACGGGAAATGGTATGCTGCTCCGTGATGTGTTTAAAGAGTTGTATTTCGTAAATAAGGATAGAAGGTGGAAAATTGGGCAACAGAAAGATTAATCCAAGCATTGGATAATATAGATGCTAAAATCAAGTATCTTGAAAACAGTCCACATCGTGATTTTATTTTGTTAGAATATGACACGATTTCGCTGTTCCATTGCTATAATATGAGTTTCAGATATTTTTGGAATAAGTTCGATCAAAATTCTGCAAGTCAAGTTTTTAAGTATATGGAAATCTCGAAAAGATTTTCAGATTTGTGCGAGAAGTATGAATCTATGCTAAATGAGCAAATGGACTACTTGGGGAGTAAGATTAATAGTCAGAATAATTATGCGGATATATTTCCACCAGAAATATTTTGTGAAGAAGAGAAAAAAGAATTCATTGATTATTACCAAGATTATTTGGGGGGAGTATATGAAATAATTGATAGAGATGATATGAAGCCAATGTACAGAATAGGGTTGACAACAAGATCATCTTTTGGAATGAGATATGAAAGGCTACCTCAGGATACAAACTATTATGTGTTACGTTGCGATAATTTATACAATTTGCACTATGAAACTCTTATCAACACGAGAAACTGCCTATACACTTTACTTTCCCTTATAAGGGCAGCAAAAAATTATCCCTACAACGCTTCTGCCTATTATAGGCCTAAACAAGAAGATATTGTAAAAGCTCTTGAGTCTGGATTATGTCAATATGCCAAAGAAAAAGAAATGATTGTTGAACGCGATTTACAGAAAACAGCTCAACTACTAAAAACTTCTAGGAATGAATTTCTAAATTCTGAAATTTGGGGGAAGGTGATGGAAGAGGAGGATGATCTTTATTACCTCGCGATTTCTGGCCAATTAGAAAATAATAGGGAGAAACGTTTTGAATTTATAAAAGAGGAACAAAGAAAACAACTCACCGATAATGCTCTTTTATTACAGATAATCAAAAGTACTGCTATCGATGGAGAACTGTTCGATACTAGGCTATCCGTCGAAACCCACAATTTACTCTCTTCATTAAACGCGGATAATCTCGATTTGTTTTACAAATTGGTACTCAGAAGAAATATCATTCAACGTGAGATGTTCCCAGAAGAATTGAGAGCAAAGTATGATGAATGGGTAGCCCCGTCTGAAGGACTCCAGCCGGAAGAAGATGAAGATGCAGGGTTGAGTGAAGCCCGCCAGTCAAAGCTTGACGAGATAATTAGTAAGTTGCAGAACGGACAATGGAAAGAGCCTGCAACATCAGATAATATCGCACAGTTATTAAATGCCGTTTTTGGCAGAGACTTATCATCACTTGATGAAAGCGATAAAGATCAGTGTGAGCGGATGTGGGCTTGGGCTGAAGGCAGTAGTGGTAATAGAATGGAGATAGTACCAGCAAATCTTGCGGGATTCTTTTCCGAAGAGAACTTGCTGTCAGGTTCGCCAAAGGAAATCAGCAATGACCTATTTGGTATGAGCAATAACCAGAGCAACAATATCAATAAGGGAAATTCCAAGCGTTGTAGTATCGCCTTTAAGGAAGTTCTTCCTTTCTTGAAGAAATACACAGCAAAAATAGTAAGACAAGGATAATTCTTGAATTCTGAGAGAATTCTGAAATCGCCAGACAGGTAAATACATCTGTTTGGCGATTTTTTTAGTATGCTTATAATCAGGTACTTACGATAATTCTGAAAATAATTCCGAGAATTCTTGTTTTTTTGGAATCCAGTTACAGGGAATTCCGACCTTTGCCAGCGAAATCAGAAGTCAGCGGGCGCAATAAACCCCAAAGACGATTTCGCGAGTAACATTATTAATAATTTAAATTTATACGATTTATGGCAAAGGTCATTAAAATGAAGACCAGCAAAACTGGCAAGAAAGTGAACAAGGAGAGTTCTACAACCATGGAAGAGGTTTTGCTGATTCTTGAGAAAGGTGAGACGTTCGGTGATGCATTGATTGGGATGCTGTCGCTGATTGCTACAGACTACAATGGTATAGGTGTTGCGTCCATCGGACTGGCTAAGGCATTAGCCTCACTGAAGCAAGTCGCTAAGTGCATTGATGCAAACATTGACAGTTTGTTTGCAAGTGAACTCGCACATTCTGAAAAGAAGTTCAGCGAGATCTCTGAAATAGAGGCGAACTAACATGTAGAATCCGGGGTTTGTGGGATGGTTTCCATGGAACAAAGCGCTTTACATCCTCACAACATCTCACTAAATCTTGGACGACAATGAAAGATTTACAGAAGGAGTACATATACCTGGACGGTCTATGGCTCAAAAGGGAGCAACTGCTTCAGTTGGCAATGAACGTAGGTGACTTCAACCTTGCCGAGCACTATCTCTGTGCTCTGCTGGCTGACGCCGTGATAAAAGGGCAGCGAGAAGCGATACAAGAAGTGAACAAGGTAAGGGAACACTACGGCGTGAAGGCCATACCCTTGTGTGAGAGTGATCTGGAGGATGGCAAGGATCTCTCGGGGGGTACAGGGGTGACGTCGGCTGACGAACAAGCCAGGAAGCAGTTCCTCAAAATGACTCGTGAGGAAGGGCTGGATGTGCTACGCAGAAGCATGAAGCGCCTGCTGGAAGACTATCACCTATTTATATATGCGCGTCATTGGCTCGCCATCTTTATGGTGATCAGAGACAGACTCATGGAGAGCCTGAACCAGACCGGCTTCGTGGAACTGGCTGTAGAGATAAGCCCAGACGGGTTGCCTGAGAAACTGCGGATGCGCGAGCATACCATGAAGAATTTCAGCCGTGAGATTCAGGAGCAAGACCGTGGCAAGGAATACTACAGGATGAAGCACAACCCTCAGAAACAACTCTGCGACACGTTCTGGAGCATCATACAAGAGACGATTTTGACGGAGAATTGACGAAAAAAACAGTGATTTGACGAACAATTTGACGAAAAATCGGATAATTGACGAATATTTCAAAGTGTGTTGTTTTTTTGCCGAACTTTGCATCGGAATCAGTCAGGAGCGGGTCTCAACAAACACCCTAAACGCTGATGGAGAAGTTCTACAAATATTTATCAATTAATTAAAAAAATCGATTATGAAAGAAAATTTCGAACAAGAGTTATTAATGGATTGTCTCGACCAGATTGTCGGGATGCGTAAGGAACACACGATGCTTGTTGCTAAGACGCAAGGCGTGGTGGGGAGGGTGGCAAAGATGATAGACCAAGCCATACATCCGTTCGAGAACAAGGGCCTGACGGTAAGGTATGGCCATGGGGACGTCAGATGTTGGCTCGCCACGTGTGAAGCAAAGGTGAGCAACTATTCCTTCGACGAGGTTGAAGTGGTGTTGGGGGTTGCCTGCTCTCCATTTGACCTAAAAGGTCACATCAAACTGACGAAGAAGGAGGCGGAAATCGTGGCTGAACTTCAGAAGATCTGGGTTCATAATTTGACAAGCAACTATTTTTTCGACAGGGAGCAGTTCAAGGAGTTATCGGATAAGTTGCGTATGCTGACTCATCACTTAGAATGCTATAACGAGTTGTCTTACTATTATGGCATTGACGACTTCTATCGTAGGGAAGACCTCTTGTCGAAGCATTACGACCTGAGCGGAGTGACCGACAATCCTGACTGCCACATCAGCACCAGAGACCTTGTCTCTATAAGTGAGTTGTACAGATAATCATCAAGGACCGTCGATTATGGCTCAGGAAATAAGAATACAAAAGAGGCTGGAGCGCGTCAGAAACCCTTATGGCTTCTTGGTCAACAAGGCTTGCATGAGTTGCCAGCACCGGGTCATCATTGAAGGTACTCGGTATTGTGAACTGCATCAAAGGGTGGTCTGCTCCCGGGCGCTATGCCCTGAATGGCAGATGAGCGACGGCTTGAGGAATGCCGGCCTGGAAAAACGGCGGTGAGTTCAGCCCCTTGTCAAGAAAAGTCTAAGTGGACTCGATAGTAATTTTTTTAATTTTTTAAAATTTCATTTCATTATGGAAAATTTAGTATTAATCGAAGAGGTGGGCGCATACTCTGAGCGCCAGTATCAGAAACAGGACGGCTCGACCGAGTACTTCAAGAGCCGCGGAGTGATCATGAAGCACGGTGGGGACATCTTCTACGGTGAGATGACGGGCGACTATGCCTCGAAGAACCGCGAGACGCAGTACAACCAGAACCAGCCTTACGTGGTGAAGGGCTACTGGAAGCAACGTACCTGGGAGGACCAGAACCACCAGACGCGTCATGAGAATATGTTTTACATCACAGACATTCAGGCACTCTAATCATTAATCGGGCGAAGGTGTAAGTGGAGGAAGTCTACGTAGTGAAATGAAATGGTACCAATATATTCCGACACCCCCCCTTCACTCACAACATTCGCAAGATGATGAATACAGACAATATCAAGACAACGACGCTGACCGCCCTCGTGGCCGTCAGCAAGACAGAGAGTGGAATGGATTACGTGCAGGTACTGCCCGAAAATCCGTGTGTAGGACAGGTGGAGCCGTTCCGTGGCTTGGGATACGGACAGATGCTCTCTAACGGCTCGTTTGAGTTTACGAGACACCGCATCCCCCGTTCGCAGGCCCTGACGCTGCTGAAACTGCCGCACAGTTCTGTCTCGAAATGTAAGGACCGTACGCTCCGCTTCACGTTTATCGTGAACGAGGGGGATATCTCTGGATTCTGCCGCTGGTTGTCGGAGGAGGCTCCTCAGGCCGCGGACTTCGTGAAAAAGCAACTGAAGACAATCATAAAAGGATAACAGCCGATGGTGATTTTGGTATATATGGAGGGCGGTGAGAAGCATTGCCGCCCCCTTACGAGCCTCGAGGAGATGATGAAGGCTTGTAACACGGATGAGAACGTGAAGAACTGGAAGATGTACCGCCAGACGGGCGACGACTGCTATAAGCGCGCATTGGTTCAGGTGTGTTACAACTGCCAGGTGGCTGACGGCGGACTGCTGAAGGGCGTCAAGACGGTGAGTCCGTTCTTCTTCTACGACATAGACTGCCGCGACCGTGAGGAGTGCCGTCGTATTGTAGGCCAACTGCTCAGGATGAAGGATGAACTGGGGCTGGTGGAGGTGTCTGAGTCGGCCAGTTACGGGGTTCACGCCGTAGGTCGCCGAGAGCCGGGACACACGATCCTGGAGTCGCAGGTGCGTATCTCCATCCTGACGCAGACGGAGATGGACACGAACAACAAGGAGAACAACAGGGTGGTATTTCACGGACCTATCGACGCCGAGACGACACCGCTGCTGGATGAGGCACTCTTCACTGAGAGACTGGGCGACGAGGAGGCTGCCGGGGAATATCAGCGGCTGAAGGAGCGGGAGAAGAAGGGACTGGAAGAGGTGCCGGCAGGGGCCAAGAAGGCGAATAAGCATTATAGGCCGTGGGAGGAAACTTGTTCCTCCCCTAAGTTAGGGGAGGCTAGGAGGGGTCTGAACGAGGGAATGACTGAGGCACCGGGTTCCTCCCCTAAGTTAGGGGAGGCTAGGAGGGGTCTGAACGAGCGAATGACTGAGGCTGAAGGAGCGGCTGCAGGAGCGCCTGTTCAGACCACCCCGCCTGACGGCACCCCTCCTAACTTAGGAGGGGAAAGCTGCGCGCAGGAAGCGGCGTTTGATATGTGTGCGGAGTTGGCGGGACTGAATCCGAACGAGATGGATATCTGGGGCGTACACAACTGGCACGCGAACCTCATGGCGGTGCTGTCGGTGGGAGTGGGAAAACTCATGAGCCGCGAACAACTGCAGGCGGTGGTGGCGAAGCGGTTGCCGAACTACTCGCAGACGGAAGACTGCCAGAAACTGATCGGCTACTTCTACGAGAAATATGACGCCGGCAAGGGCTTCATGAACGCCAGTCTGCGCCAGATCAACGCCAAGGCACAGACGATGTCCCCCAAGTTAGGGGACGACAGTAGTCTGAATGAAGGCTGTTCTGAGGATTCATCAGACCCCCAACCCCCTAACTTTGGGGGCTTACGGATGCCCCTGGGCGTGAAGGACTCGATAGAGGCTGTAGGGCCGGCAATGGCTATGCCTATGGTGACGGCCGTCTGCCCCTGTATCGGAGCACTGGCCACGGGCGTGGTGCTCGACGTGCACGGCAAGAAGAAGGGGCTGAACCTGATATCCTACATAGCCGGTGACTTCGCTTCGGGGAAGGGCGACATAGACCCCGTGATCGATACCTGGATGAGCGAGGAGATAGCCAAGAACCGCTTATACCAGCAGCAGGAAGATGAACATCGGGCCAAGGTAAGGGCTGCCAAGAACCAGAAAGATCAGCCGCAGGAAATGAAACTGCCCGTGAGATATGTCACGCTGAACACGACGGTGGCGAACCTGGCGGAGCGACTGGCCAACACCGACGGCAAGCACGCCTTCTCGTACACCCCCGAGGCAGACACGGTGGCGCAGAAATGGCGGTCGGCCATGAGCGACTTCTCGGTGATGGTGAGACAGAGTTACGACGGCAGCCGCTATGAGCGCGAGGCCAGGAGTGCCGAAGCGGTGAACGTACATATTGAGCACTTGTTGTGGAACATTACCATGTGCGGAACGCCCGACTGTGTGTATCGTATCGTGAGCAATTACACCGACGGTCTGCAGAGCCGTATTGCCTTTGCCCGAACTCCTGACAACACGTTCAAGAAACTGGAAGACAGGACGCCCCAACTGACCTTGCGGCAGACGGAGCACATCCAGCAGGTGGCCCATCTGCTGCCGCTGATGCAGGGGGAGGTGGTGTTGCCCAAACTGGAGGCCAAGGGGCGTGAGTGGCTGGAAAACATCCGTCTGGAGACGATGATGAACGACGACAGGGTGAAGGCCCGCCAGCGGTTCAGGATCTGTGTGACGGCCCAGCGAATGACCTGCTGCCTGATGCTCTGCAAGGTGTGCGAGACGCTCATCCAGAAACACGGGCTCAGCGGTGCCGAGACGAGGCTGAAGCAGCAGCCCAACCTGTTTAAGGAGATGTTGCTGAAGGCGCAGACACCGCAGATGCTGGCAGCCTTTGCCGTGATAGCCGACTCGCTGATGGAGAATGCCCTCTATTTCTTCCGGGAACGCATAGAGGACGCCATCAACAGCCGCGACTATGCCGGCAGCAGTGAGCGTCTGCGTATGGGCAAGAACGACACCATCTTCGAGCGTCTGGACGCAGAGTTCGGCTACGACGCAGCCTTCCAGCAAAGCATTGCCACCAAAGGGGCAGACGTGACGCACAATAAGGTGAGGCAGATGCTGAAGAACTGGAAGAAGCAGGGGCTGATCAAACAGACGGAGAGGGGACGCTATGTGAAAATCTCGGGTGTCGACCTTTGAGGACTCCGGATGTGTCATATGTGTCATTTGTCATTAGTGTCATTAAGGATTTCAAAACAAAACACAGTATGGAAAATATTCAATTAGAAAAACAAGCAAAACTCTCCGAGCATTATACGCTCGGGGAGATGACTAAGACGAGTACGGGGATGATGAATATCCCGAGTAGAGTGAGTATTGA
>Ga0256404_1006540_pt1 | contig 19206 bp, 26 predicted proteins | sample RumenRJG_01DNA_FD_185990 | JGI IMG/M metagenome (GOLD analysis project Ga0256404, IMG submission 185990) | Bovine rumen microbial communities from Lethbridge, Alberta, Canada - RJG_01 | ecosystem: Host-associated > Mammals > Digestive system > Stomach > Rumen | place: Canada: Alberta | collected...
GATTTTACAAGTTGAAGGTAAACTTGCCGCATCAATAAATACATATTATGACAATGATTCTGCGGTTATCGGATCGAATTTGGAGTATGCGGCAATTCATCAACTCGGAGGTCAAGCCGGTAGAAACGAATCTGTCGAAATACCTGCAAGACCGTATCTTAAATTAACCAATGAGGATTATGATGAGATTCTTCATGAAATTGAAAAATATTTAAAAGATGACTAATTCCTAATTTTTTGCCGAACTGTTTTATGTTCCTTAGTTGCAAGAAAATTAAGGGGTACGGCAAGCAGGAAAGGAGTAAAATATGACTACTGTAGAACCAATCAGAAACAAAAAAGATGTCGAAAAAGTCGAGAGATATCTTCAAAAACAAAGTGCAAGAGATCATTTAATTTTTGTCTTTGGGACAAATTGCGGTCTCAGGATTTCTGATATTGTTGCACTTAATGTCGGAGATGTCAGAGGCAAAAACTATGTTCAAATCGTAGAGAAGAAAACAGGCAAATTCAAACGATTTCCTTTGAATGAAAAATTAAAAGGATTAATCGCTGAGTATGTCAAAGGTAAAAGGGACAGAGAACCTCTGTTCAGGTCTTTGTGGGGCAGGAGGTATAATCGCATTACTGCTTATTATATGATAAGAGATGCTTGCAAAGCCACCGGATTAGAAGAAAAAATAGGAACGCACTCAATGCGTAAAACATTCGGCTATCACCATTATCAACAGTTTAAAGATGTAGTTTTACTGCAAAAAATCTTTAATCATTCATCGCCGCAGATTACTCTGCGTTATATAGGAATAGAGCAGGATCAAATTGATTACTCATACAACAACTTTGTTTTATAGTCCTAAACACTCTCTAATAAAGGGATTGCATTACATTTTGAACGGATTACAAAATATCCATTTTGTATATTTAAAAACCCAAAAATAATATTTTTTGCTACTATACTTGAATTTTTCGGATTTGAAATTCAATTTTCAAAACATAATGTAGCACGCATTTTTTAGAAAATAAATTGCCTGAATGTCTAATATATCGGCACAAAAAAATTGCATTACTTATTGGATAAAATGTAATCTAATTTGACTCAGAAAGGCGGTTTATGTACAAGCATAGAGCGACAATGACAGATAGGCGGTATAAAATCCTGAAATTTATTGCAAAAGGCTATAATAATAAGCAAATTGCAAGAAAAATGAAAATGTCGTTGTCTTGCCTTAAAACTCAAAAATGGCGTTTGTATTGTTATCTCGGTGAAATTCATACTGCAATAGATGCCGTTTATATGGGCTTGCAAATGGGTTTATTGCAAATGTCGGAATTGTGCGAGCCTATGAGAGAGGAAATTTTATATAATGAAAATGAAAAACAGATGCACCGTACAATTAAAACAGAGCGGTCAAATAATAGGAACATTCAGACCAACACAAAAATTATTCCGTTCCCTGCAAAAAGAGTTAGAGCCATTTAGAACACTATATGATAAAAAATGCTTTATAACTCTAAAACAAGAAGATGTTTTGATGGGAAATTATAAAATTGACGAAAAACGATTTAATAAAATAAGGGATAAAGTTGAACCTTATCGGTCTATCGGTCATATTTGTAAAAATGTAAGATGTATTGAAACCGGACAAATTTTTGAAAATGCAAGAAAAGCGGCAGAGTGGGTTGCATATGTTCGAGAAAGAGGATATTGCCATACAGATTTAATAAAACGTGCTTGTCGCAAAAAAGGAACTTGTTTCGGTTATCATTGGGAGTTTATAAAGTAAATTAAAGTGCAAATAACATATAAAATTATTTCCAATCAGGAAAATATTTTATTCTAAGAGTATCTTTAGGGGTTATTTTAGCCTGTCCACCTTTTATAAGTTGGCTTATAGGTAAGACAGAGACTGGAGAGGGTTTTGGGGATTTTATTAATTTTAACCACCATTTAACGTTACCTTGAATTATAATTTCACTAATAAGTTGTGATTTATTTGTATTTGGAATTTCAAAATTATCAATAGTCAATTCGGCAGGCAATCCACCTCTTGCAGGTGGAATAATAGTTTCAATTCTTGCCTTTACAATTTCATCTTTTTGTAAAAATTTTTTATTTTTAATAAATACATCATCGCAAACTTTAAAGTCTACCTTTTGCCCTTCGATAAAGTTCCCTTTTGTAGATATTTTTTCAATCGGAGAAAGTTTTATGATGTAATATTCAGTGGAATTATAGTTATAGGGTAAGTTACTTGAATTAGGCAACGATGATGCGTAACAAGAAGAATTTCCTAAATATGCAAAGGCAAATATAAATGCAAAAAATTTATTCATTTTCAAACTCTTCATTTTCATTATCATTTCTATTTAATTTTACTCTTAACAGCCCTCTTTCAAATACAGTATTTAACAAAAAGTTCTGATAGTACGGATTATCAAGATAAGGATTATCATCTTTTAAATATTGAGGATATTTTAATAAAATATATTCATAAATGGAAACTAATCTATTTGCTGTGCGATTATGTCTCAAAGAATATTTATATTCAGGATAAGTTTTATTTAAGTATGTAATTAGTGCAAGTGGATTGTAATTGGCATTAACCATGTAATCAACTGCTTTCTTGTCAATTATGCGTTCATAAAATCTCGGATTTTTGGCGACATTCATTCTATTATCAAATTTACTATAAATTTTGCTTATAAAATATATCTGACGTGATAATATTGCAGCAATTTCATCATCAGTTTCAGTATATTGATATATCCCATCATACATGATAATTTGGTTCTTTTTTATTCCATGTATCATTTTATACACATTCCTACGTGTTTTCTTATTATAGGTAAAAACAATGTGGGTTTGAACTTTATTACAATTTAAAATATTAGTTCCAATTTGATCTATTTTTGTTTGTATTTCATGTTCAGTTACAATTTCTGCATTTGTGGGTATTATACTTAACATTATTAATAAAATAGAAATAATAATCTTTTTCATGGTATTATTCTAGCATAAATGAGTTGTAATTATCTTTCATTAATATAAATAGGGGATTTATATGAAAAAATATTTATTAATTCTATCCGTTTTATTAATTGCAAATAGTGTTTATGCAATTTCTGATGAGGCAAAAAGTAGGATAACTGCAAGACGTCAAGTCTATTCTGCTCAAAAAAGTGCGTTAAATAGTCAGCTTGATAAACTACAAGCTGAGTATACGAATATAGCTGAAGATACAATGATGAATGCAACCCAAAAGCAGTATAGACTAAAAGAATTGGAATCTCAAATTTTACAAATAAATTTAGATAAAAGTCGTTTAAAAACACAGTACGAAAATGATAAAAAGTACATCAAACGAAAATATTAGTTAGGAGAAAATGAATGAAAAAATTGTTAGCACTATTATTAAGTATTGGTATGTTTTCTATTAATTCAGGGGCATTGGCGATTGATGCTGTTAATGAAGAACTGTTAGTTCCTCAACAAGAAGAAACTCCTCAAATAGTTGTTCATAATGATGCTCCAGTTTGGGCAGAATATGTTGCACCGAAATATAGAAATCCAAGAGGTGATTTTAAAAAAGGAAGTGCCATCACTGAATTAGTTTTCGGAATTGTACTGACGGATTTGCTTATAACGGCTCCTGTGGGTATTCCATTGTTGGCTCATGGTACAACAAGAGTAAAAATGGTTTCTTATAACAATAGAAAAAATATTTTTGATGAAGAAATTGCAAAAGCTAAACTTATTCAAGATGATAAAGAAAGAGCAGCGGCATATCAAAAAATATTAAAACAATGCCATTTAAAAGAATCAACAAGACAACATTATATTAGAAAAGAAGCAAAAGCAAAGGCAAAAGCTGCTAAAAAAGCTAAAGAGCTTGATAAATAAAACTAATTATTAAAAAAGTCATAAAAATGATAGCATTGAAAAGGGTATTGTCTTATCATATTCTCCAAAAATTGAGTATATAAAGCGATTTGTTCTTTTTCGCTTAAAGTTTCTTGTTTTTGGATTACTATTTTATATTTTGATTTATGTTTTATAACTGAAATGTAGTATGTTGGGACTTCCATAAGTTTTGCAAGTTTAAATGTTCCTTTCGGAAGCAGTATTGTATGCCCAAATAATTCAGTAGTGATATTCTTAGTATAATTATTTTCTGATACTCTATCACCTGCAATAAATACCATATTGCCTTTATTTAATTCATCTTTTAACTCTATTCCTGTATTTAACCCAATATCATCAACTTGGAATGTTGTTATTGGCATAGTTAATTTAGTTTTTGACAGAAAATTGTTAAAAATTTGACTTTGTTTACCACTAACAAATACGTCAACGGCAATATCATTTTTTTTATTATATTTTTGAAAAAATGCTTGAAAAACTTCAACATTACCTATGTGGTTACAAATAAAAAATACTCCGTTACCTTTATCAAGATCCTCATATAACTGTTTCTCAACAAATTTATCAGAAAATTCAACGTTATCTGTTCTAAAATTTCCACTATAAACTAAAAATTTATCAACCAAAGAATTTGCGTAAGAATATATATGTCTAAATTGATTTATCAAGCTAGGTTTTAAACCAATTTCAGTTTCAATAACTTTAAAATATTTCTTTGAATACTCTCTGACTTTAGGTGCGAATATAAATGTGAATACAGACATTAATAACGCAATTAAATATAAAGCATTTTTACCAAAGATTTTGTACAAAAATAAAGATATACGAAGTCTATTTTCTCCTGCGGACTGTTCTTTTATCTGAAACCATCTCCCAAACGCACTATTTTCGCATTCTAAAAGAGTATAATTATAAGAACCAATATCTTGATGATAACAATCAATTGTAAAACCCGCTTTTTCAATGAGTGTTTTCATTTCTTCTAAAGAATAGAATTTACTTATTCCATTTGCCATACAAGTAAAATATAATGATGTATGTACAAGTGAATATTCCGCTCCCTCAAATTTTTGCATATCCGTATACGGTTCTAAAATGTATAACCTAGAACTTCTATCCATATGCTGTCTTATATCTGACAAAATTTTAATAATATCTTTTTTAGAAAAGCAATCTAAAAATTGGCTCATTAAAACAGCACTATTTTTTATACTAGGATAATTAGGCTTTTCATCTAAAACATTAATTGGATGAAATTTGCAGTTTTTTAATTCAGGTTTATTTTTTATTTTGTTGATGTTTGATTTTAAATCAAACATTGTAATATCAAAGTTTTTATCATGATTAAGGCATAATGTTTCAAATTTCCCTGTATTGCCGCCTATATCATATATTGTTTTATGTTTTCTGTTTATTATTTGAAAAACTTCTTCAAAGCAATTATCTGAATATAAGTGGTCAAATTCATACCAACTATTCTGCATTTTTTCAGGTAGTTCTGTTAGTGCAGTATAAATTGTAGGATAATTTCCTATAAATTTTTGTAATCCCTTTGGTTTTTGCTCTTCAAACGATTTTGTTAATTCACTTGCCCCAAGATAGCAAACATCTTTTACAAATCCAAAATTTGCTTTTGTCATGTCATCATACAAAAATAATCGTCCCATTTTGGTTAAACTGAAAAGAGCTTCTTCTTTATAAATAATTTTATTTGCAACACCAATTTGTAAAAGCGTTCTAACCGTATATTCATCTAAACCTAATGCAGAAATTAATTCTTCTTCAGTTGAGGATTTTTTATCTAAAAGTTCAATTATTCCTAATTCAAGCATTGATGACAGAGCTTGAAATGCTAGTGGTGCAAATATAAATTTTTGTGCATTTGTAAGAGCGTCTATAATAGAATCTTGTTTTTTGCGTTTTAGAGTTTTCATCATCTTATCCTATTGTTTAATAATAAATAACCAACTATATAAGATGTTACAATTCCGAAAAACAATACTAAAGCCATAGAACTTAACATCTTAAATCCACATAATGCCAACAACAAAAATGAAAAAGACGTTGTAACGCAAGATACAAACACCGCACTTTCTGTTTTTTCTTCTCCACCTACTCTGAAAATAGAATAATCAATCGTAAAACCTAAGACTAAAAATATTGTAATTATACTGAATAAATTTAATTCTCCATAAACTAATGCGGTTAAGAGAATTGAGCAAGCAATTCCTACGATAGATGGAATTAATATTTTGAATGCTTGTTTGTAGTTATATAGGCAAGTTAATAAAAGGTACAAAAGCAATATTACAATAGGGAATATAATCATAAGTAAATGACGATAATGCGTCATATAATGTTTTATGTCCGACTGAAAATTTACAACCTGAGCATTATTATTGGTAATATTTAAATTTTCATTTCCAAATACAATTATCATAGATGTATTTGCGTTAAGCATTAAATCTTTTAAATAAAGATTATCAAACTTAATGGGAGTAAACTTACTGTTCTTTAAATCATCAATTTGTTTTGCCGTTAAAATATTAGAGTAATTGTTCAAATTATTTTTATATAGCTGTTTTACTAGATTATAGTTTTCTCTTTGTCTTTGTTCTGACGGAAAGAATTTTGATAACGATATATAATCCATTTTTAAATTTTTTGTAATTTTTTCTTCAGTTTCTATAATTTCATCAAAATTATCACCTTTTACGGTTATAATTTGCGTATTTGCATTTTCTCCTGAAATTTTACTATACAACATTTCTGCTTTTAATAATGATTTTGTCGGGCTGTACAATGCAGTTAAATTATCATTAAAATTAAATCTTAAAATTCCAACTGTACTTAATAATAAAAGAGCAATAAAACATATTTTATATAACTTGTGTTTCGGATTATAAGTAATAATCGGCACAGAATATTTGAAACAAGGGTAAATAAATAACACAACCAAATATATGCCAATAAGTCCTAAAGCAGTAAACACCGCAACCTGTTGAAGTAACTCTATTTTTGTAAAGTATAGTAATGTAAAAGGTACAACTGTAGTTAGCAAACTAAATGAAAGATTTTTTACAAAATTTTTGTTGATTTTGTTGGCAAAAAAATAATGATATGAATAATCGATACCTATACCGATTAATGTAGTTGAAAATACCATTGTAATTACTTGAAAACTATCAAACCATAATTTTGTTCCAACATACCCTGCCAGCATCCCAAACATTATACTCAATGCAATAGGTAGTAACAACTTCAAATTTTTAAAATATCTGTATGTTAGGAAAAAAATCATCAATGTTGATAATATACAAATAATGTTTATATCAACTATTGAACGAGAACTCGTGTAGTAAGAGTGTATTGGGGTTCCTCCAAGATAAATTTTTGAATGTTCATTTGAAAGTTCTTTTTGAACATTTATCAGTTGTTTAATCTTTTTATTGCTCAAAGTCGGAGATAGAGCTTGGTCATTTTTTATTTTTAAACTAACGAAATCATAATAATTACCATCAAGATAATCAATACTATTCGGCATTTTTATACTTGATAGAATAAAATCATCAATCAATAAATATGGATCTTTATCTAATGTATTTAACTGAATTCCTGTGGGATTATACAAACTCTCAATACTCTTTTGGTATACCTCATCATATTTTTTATCAATTAAAAGGGTTCTCATCTGTTCTGATAAAAAATTTGTCGGCTGGCTTAAATATGTATCTAAAATTTTAGATACATCAGGTTTATTAATTTCAAAATAATCTGTATCTATTTGTTTGTTAAAATTTTGTCTTAATTCGTTTAAATCAGACTGATTTTTTGCTTCAAAGACAACTTTTATTATAGATGAAGATTTATTTGCAATAGAAACAATATCTGAAGAATTGACTACAGATTGAGGAAGTAATGTTTTTAACAGATTTGTTTCAACATCCCCATTGTGAGTTACTCCTACAAAGCATAGGATAAAGAATATAGCAAAAAATATAATAAGTCTTATTTTGTAAACCATAATACCGTCTTATTCCCATTAGTTTGTATAATATTAATCTTGTTTATATAATCAGTACCATCGATTGTTATTGATGACACATAGTTATAGGCATTTGAAGTTTTTTTTGGTTTCATACCCAACGTCCATTTATCGCTGTTGCCCTCATAGTAAAAGTTAAATTCTTTTTCTAATCTTGAATATTTTTTTGTAGAAACAGCATTTACAACATCATTTATCTGTTTGTAATTTTTATTTGTATAGTCAACTGTTGATTGTACAGGATATTTTGTGTAAAAATAAACTCCGTTTTTTTCAGCAAATTCAAAATCTCCAGATGATACAAGAGGTTTTTCAATGTTTTTCAAATACTTTTCTTGCTTAAACTTACATTTTATACTTCCCATTTTCGGTATATATCTTGAAATATTTTCAAGATTTGTTGGCGAATTATAAACGTCTGCAAAAGCTGAACAGGCAAAGGATAATAAAAGAATAATTACACTAATATATTTTCCCATTTTGCACCTCATTTATAGCTTCTCTCAATCTTTTTGGCGGAACATAAACACTCTCACGAGTATTTATATTAACCCCAATTTGCATACTTGTGGCTTCAAATATTTTATCATCTGTATTTTTATTAAATATAGTATATTTAATATCTAAAGATGGCTCAACAGAAATCACCTCTGATATAATATTCAAAACATCTCCAAATTCTGCGGGTTTAATATATTTCACTTTCATTTTAGCAATTGGATAGGCATATCCATCAGCTTTCATATCCATATATGTATAATGTAACTTATCAAGCATATCGCAACGAGCTTGTTCCAAGTAACGCATGTAATTACCATGCCAAACCACATTCATTGGATCTAGATCTTCAAAAGAAACTTTTATTTCATACTCTGTTTTGTATAAGCTCATAATACTCCCTCAAATATATTTTCACATAAAAACGCACCCGATGAATATTTTTTATCATCTGAATAAAATTCATAGATTATTTGCTTTTTACTATGTTCAAGTTTTAAATTTACGACACTATCAGGTTTAATAATATTTGAAAATTTAATCCTTTTCCATTGTCCTTGACCTAATTCAAGACCGAAATGAAAATTTGCAAATTCTTTTGCCAAATACAACTGTAATACCCCAGGAACAAGTTTGAAATTTGGGAAATGCCCATTAAAAAAATTACATTGATTATAAAAGAAAATTTTATATTTTATAGAATTTTCCGCTAATTCTCTATCTAATATTATTGGCAAAGATAAATTTACATCAAAAAAATGATCAATCAATTTTTTATCAAATTTCCCAGTGTTAGTCATTGGAATCTTATCAATATATTTCCATTTTTGAGGTATAACCTCAGAATAATTTGCAATATAATGCTTCATTTTTTTGGTTAAATTTGAAATACCGTTTTTTAATAAATATTCTTTACCTTTTGCAGATAAGGCACATAGACAAACTAATTTGTTACTCTGCTTTGTGATGTAGCAATTGTCTACAAAATCACAATTTTTTAAATCTTTTTCAAGCTCATCAGCACAAACCCTTTTTTCATAAATTTTAAATAGTCGGTCTGTTCTATTTTTTATTTTTAATGTGCGATTATCTAATTCAATGCTATCATTAATTGCAACAGTATCACCATAAAAATAATCCCCAACAACTTCTACATTATTCTCTTTTGGGTATATCTCTACATTTTTAAACAATTTGAAATCATCATTATGGTGGGTTTTATGAGCCATAACTCCTGTTTCTGAACTTCCGTATATTTCAATAATGTTTGATTTGTTTTCTAAATATTCAAAAACTTTTTCATCTAATTTAGAACCTGCTGTAATAATATATCTTGGAGGTATTTTAAAAGGTATATCAAATTTTGGAACTGAACTTAAAAAAGTGGGGGTTGATACTAGTATTGTATCACTTTTATCAACATTTTCAGGGTATGAAACGGTTTGAGTATTAATTATCAAGCCATTACATAATGGTGTCATTAAGTGAAATGTTAAACCAAATAAATGACACATTGTGGTCGTTGACATAACAGTTAAACCCAACCCCTTTAAACAAAATTCTTCACCTATATCTTCAGCTTCCCTTATCAAGTTAAATAGTGATTTTTTAATTATTTTCGGAGAACCTGAAGAACCTGATGTATAGAAGTTTATTTTAGGCTGTGTTATGTCAATATATTTAAAGTTAAAATCCGCATTTTTCTCTTTTATATACCCTTCAAGTAAATCATACTCAAATTCCATATTTTTTAAACGTGTTTTATCTGTAATAAGATAGATGTTCTTATTAGCTAATATAGAAGCAAAAAATTGGATTATAAAATCAAAATTATCTCCTGCAAGAATTACAACATTTTCTTTTTTGTTTTTTAAAAATTTTATTTCTGAAGTAATTAGATTTTTTAAATCAGCAATAGTATAGTTTTTAACTCCGTCAGTAACGGCAATTTTGTTGTCATATTTACTTGTAGTAAAAATTTCTTCCAACATTAAATTATTTTCATGCTCCTTAAAATAATTCTAACAATGTATTCTATACCGAATATCAATCCAATCAAAACGTAAGAAATACAACTATTATAAATTATCCAAATATTATCAGGTAAAAATATAGTCCATATTGAGAGACATAAATTTATAAACATAAAAACACACCAAACATAAGTTAATCTTCTTGTATAATCCCATGCAGGTTTCTCCAATTTATCACCAAATCGTCTTGCAAACCTTTGGATAACAGTTTCTTTCTGAAATAAAGAGCTATAAAATACAATAAATACCGTTAAATTGCATATTGGAGGGTAAAATTTCAAGAAAAAAAATCGTTTTATACAAAACAATAAAATAACGAATAAAGTAAATAATATCGGCATAAAACTTTTTACTTTACTCATACCATGCCCCTTTATATAAGATTATGTATTGCTTCTACAACATCATTAAGTGTTCTTAATGATTTAAACACATCAGGAGAAAGACGTTTGCCAATATATTGATGTAACCTTACTGCCATATCAACAGCATCAATACTATCCAACTCTAAATCCTGAAATAAATCTGCATCTAATTTTAATTTTGATTTATCAATTTCGAACTCTTCTTCTAAAATTTTACATATTTCTTTAAAAATTTCATCTTTTGAATATTTTTTATCCATTTTGTTGCTTCCTCACAAAATCTGCAATTGTTTTTACTGAATAAAAATATTTTCTATTCTCTTCTTTATTTTTGCTCAAATTTAAATCAAATTCTTTTTTTAATGCCATACCTAACTCTAATGCATCAATTGAATCTAGCCCTAAGCCTTCCCCGAATAAAGGCTCATCATCCGCAATGTCATCAATTGAAATATCTTCCAATTCCAATGAATTTATTATTAAATGTTTGATCTGCTCTTCTAATTCCATATTCATATTGTACCATAAAAATTTAATTTTACCTTTTGTATAAAGTTTTTGATATATATTTGGTTATTTTAGTGTTGAATGTTACTTCATCAGGGTATTTTTCTATAAATTCTTTTGTATCTATTTGTCCCAAATATTCTAAAGAGTATAATATTGGTTTATCACCTGCATCATAAATTGGTTGGTTAATTTGTAAAAAGTCATAATCTGTTTCAAGATCTAACATAACTATATTTTTTCGAGATTTCTGAGCAATTAAAGCCGTTCCCCGTCTAATTCTTGGCGTTTCATTTTTTCTGTGTCTTATTCCCATAGGGAAAATTATAACATTCAGACCATCATTCAATTTACTACAAGTAGCTTCGATCAGTTCGTCTACGGATTGTGTTTCTATCAAAAATAATAATTTTACAATGCCTTTTAAGAAAAAGTTTTTAGCCAATCTGTTTGCAACAAAACAAGTTGAATAAGGAATTATAGACATAAGAACAACTATATCTATAAAACTTGGATGAGTTGAAACAATAATTGAATTTTTAATATTTTTTATTTTATCAATATTTGTAACATTTAATCTTATTATATGAAGTTTTAAAAGTAGCTGAATAAAAAAAGACCAAGATTTTCTTAAAATTTCATATTGTTCATACTTTGATTTTTGTATTGGAAAAACAAAATAATTAAAAATTAACGCTGAAATTCCGTAGAAAATAAAACAAAAAATTGTTATAAACCCTCGTATGAATTTTATCATTCTACAACCTCATTAATGTATAAGTCGGAGTCTTTATGGCATCTATTTCACTATTTAACAACTTTTGATAATTAATAAATTCATCATTAACAACAGCATTATTTTGCGGGATTAAAACATACTTATTGGCATCTTGCTCTTTTGTTTTTGATAAATTAATGGCAAATGAGTTGATAATTCCTTTATTATCATCAGAATAGCAATATAAGACGTTGTTATAATTTGATATAACAGAAGATAAAAGACCCATTGAAAAAGTTTGTCCACAAGCTGATAAAGCAGTATATGGAATGGATTTTTGTTTATTCAATAAAAAAGAACTAATTGCATAATTATGAACAGAGCCCGAAAAGGTATTTGGCGAAACTTCCTTTTCTGTCATATATTGATCTATTATTTTAAGCAACTTAGTAACTTCCCCATATTGAGAAGAAAACACAATATTTTCAGTATTATCGGAATAGACACTATTTAAGTTTGATAGTGTAATTTTGTCTAGTACACTCATTCTACGTCTGACAATTGGCGGAATAAAACTTAAATCAAGTCCATCAATATCATTTAAATAGTTAAACTTATTCACATAAAATTCTAAATTACTCTCTTTCATGGTATTATTATACTATAAACACTAAAGAGGGTTAAATTTTGAAAATTACAGGTTATGAAGCTATTTGTAATTTAGGTGACAACATTAATGAAATTTATGATAAAGCCATTGATGGAAATACTGATTGCTTTGATAATCTTAAAAATTATATTCCTAATAATTATATAAGAGTTGGAATTATAAACTCTGAACTTCCGCAAATTATTGATGATGATTTTAATATCCGATGCAATCAACTTCTGCTCAAAAATTTAGAACTTTTAAAAGATAAAATTGCCAGTTTAAATTATCCACATGACAGAATCGGTATAGTTGTAGCAACAACTAATTCAGGGGTGGAAGAATATGAGCAATCGCAAAAACAAAGGCATTCTGAACTTGGAAACCCTTCTCTTTTCATAAAACAACAACTAAAACTAAACGGCTTTTATACAACAGTATCTACTGCGTGTTCTTCGGGGTTAAAAGCATTTTCACTTGCAAGAGATTTGCTAAGGAGTAATATTTCCGATGCCGTAATTATTGCATGTGTTGATAGTCTTGCCAAAGTTCCTATATATGGGTTTAATTCTTTAGAAGTTTTATCAAATCAGCCCTCAATATCTTTTAGCAAAAATCGCACAGGCATGAATATAGGTGAAGCAAGTGCTATATTTATTGTTGAAAAAGACACTGCAAAAGGAATAAATGTTATGGGAATTGGAGAAAGTTCTGATATTTTTCATTCAACCACCCCTGATCCCAATGCTAAAGAGGCTATAAATGCAATTCAAAAAGCATTAGAAGAGGCTAATATTAATCCTAACACCATTGACTATATAAATGCTCATGGAACAGGAACTGTTGCAAATGACATTATGGAAGCTAATGCTATCAGTAAAATATTTTCGGATAAAGTTCCTGTAAGTTCAACTAAACCAATGACGGGTCATTGTTTAGGGGCTGCCGCAGGGATTGAAATTGCACTATGTTGTAAATTACTAGATAGCTTTGACGGAAGATTATATCCACATATTTATGATGGTCAATACGACAATGAATTACCGAAGATTAACCTTGTTGAGCAAGAAGAAAAATACTCAAAATGCAATATATGTATGTGCAACTCGTTTGGATTTGGTGGAACTAATGCAATTATGATTATGGGGAAAGATTTATGAATAACAAAAAATATTTAGCCACGATACTTCCTCATAAAGAACCTATGATTTTAATAGATGATGTTGTAGATTATTCTATTGATGAAAAATGGTTAAAATCTGTTGTTACAATTAGGGAAGATAGTTTATTTTTTGATAAATCAATAAACGGAATTGATAGCGTAATTGGCATTGAATATATGGCTCAAACTATTGGTTGTTATGCATATTTAAGAAAGCAATTAGCAGAGCCTAAAATTGGTTTTTTACTTGGAACTAGATTATACAATAATTTGATAAAAGTATTTGAATTAGGAAAAACTTTTTATATTTTTGTTAAAGAGGTATTTGTTTCAGAAATTTATTCTTTTGAATGTTTTATTTATAATGAAGGAAATGAAGAAGTTGCAAGTGCAACAATCAATGTATATCAAGATGATAGTGGGAAGATAGAGGAAATTCTTAATGGATAAGAAAACGGTCTTAATTACTGGATCAAGCAGAGGTATTGGAAGAGAAACCGCAATTTATTTGGCTAAAAATGGTTTTGATATTGTATTACACTGTAATAAAAATCAAGACAAAGCATTGGAAGTTCAAAAAATAATAGAGAAATTAGGTCGTAATGTCCGAATTTTACAGTTTGATGTTTCAAATCGAGAACAAGCCAAGGACGTTTTATTAAAAGATATTGAAAAAAACGGTGTTTATTATGGAGTAGTTGTTAATGCAGGAATTACTGCTGATAATCCTTTCCCTGCAATGGAAGATGATGAGTGGGATAGAGTTATAAACACAAATTTAAATGGATTTTACAATACCCTTAGACCAATTATTTTGCCTATGATACAGAATAGAAAAGGTAGAATTGTTGCATTATCTTCAATTTCAGGATTGCAGGGCAATAGAGGTCAAATAAATTATAGTGCCTCAAAAGCAGGAATTATAGGTGCAGTTAAAACTTTAAGCAAAGAAGTTGCAAAAAGAAATATTACCGTTAATTGTGTTGCTCCCGGTGTTATAGAATCAGATATGACGACCGATATCCCGTTTGAAATGATTAAAGAAGCAATACCAATGCGTAGAATGGGTACCGCAAAAGAAGTTGCTAGTGCAATAAATTATTTATTTAGTGAAGATGCTTCATATATTACAGGGCAAGTGATTTCTGTTAATGGAGGTATGTGTTAATGACAAAACGAGTTGTTGTTACAGGAATGGCTTTAACAAGTCCGTTAGGTACGGGAGTTAAATCATCTTTTGAAAGATTGCATATCTTAAAAAATTGTATTCAATATGATAAAAATCTTGAAATATATAAAGGTTTGCATACAAGACTTGACGCAAGAGTAAAAGATTTTGAATTGCCGTCTGATTTTACTAGAAAAACTACACGAACTATGGGTGAAGTTGCCAAAATGTCTGTTGTAACTGCAAGACAAGCTCTTGATAATTCAGGATTAATTGATAATGAAATTATAACAAATGGACAAACTGGTGTAGCATACGGTTCTTGCAGTGGCTCTATTGATGCAATTAAAGATTTTTATTCCGTAGTAGCAAATTATGAAGTTAAAAATTTAAATTCAGGCTCTTACATAAGAATGATGTCCCATACATCAGCCGTAAATATTTCATTATATTTTAAAACACATGGTAGAATAATCCCTACATCTACTGCTTGCACATCTGGTTCAATGGCGATAGGTTATGCTTATGAGGCTATAAAAGCAGGGATACAAACGGTTATGATTGCAGGCGGAGCTGAAGAACATAGTCCAAGCAATATTGGGATATTTGATACTTTAATTGCGACAAGTGTGAAAAATGATACACCACAAGAAACTCCATCACCGTTTGATAAAGATAGAGATGGGCTTGTTATAGGAGACGGTGCAGGATCTTTAATTTTAGAAGAATATGAACATGCCAAAAGTAGAGGAGCAAAAATTTATGCTGAAATCATTGGCTTTGCAACAAATACAGATGGTACTCACATTACAAATCCAAATTCAGATATGATGTCAGAAGTTATGAAAATGGCTCTTGATAATGCGAATTTATCTTATAAAGATATTGGTTACATCAATGCACATGGTACAGGTACAATAAACGGTGATATTGCAGAAAGTATTGCAACGAATAATGTCTTTGGTTCTAATACACCTATTAGTAGTTTAAAAAGTTATACAGGGCATACACTGGGTGCTTGTGGGGCGATAGAGGCAATTATGAGTATTGAAATGATGAATAATAAATGGTTTTGTCCAACACTTAACTTGAAAAATATTGATGAAAACTGTGGAGAATTAGACTATATAATGGAACAGCCCCGAAAAATTGACACAGAATATATTATGAGTAACAACTTCGCTTTTGGGGGAATAAATACATCGCTGATTTTCAAAAGGATATAAATGCAAATATTTTATATTAAAGTTGATAAGTTTAAAAAAAGTCATGATAAAAATTTTTTAATTCAGTATGCAAATGTAGAATTTACGTCCGAGAAGCGTTTTTATGAATATACTATTGGAAGATATTTAGTTAAGCATGTTGCAAAAAAATATTATAATATTAATGATACTGAAATTATAAAAAATGCTAACGGTAAACCTATTTTTAAGAATGCAAATCTATATTTTAGCATTTCACATTCTAAAAACATTGTAATCGCTTGTTTTGATAAATATCCATGCGGAATTGATATAGAATATATTAAAAATCGAAATTTGAACAAATTATCAGAATATTTTGACAAAAATTTTAAAACATTAGAAGATTTTTATAAATTTTGGACAACACAAGAAGCTACATACAAAGTTAACCAAACCAATAAATTTATTCACAATCAAATATTTCAAAATTGCTACTACTTAACAATTTCAGGACAATGCAAAAATTTTGATATATGTGAAATTAGTTGATAAATATTTCACTTAAATATTTATCAACTAATTTGTATAAAGTTTGATACCCACAAAACTTATATTCATTATTTTATATTTAATAAGAATTGATTTATAGTTTTACCGTACAAAATCATACCAGAATTAAGTTCTGTTTCTTTATTTTTCGAGAAAAAACCTGCACTAAGTCCATATACTACATTTTTACCCTCTGCTGAATAATCAACAGACAAAGTTTGTTCCCTACCATCTATAGCTTGAAAAGTTACGCTATTAATATCAATTTTAGCTTGATCTCCAAATCTACCTGCTTTGTTCACATAACTTGGATATAGGTATCCAACAGTACCCTTTCTAAAGACAATTATATTATTATAGAACACATCGTTGCTAACAATAGCAGAAATCCTAGTATTTGGCGTTAAGTTTTTACTTGAATAGTTACCTTGTATTTGAAATGGTACAACTAAATTGGCAGGAATTGATACTGTATAGCTATTTACAGGCATTCTATTATAATTTATTTGATTTTGATATTGATAGTTGGTAGTTGGCATTGAAGAACTATTGCCATTGTATTTATTTACACTGGTATTCTTTTGTATATCGTTCATTATATATGAAGGAATTTCATAACTATTTGCAGATACAGTCTCAGATTGAAATAAAATTATTAGATTTATTAATAATCCCAAAAATAAACTTAATATCATTACGCTTTTTCTTTTCATATATTTTCTCCAATTATTATATTTTTACATATAATCAATGATAACACATTTTCGACTGATTTAATCATATAAATATACGATGCAAATATAATTATTATTTCTTTGTCAAAAATGTTTTGTAAGTATGTATAGGGATTTTACAGGTGGTAAAGTTGAATTTATAACCCAAGAAGAATTGTTAAAACTGCAAGAAAAAATGAACAAAAAACTTGCACAAAAAAAGATTTTATCTGTATAAAAAAATTACAAAAAATCGGACACATTTTCCCCGACTAATTTGACATTATTTTTTTATTTTTGAAAAGAATGTTGCCGAAAATCTCAAACTGTCTGTCCGGTTGTCTCAAACTGAGTGTCCTTTTACAAGAGTATTATATTTGTATACTAAATATTAGATTCTACGTAAATGCAATGTTGATATTTTTGCCAATTCTAATGCCACAGCTATTGCTTTTGAATCATCACTGGGAAAAGGTTTTATATTACAGTGTTTGCTTATAGGCAATAATGAAGTTTCAACAAAGAGATTTTCATTATCTAATTTTATTTTTTCGATTTCTGAAACTAATAAGTCGGCTCTTGCTGGTGTCGGGGGGTTACTATATATTTTATCACCAATAGAAAATATTTTATCTACATTATTATTTTGCAACTCTTCATCAATATCATATACAGATATCTCTCCATATCTTTTGTTTTTATCATTTATAAAAGCAGATGCATAAACTACATTATTCTGCTTATTATAATGCCTATGATAACCAATAAAACGGGTAACCGTATTAGGCTGCTTTCTTCTTAGCATGATTCAACACCTCAGCCAAATGAATTAAAAAATCCAACTGTACATCTTTTGATTGTTTTTTCTTCCCATAATCATTACTATCATTTGAAATTATACTATATGTAAATGTATAATCACCATTTATTACTATAATGGCAAGAACTTCATTGTATATATTCCATTCTAAACCGATTTTCCCCGTATATAAAGGAACAACAGACGGACTAATCATTTCTGACGGCATATTTGATATAAATCTTTTAGCTTGAATGTAAACATCGGCCGATATACCGATGGATTTTTCTTTTTTATTTTTAGCCCAATTATCAATTTGACATTCTTTATATACTTCATCTAATTCTGATGATAGAATATCAGGTAAAGAACCTTTAATAAAAGTTGTTGTAAATTGAACTTTAAAGGGAGTATAATCTCCTTCTTCAATTAAAAATCCTGCATACTGAGGATATTCGTATCTTTTCCCCCAAACTGAACCAAACGCCATCAGTTAAACTCCTCGATTGTAGTAGCATCATCAAAATTAGAAAAGAATATTGTATTTTTAAATTCTTTTAATTTTAGCAAGTTACTTTTTAAAGAATCAATATTTTCCAAAAGTATAGTATTATTAATGTGAGTATCAATATCAAAAACGACATTTGTTGATACTTCATTATCGGGTTGTAAAATATGTTTAATAACTCCAAATATATTTGTATCATTTACTGATTGTATTTGAGAGATATATAAGCTATTAAGCATGTTAAAATACCGTTCTCCAGTCTTGCTACCTATTGACTGTTTTAAATAGAACCTTCTTGCTAATTGCTCATTTGAAAATAAAAACTGATTAACATATCTTAAACCAATATCTTGAACTTCTATTTGATTACCTTTATATTCAAA